>Ga0105054_10004757_pt1 | contig 20040 bp, 16 predicted proteins | sample BON02_FD_78091 | JGI IMG/M metagenome (GOLD analysis project Ga0105054, IMG submission 78091) | Freshwater microbial communities from Lake Bonney liftoff mats and glacier meltwater in Antarctica - BON-02 (megahit assembly) | ecosystem: Environmental > Aquatic > Freshwater > Ice > Glacier...
AGGCTTACGGCCTCTTGCGCGGTTGCGGGTTTCGCGTATCGCATTGTTATCACCCCATTCCAAATCAGATCGAAAGTTTTGCGTATAGTTTTTTTGGGCACAAGGGCTAAGGTATCAACTACCCTGTTGATCCTGACAACCCATTTCAAAAATTTGCGTCAGAAGCCAAGACATCACACCGCGAAGGAAATATCGAGTCTTCATATGCGGTGCCAGTGTAGCCTAGGCACCCAAGGTTTGCCGCATGGATAAATTGAGTGGCCGGGCCTTATACGTGGCAACGCCAGCGATGCCTGAGCGACATACGGCGCGCCTATATCTGAACCTTGTATTCCTGAATTGTATTCCCGCCGTCAACAACAATCAGTTGCCCGGTGACATAGCTGGCTTCTTCGCTTGCTAGAAAGACCGCGACATGGCCAATTTCGTCCGGCGTTCCTGGGCGTCCGATGGGCGCGTATTTGCCCGCTAGGATTTCACGTTGGCTGCTTGAATCCGTTTCAATCCAACCGGGCCCGATACAATTTACAGTTACGTTATGCGGTCCCGCCTCGATTGCAAGGACGCGCGCTAATCCCAACAGCCCTGCCTTGGCCGCCGCGTAGACCCCGCTGCCTGCAATGCCAACCACAGGCCCCGTTACCGAAGACATCTGCACAATCCGCCCATAGTTTCGCGCGACCATGCCGGGCAAAACTGCGCGGGTCACCAGAAAGGCACTGCTAAGATTGATATCAATGCCGTAATGCCAAGCGGCATCACTTGTGTCCTTCAACGCGGTCGATGGCTCATTTCGACCCACTTGCACCATACCGGCATTGTTCACCACAATATCAATCGGGCCGAGGTTTTCTTCGACAGCTTCGCAAAGGGCAGTAACCTCAGCCGTGATCGTTAGGTCAGCTGGTTGGGCAAATGTAGATCCGACATCTCCACCAAGTTCCTTCAACCGCTCAAAAATGCGCGCCGTTGTCGATGAGATCGCAACCTTGGCACCAGCCTCCATCAACAATCTGGCCGTAGCGAAGCCAATGCCACCCGCATTCCCCGCGCCAGTTACCAATGCAACCTTTCCTTTTACGCCAGCCATCGGGTAATTTCCTCTTTAGCCATGCTCATTCGGCCAAGGCCAATCTCTAGTCGGTAATGCAATATTGACGATTATGCCCTCGCCGCCAAGCCTAATAAAAATGGAGCTGGCCGGGAGCATTCTAAATGGAGCTTACAATCAATCCGTGCAAACGCACGGTATTCCGCTGACCAGCAATTCAGCCGAAAGAATGCTGTGCGGTGTATGAATGGCGGCAAAACAAATGCTACGGCGCGACTCCTCGTGGGATGTCCAATGTCCGGTAGGGCCCGTGGCTTCAACTGGTGGTCACAACAGCGAATAATTCACGACGCGCTCTAAGCTGCAAGGCTTGCGCTTAAACTACCCAGGCCCGTGTTTGGAACCCTCGCATTACACTGCGGGCTACGTTGCGAGGCGCGCGCAAGGCTTTCCGTTATCTTGACACCCTCAGTCTTCATTCCTCAGTTGACTCTGGTCGGCGGCATTGGCCGCCATCCTTTCCAGCTTGCCAATGGCCACGCAAGCAGGGATGTATATTTATGCCTCGCCCCGCGCTGCCCAAATCGCCCCACGACGGATGATTTCGGAGACTTGCGGGGTTTGCAAATCGGCCAATTCATGGCCTATTGAGCAATAAAAAACGCGACCTTTGTCCCAGCGCCTTTTCCAAACGACGGGAATAACCGTCCCTTCAATCCACCATAAATGATCACCCGAAAATGTTGTGGTGGCCAACACCTCATTGGACGGATCAATCAGCATATAATATTGTTCGGATTTTAGTCGAAAACTGCGGATACCGTGCATAATTGGGTCATCCGGGCGGGTGACAGTGACATCGTAATCGATGTAATCTTCCACCGGTTGGAGGTTGTCTGGCCAGCCCGGCGGGTGTGCCACAAACTGCCCGCCGATCAGAAAATGATAGGTCGGGCGGTCACGAAACGCATCGCCCATATGCCCGTGCCATCCAGCAATCCCACAGCCCGCCGCGATCAGCTTTAACAAGCCGTCTTCTTGCAACTTGGTCATATTGCCAAATTCAGCCTGATGCCCGGACCGCGCTGATGACCAAATTGGAGTAATCAGGTCAATATCAGCCAAGTTTTCCGGCTGTTCAAGCGGTTCCAACTTGTCATAAACCACAACTTCAAAACCGTTCTGCTTCAGCAAATCTTCATACCAAACGGCAAACTTTGCTGGAGCATGCCCCTCCCATCCGCCTACAAAAAGTGCTGCTTTCATTGGTTTTCCTTACGCATAAAATTAAGCATCGCGGCCATGTCGCGCGCGCCAAAGCCTGCCGCAACCGCTTGTTCTAGTTTTGCCATCGTCACCTCGCCCTGCGGCATCGCAACGCCGAATTCGCGCGCTAGTGCGACCGTTGCTGCCATATCTTTGCGCGCCAGATCGACCGTAAACGTCACGTCATGGGCCGCCTCGTCTAAATAGAGCGGGCGGCGGTATTTGAGCATGGGGGCACACGCGGCCGAGGCTTCGATCACATCAAAGGCGGTTTCCGGTGTAATCCCGGCTGCTTCGGCCAATGTCATCGCCTCGGCCAATGTTTGGTTGATACCGTGGATCAGGGAATTGACGGCCAGTTTCATAACCGCTCCAGCGCCAGCGGCACCCAAGCAAATCACCTTCTTGCCCAGCGCATCAAATAGAGGGGCCAATGGCGCAGCGTCTGCCGGACTGCACCCAGCCATGATCAGCAGTGTCGCAGCTTCGGCTGCCTGCGTCGCGCCAGACACAGGTGCGTCAATAACGCGAGCGCCCAGTGGAGCCGAAGCAACCAATTCGGCAATATGTGCAGGGCTCATCGTCCCCATTTCGATGAAAGTGGCCGCGCAGCCACCAGAAAAAAACCCATATGGCCCGCAATGAACCGCAAGCGATGATTCATCATCGGCAAGCATTGTTATGACAATATCTACAGCACCTGCCAAAGCTGCCGGGGTGCTCGCAAATTCGCAACCCAGTTCAGTTGCCAATGCTCCAGCTTTGTCAGTCGAACGGTTCCAAACCGTAAGCTCATGACCCGCCTTGGATAAATTGCGGGCCATAAGGCTTCCCATTCGGCCGAGTCCGGCAAAGCCAACCCGCATTAGGCTACCTTATCTGCGGCTAGGCCCGAAATCGCCTGCACCAAATTATCTTCGGTGACCTCGTCTATAGAAAATGTTCGCATAATGCGCCCGCCATACATAGCGATAATCCGGTCGGACACTTGCAGCACTTCGGGCATTTCCGAGCTTATAACGATCACAGCATAGCCCTGCGTCGCCAATTCGCGGATCAGGTTGTGAATTTCAGCCTTGCTGCCCACATCAATGCCGCGCGTCGGCTCGTCCACAATCAGCACGTTAGGGCGCATCGACAACCATTTTCCGATAACAATTTTTTGCTGGTTTCCACCGGATAGGTTACCCACCAATTGCCGCCAGCCCGGCGTGCGAATGTCCAACTTATCACGATACTGATCAAAAATCGCGATCTCGGCACCCGAAGATACAAATGGCCCAGCCGTAAGATCACTGACTTGCGGCAATGTCATATTATCGCGGCAATTCATCCCCAAAACGAGGCCTTGGGCTTTGCGGTCCTCTGGCACCAAGGAAATACCCTTTGCGATCGCATCAACAGGTGAGGCAATTTTGACTTCCTGTCCATCGACCAAAATTGACCCAGCGGAAGGCTGCCGCAACCCAAACAATGTTTCGGCAATCTCAGTCCGGCCAGCGCCCACGAGTCCGTAAAAGCCAACAACCTCGCCGCGCCGCACTTCAAAGCTGACATTGTCAAACAATGTTCCGCATGACAGGTTGCGCACTTCAATCGCAATATCACCAATATCTGCAACAATATCGCTGCGTGACAGGTCCAGCTTGCGGCCAATCATTTGTTGGGTGACTTCTTCTTCATTCGTGTCAGCCGTATTCAGCGTGCCGCGATACTGCCCATCACGCAAAACAGTAATCCGGTTAGAGATTTTGAAAATCTCCTCCATCCGGTGAGAGATGTAGATAATGCCAACACCCTGAGCTTGCAGATCGGCGATCACGTCAAACAGCACAACCTTTTCAGAATCAGTTAGCGATGCCGTTGGCTCATCAAAAATGACCGCTTTGGCATCAACCGTCAGCGCGCGCGCGATTTCGACCATTTGTTTATTGGCGATCGAAAGGTCACCAACCCGTGTGCGGGGCGTAAAGCCAACCTTCAACTTCTCCAAAATCGCGGCTGTATCAGCATAGAGTTTCTGCCAATCGACCCGCCCGAATGATTTGCGCGGCAATTCACCCAGAAACACGTTTTCGGCCACAGATTGCTCTTCGGCAAGGCTTAGCTCTTGGTGGATGAATACCACTCCTTTTGCCTTGGCCTGCAAAGGAGAGGTCATTTTCGTAGGCTGCTCAGCAATCAGGATCTGGCCCTCATCGGGTTGATAAATCCCGCCAAGGATTTTCATCAGTGTCGATTTACCGGCGCCGTTTTCGCCCATCAGCGCATGCACTTCGCCGGGCAAGACTGAAAAGCTGACCCCATCTAGCGCGCGAACGCCGGGAAAGGTTTTGACGATCCCTTCAAGCCGCAAGGCAGGTGTTTGCGTATTCATATCCTTAGCTCCCCTTTACCTTTGCGGTTGATCTGGCGATCCATAAACAGCACCGCAATAAGGATTAGCCCGATCACAAGGTTCACCGTTTCGGTATCTGCGCCAATATGGCCCAAGCCTTTGCGAAGAAGCTGAATGGCAATGACACCGCCAAAGGTTGAAATTATTGACCCCGACCCACCAGCCAGCTTGGTGCCGCCAAGCACAACAGCCGTAATCGCCCAAAGTTCGTATAACTGCCCGTCATTCGGGTTAACCGAGCCGCTTTCAGAGTAAAACACCACCGCCGACAAGCTTGCCAAAAAACCGATGATCATAAAATTGATGAGCATATGCGGGCCGACGCGGATGCCGGCATTTACGGCCGCTTCACGATTATCCCCAATGGCATAAGCATTTCGACCATGCACGGTGAACCGCATCACCAGCCAAAGCACCAGCGTCGCTGCAAGCAGAAACCACGTCGCCGTGTGAAACCCTAAAAACCGTTGCTCAGCAAAATCCACCAATGTCCAGTTCAACTGCGATGTGGGTTGTTCGCCATTATACATGAACACCAAACCACGAAAGCCGAGCATCGAACCAAGTGTTACGATGAAAGCATCCACCCCGGTTTTCCAAACAATCAGCCCATTGATCGCCCCCAAAACAAGCCCGGTCAGCAAGGCCAATGCCCAGGCAAAGGGGATCACCCAATCACCCAAACCATCAAAAATGGGCCAGGTCATACTGTCCAGCATCACGATGGCTGATAGTGCAAAGATTGGCCCGACAGACAGGTCAATATTGCCATTGATCATGATGATCGTCATGCCCAGCGCAATAATGCCAATCGGCGCAGATTGTTTGAGCAGCAAGAACATGTTGTCCACGTCCATGAAGCCCTTTTCGGATACCGAAAGATATTCGCCAGCCACAGTGAAGAAGATCAACTCCATCACGATAAAGCCCCAAATTACCAATTGTGGCGCGTATTTCTTGAAGTTTTGCGATTGCATGCTGCTTCTCCCTACGCGATCGGCGACCAAAGCCGGCCACGCTTGGCCGCGATGTCAAGCCATACGGCAATGATGATGATCACCCAGGTCACAACATATTGGAAATAGAATGCGAGCCCGACGAGCAGCAGTCCATTCTGGATAAACCCAAGGATAAGCACCCCGATGACGGTTTTGAATACTGTCCCGGAACCGCCGAGTAATGACGCACCGCCAAGAATGACCGCCGCCAATACATCAAGCTCCAACCCCTGCCCAACCGTATTCTGGCTGCCCATGGAACGGCTCGCTTGTAACAGGCCAGCCATAGCAACACAAAATGATGAGATGATGTAGGTAAAAAAGACGATGCGCGCGCGCGGAATGCCTGAAAACGTGGCGGCTGTGCCACTACCGCCTACGGCATAAATTTTTCGGCCAAGTGGCGTTTTGGCAAGGATGACAGCCAATATCAGCGCCAAGCCGGCAAATATTATTATGGGCACCGGAATGCCCAGAATGGCACTTTGTCCAATTTTGCTAAACCACGTCCCCGCCTTGTCGGCAATGTCCATGTTCTTGCCACCCGAATAGGTGAGCGTTAGTCCGTGAATCGCCGACAGCATTCCAAGGGTCACGATAAGCGAATTCAACCGCAAATACCCAACCAGAAAACCTATGAAGGCGCCCAAACACATGGTCATTGCGAACATCGCAGGAATGGCCAATTCCGGGCCTAACTTGTCATGCAGATCCAACACCACAATGGTTGAAAATGACATCATGGAACCAACCGAAAGATCAAGGTTGCCGCTGATTACTACAAAGGTAACACCCAGCGCCATAACACCCAGAATGGCTGACGAGCGAGCAACACCGAGTATGTTGTCTAGTCCCAAAAACCGATCATTAGCGATTGTAAAACCGATGATAAATATCGCAAATGCGACTAGAATGCCGTGGCGCGCGAGTATGTGCCCTACGACTTTTTTTGAAGAAGTCAGCATTTAGTCCCCCTGCTTTTCAGCATATGAAGTGGCGATCGTCCGGCCACTATGCGGCGCAGTTGCGCACGACCCGTCATACCAAGGTCATCCCGCCGTCAATCATAACGACTTGGCCCGTCATGTAATCGCTTTGCTTTGACGCTAAAAACGTCGTTGTTCCGGTAATATCTGCCGGTGTCGCCACCCGGCCGCGCAGAATTTCGCGCGAAAACTCTTCCATCGCTTGGCCGGGCCGCTCTGCAGCGCCAATTGCCATAAGGTCACGATCCACCTCTTCCCACATTTCGGTTGCTACCACGCCGGGGGCAAATGCGGTTACTGTTATATTATGTTTTGCCAAATCGCGCGCACCAGATTGTGTTAGCGCAACAACTGCCCATTTGCTTGCGCAATAGGGCGCAACATTGTCAAACCCCTGCCGACTGGCGATTGAGGCGGTATTAATTATCTTACCCCCACTGCCCTGCGCAATCATCTGTAGGGCTGCTTCCTGTGTGCCAATCAACACGCCCATCGCATTGATATCCATAATAAATTTCCAGTTTTCTTCGGTTACGTCAAGGAAATTCATTGGCTTGTTCACGCCAGCATTATTGAATTTTACGTCGAGTTTTCCAAACTCAGTAACCGCGTGCGCAATCATGGCGCGTACTTGGTCACGTTTGGTAACATCAACCGAATAATGTGTAACTTTGCCGCCACTTTTTGCGGCGCGATCCACATTTGCCGCTGCGACGCTCGCCACTTTTTCAGCATTCAGGTCAGCAAAGCACACATCAGCGCCTTCGTCTAATAGGGCCTCGGCAATCGCGCGACCTATGCCTTGAGCAGCGCCGGTAACAATGCAAGACCGTCCGGAAACTTGGCCCATTGCGGTTCTCCATTCATCGGGATTGTATATTGCTGCGATAAAAACGCAGGGCTGCTACCAGCCCTGCGCAATATCAAGTTTGGCTTAGAATACTGGCTTGGTGTATTCAGCCATGTTGTCCTGCGTGATCTTCGGCGTGTCGAAGTAGTTCAGGAATGGCAGTTCCATGCCATTCAGCAGGTCAATCGCTGTTTGCAATGCAGCTTCAGCATCGTCTACTGGTGACTGGTAGATCGAACCCCAGTATTCGCCACGGCCCATTGCTTCATAGCCAACGGCAAAGTTGGTTGCACCAACGAAGGTGATATCGGCAGCGCGGCCAGCAGCAAGCGCTGCGTTCAATGCGCCAACACCCATGTTGTCATCACCAGCATAGACGCCATCAATGTCGTCATACTTCACAAGAAAGGCTTCCATAACCTGCTGTGATTTCTCACGGTTCCAGTCGCCTGGCTGGGTTTCAACCAAGGTTACGTTTGGGCAAACTTCTGGCAGGCGGTCTTCAAAACCAGAGGCGCGCTCGATTGCTGTTGTGTAGCCCGGCTGGCCGGAAATCTGCACAACACGTGCTTCATTCTCAATACCAAGTGCAATAAAACGATCGCACATGATTTCGGCCGAACGTGCACCCTGAGTTACGTTATCTGGGCCTGAAAACGAGGCGACGAATTCAAAGCCAGCTTCGGCGATGTTGGAGTTCGTCACAACAACCGGAATGCCAGCCTGAAACGCTTTACGCACGGCGGGGATAACGGCCTCGCCATTTGTTGGCCAGATGATGATGGCATCAACCTGCTGTTGGATTAGGTCTTCCATCTGTGCAATCTGGCGGGCCACGTCGCCGCCTGCATCCAGAACAACAACCTCAACATCAGGGTTGGCTTCAGCCGCGGCAATAAAGGCACGCTCATAAGTAGTTTGATAGCTATCAACGCCAACGTTGTTTTGCGTGATACCGATTGTCATGGTTTGTGCGGCTGCGGCTGTGCCGAGCATAGCTGTCGTGCAGGCCAGTGCGATTTTGGTCGTAAATTTCATTTTGGGTTCCTCCCGTTAGCTTATTAGCGATTGCGGCTGGCCTCCCAGCCCGAGAATCGTCTCGATGCAATCCCTCCTGAGTGTTGGCGAAATTAAACGAGCACAGGGCATCAGATTTTAGCCATTATGGATAATTTTCTGTCCAATATGGATATTTTATGCATACTTGTTGAATGTCAAATCCGACATCTTGCAGGATCACCCAAATGGCCAAACCGATTCCACCACGCCAAAAACAAAGTAAAGCACAGATGCTCAGCATGACTTCACAGAAAACTATCCATACTGGATACTCTGCGCCGAGCACGCGGGCAAAAGCAATTGCGCCTCCTGTGCCCGCTGAGCTTTCTACGACGGTCGCCTTTTTGCAAGATGTCATGAGCGAGCTTGATGCAGCGTTAGAGCCGAGCGCACCAAACCCCTATCTTAACATGTGCCTCAACCTGTTGCGCAGCCATCTTGATGGGCGGGTTGTAACAGCATCGTCGCTTGTTGCGTCCTCGGGTGTTCCATACGCAACGGCTATGCGTAAGCTTACCGAGATGCAAGATGCTGGTCTTGTGGAGCAGCGCGCCCGCACACGGACCGGCAAAAGCTTTTCGCTCCATCCGAGCGATGCCCTGCTCGCAAATTGGAGCCAATTGGCAGATCGCGTCAATCGCATCGGATCCAAGCACTTCACCAATGAGCGTGATCATGATGAGGTCAATGAATACTACTTTGGAGGGTCCTACCAGCAAGGCAAATCCTTGGTGCAGCCCCCCAAAGCGCTTGCCTCGCCGCTAAAACTCCAAGGCGGCGTGCGGATATTGGTTCATGGCGACCCAACTTTCATGGTGATGGACAACCTCAAACGCCAGTTTGAGCAGATCATCGGGACGAATATCCACCAGCGCGCCTTTTCGATTGACCGGTTGCGCGAAGAGGCGTTGCGCAATGCCGCGCGCGCCAATAGCCGATACGATCTGATCGCGGTTGACCTGCCTTGGCTTGGTGAATTTGTTAAAAAGGGCGTGCTGCGCCCATTATCCTCGGTCATGAATATAAATCGGCTTGATCCGAGCGATTTTCACACCGCTGGCTGGCGCGCCGCACATTGGAGTGGAACAGCCTACGGTGTGCCTTCACAAACCACGCCCGAGTTGATGTTTTACCGCCGCGATTGGTTTGCCGAGGCGGGGCTAACCCCACCCGCCACAACCGATTCCGTGCTAGAGGCCGCTCGTATTCTGCACGACCCGCGTTCGGGCCGTTATGGTATTGCATGGAACGCAGCGCGTGGCACAGCACTTGGCCATACCTTCATGATGACTTGCGCAGATTTTGGCCAACCCATCATCAACATCCCCAAAATCGCCGGTGGCTATGATGCCGACCATTTGGATCATCCCGACATCCACCCAACAATTGATACGCCACGCGGTTTGGAAGCCGCAGAATATCTTATGGCGCTGCTCGAATTCTCGCCGCCCGATATTTTGTCAATGTCATGGTATGAGCGCGTGCGCCCCTATGCGGCGGGTAAAATCGCTATGGCCTATGGCTATACCTTACTGGCCCCCTATTTTGAGATGGATCAAAGTTCACCTGCTTGCGGCAATACCGGGTATTTGCCCCATCCGCATGGCCCGCGCGGCGCGCCCATTGCTCCGGTAGGTGGCTATGTATTTGGCATTCCCAGCAACTTGGCCGAGGACCGGATCGCCGATACCGTTGAAGCATTGGTGACGTTTACATCACCGCAAGCCCAAAAACTATATGTTCAAAACGGCTCACGCACTGCCCCACGTTATTCAGTAGGTGCCGACCCTGAGGTGCGCCGCGCCTCGCCGATTTTTGAACTGGTTGACCAAATGTCGTGGCGCGATGAGCTGCAATTTTGGCCCCGCCCACCCGTGCCCCAAATTTCTGAAATTATCCAGATTTGCGGCATGGAATTTCACGACATGCTGCGGGGCATAACATCGCCTCACGTGGCACTAGCCCGCGCCCAATCGCGCGCCGAAGACGCAATGAAATCTCGTTTAACTTAGGGAAAGAACAATGGACCCCAAACGCCTTGAGGGCAAAAATATTCTCATCACCGGTGCTGCACGCGGCATGGGTGCCGCCAATGCTGAAAACTTTGCTGCGCAAGGTGCAAATGTTTGCATTGGCGATTTGGTTCTTGATGAGGCGCAGAAAGTTGCCGACACAATCAACGCCGCCGGCAATGGCAAGGCGATTGCAGTCAAAATGGACGTTACAAAACGCGCTGACAACGCCGCCGCAGTGGCTGCAACCGTTGAGGCGTTTGGCTCTATCAATGTGGGCCTTTTCAATGCTGGCCTGAACAAACCCCGGTTCTTTATGGATATTGATGAAGATAACTGGGACATGATTATGAACGTCAACACCAAGGCGATGTGGCTCGGCATGCAGGAATGCGCCGCGCAGATGATCAAGCAAGGCCCGATGGCGGACCACCCTTACAAAATCATCAATGTTGGCTCAATTGCATCACGCAAACCGCTTGTCGATGTGACCGTTTATTGCACATCGAAATATGGCTGCCTCGCGCTTACCCATTGTGGCGCAGTCGCCTTGGGCGAGCACAATATCACCGTTAACGGTTATGCCCCCGGGGTTGTGGTTACCCCACTTTGGGAACAACTCGACAAAGACTTGGTCGAAATCGGCTTTAAGCAGCGCGCCGGGCAGGCCTATGAAGATATCGCGAATAATGAACTGGTGATCAAGCGGGTATCCTACCCCAAAGACATTACCGGCACCGCGTCCTTCCTTGCCAGCGACGACAGCGACTACATGACCGGTCAGATGATCCATATCGATGGTGGTTGGTGCATCCAGTAAACTGCCAACACACTAATTTTACATATAAACAGGCAGGGATGACCCCGCCTGGAGGAGAGAAAAATGTCACGCGCACTTATGCCCAACCTGTTAACCCCACAAGACCTAGAGCCTGATTGGCGCTGGGAAGGCCGCATTCCGGCTTGGGGCCATTCATCTGTCGATTTTGAACGCCGCATTGACCATGATCGTCTGCGTCGTTACCGGCTTGCGCGCACTCGCCAAGCCCTGCTAGCTTCCAATGCTGCCACGCTATTGTTGTTTGATGTGAACAACATCCGCTATGTTTCCTCGACCAAAATTGGCGAATGGGAACGGGACAAAATGTGCCGTTTCTGCCTGCTGACCGGCGATGAAGCACCCTATGTGTGGGATTTCGGTTCAGCCGCAATGCACCATAAAAAATTCTCGGATTGGCTGGTTCCCGACCATTGCCGCGCTGGCGTGGTTGGTATGCGCGGGACAATTCCACCCGAATTCGGCCTAATGCGCAAATATGCCAAGGAAATTGCTGGTCTGATCAAAGATGCCGGCATGGAAGGCTTGCCTGTGGGCGTGGACTATGCCGAAACCGCCATGTTCGAAGCGCTGAAGGCAGAAGGCCTCAATGTCGTGGATGGACAACAAATCATGCTGGCCGCACGCGAGATCAAGAACTGGGACGAGATTCAGCTTTTGACGCAGGCAGCAGCCATGGTCGATGGCGTCTATCATATGATTTACGAAGAGCTAAAGCCCGGCATCCGCGAAAATGACATCGTCGCCATGTCAAACAAAATGCTTTACGAAATGGGTTCGGATGATGTTGAAGCGATCAACGCCATTTCTGGCGAACGCTGCAACCCCCATCCGCACAATTTCACAGATCGCTATTTCCGCCCCGGCGATCAGGCCTTCTTTGACATATTGCAAAGCTATCAGGGCTATCGCACCTGCTATTACCGTACCTTTAATATCGGGCGCGCCACACCCGCGCAAAACGACGCCTATGTCAAAGCACGCGATTGGATTGATGCGTCAATCTCAATGATCAAGCCCGGTGTATCCACCGATAAGGTCGCCGCAGTTTGGCCCAAAGCTGAAGAGTTCGGCTTCCCCGACGAAGCATCGGCTTTCGGCCTTCAATTCGGCCACGGCCTTGGCTTGGCGCTGCACGAGCGGCCGATTATCAGCCGTGCGGTTAGTCTTGATCACCCAATGGAAATCAAGACCGGCATGGTCTTTGCGCTGGAAACCTACTGCCCTGCGGCAGATGGCTATTCCGCCGCGCGGATTGAGGAAGAGGTCGTCGTGACTGACACTGGTTGCGAAGTCATCAGCCTGTTCCCCGCCGAAGAGTTGCCGATCGCGAACCGCTACTAGAACTCTCCCTGAAACTTGCCCGGCCATTTCCCTTGGCCGGGCCCTTTTCCCAAGAGACATGTCATGAGCCCTGCCAAAAAGAACAAATCAAATACCGAGGACTATCTGCGCATGTATCGCCAGATGGTGCGCATTCGCAGTTTTGAAGATAATGCCAACCAGCTTTACCTTTCGGCAAAAATGCCGGGCCTAACCCATATGTATTCCGGCGAAGAAGCCGTAGCGGTTGGCATTTGCGAGGCATTGCGCAAAACCGATAAAATTACCTCAACCCACCGTGGCCATGGCCATTGCGTGGCTAAAGGCGCTGATTTTAAAAATATGTTCTGCGAATTGCTGGGCAAAGAAGAAGGCTATTGCCGGGGCAAAGGCGGCTCGATGCATATCGCTGACCAGTCCAACGGCAACCTAGGGGCTAACGCCATCGTCGGCGGGTCTATGGGCATTGCAACCGGTTCTGCATTGCGCGCAAAACTGCTCGGCTCGGATGATGTTACAGTTTGCTTTTTTGGCGATGGTGCCACCGCGCAGGGCTTGTTATATGAAGTCATGAACATGGCTGCGTTGTGGAAGCTGCCGATCATTTATGCCTGCGAAAACAACGGTTATTCTGAATACACCAAAACCGAAGAAATCGCCGCTGGATCAATCACCGCGCGTGCCGAAGCCTTTGGCATTGAAGCGGTTACGGTTGATGGCCAAGATGTATTGGCGGTCAACGACCTAACCCAAAAACTGGTTGAGCGTTGCCGTAAAGGCGAAGGACCATTTTTTGTGGAATTGATGACATATCGCTACCATGGCCACCATGTCGGCGACATCAACCGCGAATATTACCGCAGCAAAGACGAAGAAAAGCTGTGGAAAACTGAGCGTGATCCGATCACCCGATTTGGAGACTGGCTAACCACAGAGGGCCTTGCTTCGGCTGAAGACCTTGCCGCGATGAGCGCCGAGATCAAGGCCGATGCTGCAGCTGCCGTCGAATACGCACTGGCTGCAAAATACCCCGATATATCCGAAGTCGATATGCACGTCTTTGCGGCGTGAGGAGAGATCAATGCGCGAAATAACTCTATCACAGGCGGTCAACGAAGCGATTGCCGAAGAAATGCGCCGCGATGCAAGCGTGTTCATCATTGGTGAAGACGTGGCCGAAGCCGGCACGCCGTTCAAAGTACTGTCAGGCCTCGTTGAGGAATTTGGCACAGACCGCGTGATCGACACGCCGATTGCCGAACCGGGCTTTATGGGCATCGCGGTTGGTGCGGCGATGACAGGATCGCGCCCGATTGTTGACCTGATGTTTGGTGACTTTATCTTTCTGATTATGGACCAACTGTGCAATCAGGCGGCTAAAACGCATTACATGTCAGGCGGCAAGCTGAATGTGCCACTGGTGCTGCGCACAAACCTTGGCGCCACCCGTCGATCAGCCGCCCAGCACAGCCAATCACTTCATGCGCTTGTAGCGCATATTCCGGGCCTAAAAGTCGCCATGCCTTCTTCGGCGCTGGAAGCAAAAGGCCTGATGAAGACCGCGATCCGTGACAACAACCCAGTTGTGATCTTTGAAGACAAGCTCATGTATCAAGATAAGGCTGAGGTGCCCGAAGGTGAGTTTCTGATCCCGTTTGGCGTTGCCAATGTCAAACGACAGGGAACCGACATCACCTTGATCGGCACTTCGTCGATGGTTCAGGTCTGCGAAAAGGCCGCTGAAATTTTGGCTGCGGAAGGCATTAGTGCCGAAGTGATTGACCCGCGCACAATTGTGCCGCTGGATGAGGAAACTTTGCTCGCATCAGCACGAAAAACCAGCCGGGTTATTGTCGTGGATGAAGGCCACCAAAGCTATGGTATCACCGGTGAAATCGCCAGTCGCATCAACGAAAAAGCCTTTTACTATCTGGATGCACCGGTGCTACGCATGGGTGCAATGGATGTGCCCATACCGTTTTCCCCGGCGCTCGAAGACATTACCGTGCCAACCCCCGAAACCGTGGCCGCAAATGCTCGCAAGCTATGTTCCGGAGAGATGATCCATGCCGCATGATATCATCATGCCCGCGCTGGGAATGGCACAAGATACCGGTGTTTTGGTGCGCTGGATCAAACAGCCGGGCGAGGCCGTGGCCGAAGGAGATGCCTTGTTTGAGGTTGAAACTGACAAGGCGACGATGGAGGTTGAAGCGCAATCAGCCGGATATTTGACGCAGGTCACCGCGCAGGCTGGCGATAACGTCCCGGTTGGTCAGGTTATCGCGCAAATATCCGAGTCTGCATCCGACACCGCTGCGCCGACATCAATGCAGCCCGCATCTGCCTCAGAAACACCCCCCGAAGGGCATGAAATTATCATGCCAGCGCTTGGTATGGCCCAAGATACCGGGCTTCTTGTGAGCTGGCAAAAAGCGCCCGGCGATGCCGTTGCCGCCGATGACGTTTTGTTTGAAGTTGAAACCGACAAAAGCACAGTCGAGGTTGCCGCTGGCTTTGACGGTTTCGTCGCCGCTCTGCTTGCTGAAGCCGGCGATAATGTACCCGTGGGTGAGGTTGTGGCGGTTATATCCGCTGAAAAGCCGACAGCAGCCAGCAGATCGGCACGCAGCAAGCCACCTTCGGCCGCCAAGGCCCCGGCTGCGCCCGCACCTGAACCTGTCGCCAGCAAACCCAGCCCCGCCCCAGCCATAACCCAAAAGGCAAAGCCAGCAACAATGTCAGGTCGCATATTGGCCTCACCCAAGCTCCGTCGGCTCGCCGCTGCGCAGGGGTTAGATTTGGATATATTGCGCCGCGCAGGCGTGCCAGAACCCTATCACGCTAAAGATTTGACCCAGCTTATTCAATTGAGCAGTCGTGCTACGACCTCGGCGGCCACTATTGCTGCTGCACGGCGCATCACGGCGCAGGTGCCTAGCGAAGGCTTCTCCGCCTTTGCCGCTTGGGCCCATGAATCGGCAGGCATTTCGGATTCTGTTGCCCTACTGGCTGGCCTGCTTGCGGGCAGTTTGCGCCAAGATGATTCAGACATCATCGTGGCAGTGGAAAACTATGGTGCAACCACCCATTACCACAACCCTGATCGCCCGCGGCTTGGCCAAGCCAAAGCCTTAGCAGCCGATGGGACGCCCAGCATTATCCTGCGCGACATGCGCATTTCACATATTTCGAGCGTGACAATGGGTGCAGAAGAGGCCCCGGTGATCACGATACTGCCTGCCGACACTGGCCTTGGGCTGATATTGGAATGCAGCGCCGCACAACTAAGCGCCTCTGGCGCGCTCGACTGCCTTCAGAAATTCGCCGCCCGGTTGGCCGAACCCCTCAATCACATACTCTGACCCGAAAAGAGCCGCCTCATGGAATTTACAAACCTTTATATCAACGGCGAATGGCGCAACGGTGCCGACAATCAGCGCTTTGATGTCATGAATCCTGCCACCGAAGAGATAATCGCCTCTGTCGCGTCGGCGGAACTGGCAGATGCAGATGCCGCGATGGATGCCGCAGAAGCTGCCATGAAAGATTGGGCCGCTCGTACTCCACGCGCGCGTTCTGAAGTGCTGCGCAAAGCATGGGAGTTGATGACGGCGCAGCTCGAAGACTTTGCCCATCTTATAACGCTTGAAAACGGCAAAGCCCGGGCCGACGCCATGGGCGAAGCCACCTATGCCGCCGAATTTTTTCGCTGGTTTGCCGAAGAGGCCGTGCGCGCTGATGGGATGTTAAGCCATGCCCCAGCATCTGGCGCACGCATCATGGTGCAGCATAAACCCGCAGGCTTGGCTGTGTTGGTGACACCGTGGAACTACCCCGCCGCCATGGGCACGCGCAAAATTGCGCCCGCGCTGGCCGCAGGGTGCGCTGTAATCATCAAACCCGCCTCGGAAACCCCGCTAACGATGCTGGCCCTCATGCCATTGCTTGCAGAAGCTGGCGTTCCACCCGGCCTTGTCAACGTTCTGCCGTCGCGCCGCTCAGGTGCATTGGTTGACCATATGTTGCATGACCCGCGCGTGCGGGTGATCAGCTTCACAGGCTCTACTGGCGTTGGCCGAAAACTGTTGCGTTCCGCAGCTGACCAAGTGCTGAAGCCCGCCATGGAATTGGGTGGCAACGCTCCGCTCATCGTCTTTGAAGATGCCGACATTGATGTCGCGGTCAAAGGGGCCATGCTCGCAAAAATGCGCAATTTGGGCGAGGCCTGCACAGCCGCCAACCGCATTTATATCCACGATGATATTGCCGAAGCCTTCACCGCCAAATTTGTTGCTGCGATGGCTGCGCTGAAAATGGGTAACGGTACTGACCCAAGCGTCGATGTCGGCCCGCTGGTCAATGCCGATACACGCGAAAAGGTGGCTGCCTTCGTGGCCGATGCCGTTGCAAAAGGCGCTAAAATTGAATGCGGCGGCACGCTGCCCAATGGCAAAGGGTTCTTCTATCCACCCACAGTCATGTCCAATGTTCCCGAAACCGCCGATTGCGTTCATGACGAAATTTTTGGCCCCGTCGCAGCCTTACAAACCTTTACCGACCAAGACGACGTTATCCGCCGCGCCAATGCTACGGAATACGGGCTCGTCGCTTATGTTTTCTCGGAAAATATGAAACGCGCCCTTCAGGTTTGCGAGCGGCTGGAATATGGCATGGTCGGGCTAAATCGTGGGTTGGTCAGTGACCCAGCCGCCCCTTTTGGTGGCGTTAAGCAATCTGGGCTTGGCCGCGAAGGTGGGCATGAAGGCATGCTCGAATTTATGGAAACCCAATATATTTCGGCCAGTTGGTAGGAGACCTCGCATGTCTGACATCATCGCCAGCCCCTCAGTGCGCCGCAGCGCCGCCCAAAAGGGCATTGATATCGAGCAACGCGCCCGCGCATTGGGGCGCGAAACGATGACCCATGATGACTTGCGCGAAACAGCCCCGCCAAACAGCCCTTCAGCCCTAAACTATTGGGACGTTGACCATGCCAAATATGGCGAGGTTTCGGTAGAACCACTCAGCCGCATTGCAAAAATCTCAGCCCAAAACCTAGCTGCGGCCCAATCGCTCATTCCCGCAGTTACCCACCATGACCGCGCCGGCGTGGCAGCGGTTGAACACCTGCGCAAAAGCCTGAAGGCCGAGGCTACGGCCCGTGGTGTCAAACTAACCGCACTTGCCTTTCACGTCGCGGTTTTAACTCGTTGTTTGCAAGAATTTCCGCGATTTAATGCCTCGCTTTCGGCCGATGGTAAAGACCTCGTCCTAAAATCATATGTTCATATCGGCATTGCCGTTGATACCGATTATGGCCTCGTGGTTCCGGTTATCAGAAACACCGATACTAAAGGCATTTGGCAAATCGCACAAGAAATTACTGAGCTGGCGACCCGCGCCACTCTGCGCAAATTGCGCCCCGAAGATATGGGGGGTGCCTCAATGACGATATCAAACCTTGGTGGAATTGGTGGCATCGGTTTCACACCCATCGTGAACCCGCCCGAAGTGGCGATACTGGGCATCACCCGTACCGAAACAGTGACCATGTGGACAAACGACACCCCTCGCCCTGTCCAAATGGTTCCTCTGGATCTAAGCTATGATCACAGGGTCATCAACGGCGCTGAAGCTGCACGGTTTCTAGTCTCATATTCCAAAAAATTCGCCGAGCTTCGCAATCTACTTGTGTGACACTTCCCGAATAGGAATTGGTAGCGAGAAAATCTTCAAGTGTTGGCTGACACCTTCTTACCGGACACTTTCCGGACACGACCAAATCCGCAACGAAAAGAGCCACCCTGAGATGGCTTGTAAGGCATTGATCTTATGTTATTATTTTGGTTGCGGGGGTAGGATTTGAACCTACGACCTTCAGGTTATGAGCCGCTTCTCCCAGAAGAACGGCGATCCTTTGATTTCAACAGGTTACGCGATAACCCTTTGAACCGTCGACGTTTTCCAACCGCATCGCGCCGCAACCAACCGCAGCGGACGGGTCCAAACGGGGAACGAGGTGGTTAGACAGGTTGACCTATTGTTGACCCGGCTATGCGCCGCCTGGCTTGAACCCACTACTTTTCCCGGCGCTTCAAGCTGTCGACGATGGTTCTAATCTCCTCCTCGAGGTGGTTTCCCCGGTAGACGAATGACGTCTCGTGGCGCGCATACTGGCCATGCCGATCCGCGCTGAGCCAATTGTATGAGCCGATGCAAAGCTGGTCTGTGTCGATCGCCACGATCTTGCTGTGTAGCTTTGGGAGCTTGTGCAGCCGGACCCCGATCTTTGAGAACGCCTTCTCAACTACTTCCATCTGGGTCAACCCGCTGGCAGCTTGGCCCATATTGAGCAGCGGATCAGCGAAGACGTCGATCTCCGCCCCTCGACGAATGGCAGCTTCGAAAGCGGCAAGTAGCCCAACACGTTCCATTGTGGATGCGATCACCCACGGGCTAACAATGGTGTAGCGATGCCCCCCAGCAGACAGTGCATCCAGAAGGAACGCATCGTGCCCGGCCGCATCCCGCAGCATCTGAATCTGACCGCTACCCTGCTTCAGGTCCGTTCGGGGCTCGGCTGAAAACTCAAGGGCATTCGCGTCTGATGCGAACAGGAAGTCGGCGAGGATCGCCCTTGGTGACCCCGTCTGCGCTGCTGCCAAGACGTCCATATCGCCGAACACGAGGCAGCTGTCCTTGGCCCGGGATACGGTCACATTGAGCATGCTGGGCGAGGCGTCGATAAAGCCTCCGTCTGCGTGTTTTGAATAGACAGGCGAAAAGATGACGACAGGCCGCTCAGCCCCCTGCAAGGCGTGGACGGTGCCGATGGTCATTCCTCCGCGCCCCTCGACCGAAATCTTCCGACTGGCGCAGGCCTCCCGAATTTCGCGAACCTGTCGGCCAAAGGGGGTTACGATGCCGACGATCTGTTCCAGTGGCTTGCCGTAGCGCGATTCCAGCCCAGCACGATTGGCTTCGAGCCACGCCGCGATGGTTTGTGCCTCAAGGGGATTTGCGCGGCTGCTTCCAGATGTGAAGGCGCGGCCGTCAATGTGGAGGTATCCCAGCGCGGGCAGATCGGCGTCAGCGGGGGCTTTACCGCGAAGCGGCCGCAGCTTGCCCTTGTAGCACAACGCATTGCTGAAGCTGATGATCTCATCGTAGCAGCGCCGATGCTCAAACAGATAGAGGCCCCTTTCGAGCTCTGGATAAGGCGAAACCCGGCAGGCTTGCTGCGCCAGACGCATGGC
>Ga0105054_10004764_pt1 | contig 20029 bp, 17 predicted proteins | sample BON02_FD_78091 | JGI IMG/M metagenome (GOLD analysis project Ga0105054, IMG submission 78091) | Freshwater microbial communities from Lake Bonney liftoff mats and glacier meltwater in Antarctica - BON-02 (megahit assembly) | ecosystem: Environmental > Aquatic > Freshwater > Ice > Glacier...
GGAACCGCCCTGAGAGGCCAGCCGCGCGGCCAGAGCATCGGCCATGTCCTGCGAGGGCACATGGCCGGCGGCGCGGGGGGCCGCACCTGCCGCACGCTCGACGCTCAGCACGAAAGGGTCGGCGGTGGGCAGGGCGGTGCCGAACAACCCGCCGAACCAGCCCGCAGCGCCAAGGCCCGCCGCCACCAGCACCGCCGCCACCGCGATCAGCCCGCCGCGCGACTTGGCGGCAGGGGCCGCAGGGGGGGAAGGGGCCGCCGCAGGTTTGGCGGGCGCGCGGGACGGCGGCGTCGCGATCACCGTCTTGTCGCTGTCGTCGTCCGCGTTGCCGCGCACCAATGCCAGAACCGACGCTGCATCGGGCAGCCTCTGGGCCGGGTCGGGCGTGGTCATCCGGTCGATCAGGTGGCGCAGGGGTTCGGGCACGCCGGAGGTGTCCAGGGGCCTCGCCTTGTTGGCGATCACCTCCATCGGGTTGGCGCCGATGTCTGGCGCGCGACCCCGGAACGTGGCCAGCAATAGCGCGCCCAGGCCATAGATGTCGGAGCGGGCATCGGCATTGCCGCTCAGCTGTTCGGGGGCGGCATAGGCGTATTTGCCCGCGAATTCTTTGCCCACGATGGTTTCGGCGCCCGGATTGCTGTCTTTGGCGATGCCGAAGTCGATGATCACCGCGTCCGCCGGATTGCCGCCGCGCAGGATGATGTTGTCGGGCGACAGATCGCGGTGGGTGATGTTCTTGCCATGGGCCACCGCCAGCCCCTCGGCCACCCGCCCGGCCACGGTCAGCAGATCGGGCGCCGACATGCCGCCCTCGCGCAGCTTGCGGTCCAGCCCCACACCCTCGACGTAATCCATCACCAGGAACACGACGCCGGTATCGGTGCGCTGGTTGTGGAAATAGCGCACGATGGCGTCGTGACGCACCTCGCGGATCGCCTCTTCGCGGGTCATCAGGGCCAGGAAATCGTCGTTGCCCGAAAATTCGCTGCGCAGCGCCTTCAGCGCCACGGGCTGACCCGAGATTTCCGAGCGTGCGCGATAGACTTCCGAGGTGCCGCCGCGCCCCAGCACCGCCTCGATGCGGTAGGTGTTGTTCAGCAGATCGCCGACCTGGAAGATTGCATTGCCGTGCGGTCCGGTCATCGCCGGGCCGCGCCCTGGCAGGTCATCGGATGCACGATCAGCCAAGCACCTGGAATTCGACGCGCCGGTTGACATCGGCGCGCGGATCGTTCGGATCCAGCGGCACCGCTTCGCCCACCCCCGTCGCCTCAAGCCGGTCGGGCGCGATGCCGCAATCGGTCACGAGGAACCGCTTCACCTCTTCGGCGCGCAGCTTGGACAGGCGCTGGTTGTATTCCTCGGACCCCGAGGCATCGGTGTGCCCGAGGATCTGGAACTTTTCGTCCGACACCGCCTGCATCGCGCCGCAGAGTGCAGTCAGCTTCGGCTTCTGATCGGCCCGCAGGGCGGCAGAATCGAAGTCGAACGAGATGTTGATGTTCACCTGCTCGTCGGCGGGCATGATCGCCACGTTGGCCGGCGTGACGGTGGTGGGAACGGCGGCGGGCTGATTCGGGGTGGGCACGACCGGGGCAATCGACAGGCCACGGGTTTTCTGGGCCTGGAACCGTTCGATGATTTCATCCTGGGTCATCTCGGGTGTCTGGGCCGTTGCAACCTGGGCCAGGCTGCCAAAACCGGCCAGACCGCATATCAGGGCAAGCGTGGTACGGTGCATGATCAAAATTCCTGCGATGAGAGATATTGACCCTAGGTTAGCCCGTTTGGCGCCGGGTGCCAATGGCAATGAACGTGCGGCGGGGTTGGAAATACCTGACATTTGCCGTCATGTTTGACAGCGGGCCGGGGCTGGCCCAGAGTTGAATACAGTTTTCCGGGGTTCCTGCTGCCATGCGCGCCACCATCATCGCCATTGCCGCCGCCATCGTGCTGCTGGCCGCCGGTCTGACCTGGTTCGCGGTCACGTCGATGGCGCCCCGCTCCGTCGATGGCCCGGTGGGCGGTTTCGGCGATGACGTGGGCACCGGCACCGCCGTGGACAGCGCCGCGCGCATCGAGATCGAGTTCATGCGCCAGCAGATCGAGGAGTTGCAGGAGGAGATCGCCACCCTCGACAGCCGCATCCAGCAGATCGAACAGCGCCCCGCCCCGGGGCTGGCCGCCCCGCCCCCGATTCTGGGTGGCGAGCCCTTGGCCGAGCCGTCGCAGAACACCGGCCCCAATGCCATCATCGATGCCTATGCCCAGGTGGTGCTGATCGCCAACCGCCGCCAGGTGAACGGCAAGATCAACGTGGCCGGCCCCCGGTTTCTTGAGGAATTCCTGGGCCGCCCGCGCGAAAACCTGTCGGACAACTGCGATCCGATGACCAATCCGAAACTGCGCGGCATGCTGAAGACCGAAAGCGTCGGCCCGATCCGCGTCAGCATGCTGGACCCGGCGCTGCAAAGCCTGCGCCGGGTGTTCGAGAATGTCGAGGCCGCCGACCCCGATCTCTATGCCCGCATTTCCACCGCAGGGTCGCTGTGCGTGCGTCAGATTCGCGGCACAAGGGGGCGCACCAGCACCCATTCCTTCGGTCTGGCGGTGGATCTGAACATCGATGGCAAGCTGGACACGCTGGGCGATGGCAAGACCCAGCTGGGCCTGACCATTCTGGCCGATTTCTTCCGTACCGAGGGCTGGGTCTGGGGGGCGTCGTTCAGCCGCGAGGATTCGATGCATTTCGAGGTCAGTCGCCAGCAACTGGAACAATGGCGTGCCGAGGGCAAGATTTGAGGGCAGGAAAACCGTACGCCGGCGGGCACTGGCGTAAAATTGAGTGGCAAAGTGCGGGGGGGCGGCGCAGACTGGTGAAATCGGTCCGACACCCTGAATGACACTGATCTGCCGGAGGTTTTCCGTGAGACACCTGATTTTCCTTGTCCTCTGCGCCGTTGCGCTGCCCGCAATGGCCTCGGATCGCATCGCCCTTGTCATCGGCATGGGGGCCTATGTCTCGGTGCCGGTGCTGGACAACCCGGTGAACGATGCGCGCGGCATCGGTGAAACCCTCGAACGGGTGGGGTTCGATGTGACCACCCTGCTCGACATCCCGGGCGAAGCGCTGCGCGCCGAGGTCGATAAATTCGCCTTTCGCGCCGAAACCGCCGATCTCGCGCTGATCTATTATGCCGGTCACGGGGTCGAGGTGCAGGGCGAGAATTTCCTGATTCCGGTGGATGCACGGGTGACGTCGAACCGCGACATCCAGCGCCTGTCGCTCAGCCTCGATGACCTGCTGGCGGCGGTGGACGGGGCGCGCAGGATGCGGGTGGTGATCCTGGATTCGTGCCGCGACGATCCGTTCGGCGGCGCGCTTGACCTTGACGCGCTGGCCCAGACCCCTGCCGCCACCCCCGGCACCCGCAGCACCGGGGGCGGCCTGGCCCAGCCCTCGCCCGACCGGGGCACCCTGGTGGCCTTTGCCGCGCGCGACGGCGAGGTGGCGCTGGATGGCACGGGCCGGCACAGCCCCTTCGCCCAGGCGCTGATCGATGCGCTGCCCCAGCCGGTGGAAATCTCGCTGATGTTCCGGCAGGTGCGCGATGCGGTGTTGCGCCAAACCGGCAACCTGCAAGAGCCGCACACCTATGGCTCGCTCTCGGGCACGCCCTTCTTTCTGGCGGGCGATCAGGCGCAGCTGGCCAGTTTCGACCCCGACACCGCCTGGTCGGAAATTCCGCGCGATCAGGAAACCCAACTGGCCTCTCTGGCCGAGGCGGGGGATACACGCTCGATGGTGGGTCTGGCCTACATGCGCCTGAACGCCGCCGATCCGCGCTATGCGCCGGGCGAAGCGGCGACGCTGCTGGAACGCGCGTCCGATGCCGGTTCGGCCGAGGCGCAGTTCGAACTGGCGCAGCTTTACGAAAAGGGGCTGGGCGTGGTGCAGGATGATGCCCGCGCGCTGGAACTCTATCGCGCCGCCGCCAATCAGGGCTTTGCCGATGCGCTGAACGATCTGGGCTTCATCCATTTCCAGGGCGGCCTTGGGGTTGTGCGCGACCCCGCACTGGCACTGTCGTACTTTGAACAGGCGGCCAACCTGCGCCAACCCCAGGCGATGTACAATTTCGCAGCCCTGATCGACGATGGCGCGATCCCCGGCAAGGGGCCCGAGGATGCGGCCAGATACCTCTACCGCGCGCTGCGCACCGGGGCCGAGGACGTGTTCGAGGTGGTGCGCGACAACCCCACGATGCTGAAGCTGGAAACCCGCAAGGCGTTGCAGGAACAACTGCGCGACTTCGGGTTCTACGCCTCGGTCATCGACGGCGATTTTGGCCCGGGCACCCAGAGGGCGATCCGCGCGGCCTATGGGCTGAGCGAGTGATGGCGGGCTACGGCGCTTTGCGTTCGGTCGAAGGCGTTTCGCGAAAAACCTGACTTACAGCTTTTCGCGAAACGCGCGTGACATATGAACGTTCCTCGCGTTTCGCCTCAAGTGGGTTCCTTAAGTTTAAGGCGAAACGCCTTGAATCGAAAGACGCTGCCTCTCGCGTTTGGCTTGAACGCGGCTTTCGATGCGTGTTGGTTCAGATAAGGCGCAAAACGCTTTAGGGCGTATTGCTCTCATTTGGGTTGGAGTATTCCTCTGCCGGGGTGAGACAGCGTTTGCCGTGCATGACGCGTTCCCCCCGGCAGAGGAATTCGATCGAGAGCAAAACGCTTTAATCCGCGACCCAAGCGTCGCGCGCAAGGCTGGCTGCCACGATCGCGGGCAGGGCGGCGAAATCACCAAAGGCATGGGCGTGGGGCAGGGTGTCGATGGCCGCCTTGCGATAGCCTTTGGTGAACAACGCAAAGGGCAGGTCCGCCCGCTGTGCCGTTTCTGCGTCGACCTCGCTGTCGCCGACATACAGCACCGGCCCGCCGCCGAGTGCCGCGTGGCAGGCCAGCAGCGGCGCGGGGTCGGGTTTGCGCAGGGCCAGGGTGTCGCCGCCGAACACGGCCGCGAACCTGTCGGTCAGGTTGAAATGGCGCAGCACGGCCCGGGTCGGCGCCTCGGGTTTGTTGGTGCAGATCCCGAGGGTGTGGCCGGCCGCTGCCAGCGCGTCGAGCGTGTCGAGAACGCCGGGATAGAGCCGCGTCAGGTGCACCGCATCCTCGTAGCGTTCGAGAAACTGCGCCAGCAGGGTCGCGTGCAACTCCGCCTCCAGCCGCCGCGCCGCGATCATCCGCGCCACCAGCACCGACGCCCCGCTGCCGATGAACCCCGTCGCCTCGGGCAGGTCCATGGGTGCGGCGCCGTGCAGGGCCAGCACCGTGTTGCCGGCGGCGCAGATGTCGGGTGCAGAATCGATCAGCGTGCCGTCCAGATCGAAGATGACTATGCCCATCCCGCACCGCTCCACTTGATCGAACAGCCCATGCCGGGCACCTGATCGGCGGGGCCATGGCCCGTATCGGCGACCTGTTTCATCGCCAGGTACAGATCGCGGCGCAGATCGGCGGGGCCGGGCCGCGCGCCCGAAGCATCCAGCCGCCCGCGATATTGCAACCCGCCAGCCCCATCCAGACCGAAGAAATCGGGCGTACACACCGCCCCCCAGGCCCGCGCCACCGTCTGTTGGGTGTCGTGCAGATAGGGGAATGGGAAGGCGTGGCGCGTTGCCATCGCCTTCATGTTCTCGAAGCTGTCGGCCGGATAGGCCACCGGATCGTTGGAACAGATCGCCGCGACCCCTATTCCCAGGGGCGCCAGATCGCGCGCATCGCGCAGGATCCGGTCGAGCACGGCCAGGACATAGGGGCAGTGGTTGCAGATGAACATCACCAGAGTGCCGTTTTTTCCGGCAATATTGTCCAGGGAAACGGCGCGCCCATCGGTTGCGGCGAGGGAAAACCCGGGCGCGGGCCAGCCGAAATCACAAACAGGTGGGGTCGCGGCCATGGCAGGCTCCTCTTTTCAACAGGCAAAGCGACTGGAACGGGTGAAATGTCGGGCAATTACAGCGCTGCTTGCCTGTATACGGGTCATTTTCCCGAACTTCGAGGGGTTCGGGCGGTTTTTCACCTGACTTCTTGCCATCTTGCCCGGCATCCGTTTAACCTGCCCAAAGCCCAAAGCGTAAAAAACGGGCGACACACAGGGAGACCACGGTGGCATCCACCCAAGGCGCATCCGCGTTTGTAGAATACGACCGCGTTCAGAAAAGCTATGACGGCGAGACGCTGGTCGTCAAGGATCTCAACCTCGACATCGCCAGGGGCGAGTTTCTGACGATGCTCGGGCCCTCGGGGTCGGGCAAGACGACCTGCCTGATGATGCTGGCGGGGTTCGAGACGGCCACCCACGGCGAAATCCGGCTGGACGGCAAGGAAATCAACAACATCCCGCCCCACAAGCGCGGCATCGGCATGGTGTTCCAGAACTATGCCCTGTTTCCCCACATGACCATCGCCGAAAATCTGTCCTTCCCGCTGGAAGTTCGAAACATCGGCAAGTCCGAGCGTGAGGAAAAGGTGCAGCGCGCCCTCGACATGGTCGAGATGGGCAGCTTTGGCGCCCGGCGCCCTGCGCAACTATCGGGGGGGCAGCAGCAGCGCGTGGCGCTGTCGCGCGCGTTGGTCTTCGAGCCGGCGCTGGTGCTGATGGACGAACCCCTGGGCGCGCTGGACAAGCAGTTGCGCGAAACCATGCAGTTCGAGATCAAGCACATCGCCGACAGTCTCGGCATCACCGTTGTCTACGTCACCCACGACCAGACCGAGGCGCTGACCATGTCCGACCGGGTCGCCGTGTTCGAGGATGGCCGCATCCAGCAACTTGCGCCGCCCGACGAGCTGTACGAGCAGCCCTGCAACAGCTTCGTGGCACAGTTCGTCGGCGAGAACAACACGCTGGAAGGTGTGGTTGAAAAGATCGAAGGCGGCATTGCCCTGGTCAAGCTGGACAGCGGCGAACTGATCGACACGGTGCCGGTGAACGTGTCGCGCAAGGGCGAGCGGACCCGTGTCTCGATCCGACCCGAGCGGGTCGAGACCGATGCCGCGCGGCTGGGCCCGAATGCCCACACGCTCAAGGCCGAGGTGCTGGAATTCATCTATATGGGCGACACGTTCCGCACCCGGATGCGGGTGGCGGGACGCGACGATTTCATAGTCAAGACCCGCAACGCCCCCGACCGTGTGCGCCTGCAACCGGGACAGACGATCAACATTGGCTGGATGCCCGCCGACTGCCGGGCGCTGGACGCCTGATTTTCTCCATTGGTCGCCGCGGACCGGAACGCGGCGCACCTTGTTTCTGGTTCCGGAAAGATCAGGGAGATACGTGCATGAAACTCAAGACGCTGCTCATGGCGACAGCTATCGCCGCGCCGCTTGGTGCGGTCGGCCTTGTGGCTCAGGCCCAGGAAGTGACCGTGCTGGGATGGGGCGGGGCCTATACCAACAGTCAGGTCGAAGCCTATCACAAACCGTTCACCGCTCAGACCGGGATCAAGGTGAACTCGGTCGACACCGACAACCCGGCGATCCCGATCAAGGCGCAGGTCGAGGCGGGCAATGTCACCGCCGACGTCGCCGTTGTCGAACTGGCCGACGCGATCCGGCTGTGCGACGAAGGGTTGCTGGTCGAAATCGACCATTCGACCCTGCCCGCTGCCCCTGACGGCACCCCCGCCATCGAGGATTTCATCGAGGGCAGCCTGACCGACTGCATGGTCGGCACCGACGTGTTCTCGACCGTGATCGCATTCAACACCGAAGCCTTCACCGGGGCCGCACCCGCCACGATCGCCGATTTCTTCGACACTGCGACATTCCCGGGCAAGCGCGGCATGCGCAAGACCGCCAAGGCCAATCTTGAAATGGCCCTGATGGCCGACGGGGTGGCCCCGGGCGACGTATACGACCTTCTGGAAACCGACGAGGGGGTCGACCGCGCCTTCGCCAAGCTGGACACGATCAAGGACGACATCATCTGGTGGGAGGCCGGGGCGCAGCCGCCACAACTGCTTGCCGATGGCGAGGTGACGATGTCGGCTGCCTATAACGGCCGCATCTTCAATGCCGCGATCACCGAGGGCCAGCCCTTCGAGATCATCTGGGACGCTCAGGTCTACGAAGTCGAGGGGATGGTCATCCCCAAGGGCGCGCCGAACATGGAAGCCGCGCTGGAATTCGTGAAGTTCGCCACCAGCACCGAACCCCAGGCCGCCGCCGCCGAATGGATCAGCTATGGCCCGCCGCGCCAATCCTCAAGCGCGCTGGTTGGGGTTTTCCAGGGCGACGGCAAGACCGACATGAAACCGCATTTGCCCACGGCAGCGGCGAACCTGACCAACGCCCTGAACTCGTCCCATGGGTTCTGGGCTGACCAGGAAACCGAGATGAACGAGAGGCTGAACGCCTGGCTGTCACAGTAGACCGAACGACCGGCGGTGCGGGAAGTCTCCGCGCCGCCGCCGCACCACATGGGGACCGAATGGCCGATATGACCGCCGACCTGGCGCCGGACGTGAAATCCGCCCGTCTGACCACTGCGAATGGCAAACCGCTGAAGGCCGCGCTGGCCGCGGCCGAGGCCAATGCAAAGCGGCGCGCCTTCTTCCTGGTCATGCCGCTGCTGTTGTTCGTGTTGTTGACGTTCGTGATGCCGATCGGACAGATGCTGCACCAGTCGGTCTACAACCCAGGTTTCACCCTCCACGAAGACGTCACGACCAAGGTGCAGACGCCGATCATGGTGAACGTGCGCCAGTGGTTCGACGACAACCCCCCCGGCACCGAACCCGATGAGACCGCCTTTGCCGGCCTCGCCAGGGATTTCCTGCTGCTCGACGAGTTGCGCGCGGCGGGATCGGTGGGCACCCGCGTGAACTATGACCTGTCGGGCAGCCGGTCCTTGTTCACCAAGACGGCGCGCAACGCCGACAAGCTGGAGCCGCCATACAAGGCGGCGATTCTGGATGTCGACGCAGACTGGGGCGACCCCGAGCTTTGGGCCGTGATGCGCGGCGCCTCGAACGCCTATACAGCCAACTTCTATCTCGCCGCCGTCGATCTGACGCGCGATGTGAACGGCGAAATCACCGCTGTCGACGAGAACCGCTCGCTCTACGTCAAGCTGTTCGTGCGCACGCTGCTGCTGTCGATCCTGATCACGTTCCTGACGTTCCTGCTGGCCTATCCCGTGGCGCACCTGCTGGCCACGCTGCCGTTGCGCTATTCCAACCTGCTGATGATCTTCGTGCTGCTGCCGTTCTGGACATCGCTTCTGGTGCGCACGACGTCCTGGATGGTGCTGCTGCAATCCCAGGGGGTGGTGAATGACGCGCTGGTGGCGGGGGGCATCGTCGCCGACGACAGCCGAATCCAGATGATGTACAACCAGACCGGCACGATCATCGCGATGACGCATATCCTGCTGCCGTTCATGATCCTGCCGCTCTATTCCGTGATGCGCCCGATCAATCCCAGCTATGTGCGCGCCGCCCGCTCGCTGGGCGCGACCAGCTGGACGGCCTTTCGCCGCATCTATTTTCCCCAGACGGTGCCGGGCATCGGGGCGGGGGCGCTGCTGGTCTTCATCCTTGCCGTCGGGTATTACATCACCCCCGCGCTGGTGGGCGGCGCCGATGGCCAGCTGATCAGCAACCTCATCGCCTTCCACATGACGAAATCGCTCAACTGGTCGCTGGCGGCGGCGCTGGCCTCGATCCTGCTGGGGGGTATCGTGATCCTCTACTGGCTCTATGACCGGCTGATCGGCATCGACAACCTCAAGCTGGGATGACGGCCATGGATCTCTTCCTTGCAAAAAAAATACTCAAATCCAATCCCAGGCAGGAGCGCTGAGCCATGGCATTGCCCAAACACGCCGACCGCCTGGAGCGCCTCTGGTACTATACCTATCTCGCCCTCTGCGTGCTGATCTTCACGTTCCTGATCTCTCCGATCCTCATCGTGATCCCGCTGTCGTTCAACGCCGAGCCCTATTTCACCTTCACCGAAAAGATGCTGACCCTTGATCCCACGGGCTTTTCCATGCGCTGGTACGACCTTCTGCTGACCTTCGGGATGCAGGATGGATCCGCCGCGCGCGACAGGTCCTGGTGGGCGGATGCCTGGGCCAACTCGGCCTGGATCGGGGCCGCCAAGAATTCGTTCATCATCGGCTTCTTCTCGACGATCCTGGCCACGGTCCTCGGCACCCTTGCCGCCCTTGGCCTGTCGCGCCCAGAAATGCCGTTCCGCCGGGCGATCATGGCCATCCTGATCTCGCCGATGATCGTGCCGATCATCATCACCGCCACGGGCCTGTTCTTCTTCTACTCGGCCACCGGACTTGCCAATTCCTATATCGGCATCATCATGGCCCACGCCACCCTTGGCATCCCTTTCGTCATCATCACCGTTACGGCGACACTTGTGGGATTCGACCACTCGCTGACCCGCGCCGCAGCCTCGCTGGGCGCCGACCCCACGACGACCTTCTTCAAGATCACGATGCCGCTGATCCTGCCCGGCGTGATCTCGGGCGCGCTGTTTGCCTTCGTCACCTCGTTCGACGAGGTGGTTGTGGTGCTGTTCGTCGCCGCCCACGACCAGCAGACGATCCCGCGCCAGATGTGGAACGGCATCCGCGAACAGATTTCCCCGGCGATCCTGTCGGTGGCGACGATCCTGGTGATCGTGTCGATCCTGCTGCTGGCCACAGTGGAAATCCTGCGCCGCCGGTCGGAACGGCTGCGGGGGATTTCGCCCGGCTGACGGGACAATCCGCCACATTTTGGACAATTTCTCTCGCTATCAGAAACAAAGTTGTTTCGGGTAGGGTCACATGCCGGAGAGTTACGGGATCTACATTCTGGACGCCGGGCTGGTTTCGGTGTCGGGCGGCAAGACCCTGAGCGGGATCACCCAGGGCGACGGATCGCATCTGATCGGCGAAACCATCACGCTGACCGCCGGCCCCTGGCAGCGCATCGCAATCACCGACAATACCGGCGACCGTGATTTTCAGGACAACGACGCGTCCCAGCAACTGGACGGCGCGCAGACAGTGAACGGCACCCCCTATTCAAGCGGCACCGTTGTCGAGGCCGAGTATTCCTTCACCGTCACCGATGGCACCAGTACCTGGACGCTTGTCGGCTTCAACGTCAACAATTCCAGCCCCGCCTTTGGCACCATCGAGGGGCTGGCGGTGATCGGTGGGCCGGGCAGCTTTCCCCCTCCCGGCGTCACGCTTACGGTGGTGTCCGCGGCCGAAGGGCCGGTTTTCGACGAAGGCACCTATGCCACGCCGATCTGCTTTGCCTCGGGCATGCGCATCGACGTACCGGGCGGCAGCCGCGCGGTCGAGGACTTGCGCCCCGGCGACCATGTGCTGACCCGTGACGAGGGCGCGGTGCGGCTGCGCTGGTGCGGTGCGCGGGTGTTTGCGGCTGAGGGCGACAATGCCCCGATCCGCTTTGCACCGGGTGTTCTGGGCAATGCGGCACCGCTGGTCGTGTCGCCCCAGCACCGCATCCTGGTGACGCGACCGATGGCCGAACTGTTGTTCTGCACGCCCGACGTGCTGATCCCGGCGCGCGCCTTTGTGGATGGCATGGCGGTGACGCAGCAGGTGGGCGGGCTGGTGCGCTATCACCACCTGTTGTTCGAGCGGCACCAGATCGTGTTTGGCGACGGGGTGGCCAGCGAAAGTTTCCTGCCCGGCGCCGCCTCGCTGGCCAGCCTGACGCGAAAGGCGCGCGACGAGGTGCTGGCTCTGTTCCCGCGCCTGCGCGCGGCGCCCGGCAGTTATGGCAGGGCGGCAGCCCCGGTGCTGCGGCTGTTTGAAAGCCGGGCGCTGCTGGTCGCCTGAAGCGTGTCGCATCCAATCTGATTCACCAGGTTCAGAATTCGCCGAATCTTGCGGCGAACTTCTGAATTCAATCTGATGCAACACGCTTCAGGCGTGTTGCTCTCGATCGAATTCCTCTGCCGGGGTGAACGCGTTATGCACGGCGAACGCTGTCTCACCCCGGCAGAGGAATACTCCAACCCAAATGAGAGCAACACGCTTAAGGCAGGACCAGCAGCCACAGCCAGATCGTGACGATGGACAGTCCGGTGCCGATGAGAACGCTGGACGCGGCCACCCGCCGCGCCGCGCCATACAGGTCGGCGAAGATATAGGTGTTGACACCCGGCGCCATTGCCGCCGTCAGCACCGCCGCGCGCAGGGCGTCGGTGGACAGGCCGAACGCCTTGCCAAGGCCGAAGGCGACAGCCGGGTGCAGCACCAGCGAACAGCAGCAGACCCACAGGATCGCGCGCATGTCTCCTTCGGGGCGATACCGCACGAGGGCGCCGCCGAGGCCGAACAGCGCGGCGGGCAGGGCGGCGCGCACGATCAGGTCGATGGCGCTTTGCAGGGTCGTTGGCAGGGGCAGGCCGGTCAGGTTGACGGCAAAGCCGAGGGCGATTCCGATGACCAGCGCGTTGCGGAACATCGCGCGCGCCACCTTGGCCGCCGTGGCCAGGGGCGCAGTGCCGGGGTTGCGCACGATCTCCATCGCCGTGACGCCGATGCCATAGCAGATCGGCGCATGCAGCGCGATGATCGCATAGTTGAAGCGCAGCGCCTCGGCGCCGAACGCCCGCTCCGCAATGGGCAACCCCAGCAGGACCGAGTTCGAGAACAGCCCGCAAAATCCGATCGCCACGCAATCGGCCCAGGACCGGGCGAACACCAGGCGTGCACCGATGAAGGCGGCGGCAAACCCGGCACAGGCGCCGAGATAGAAGGCGACGAGCAGGGCCGGATCGAACTCCTGCCCCAGATCCAACCCGGATATGGCACGGAACAGCAGGCAGGGGATGGCGAAATGCTGGGTGAACTTCATCAGCCCATCGACCCCGGCATCGCTGAAAAATCCTTTCCAGACAGCGGCATAGCCAAAGGCAATGACCAGGAAGACGGGCAGGATGACGTCGATCAGCGCCTGCATGGGCGGACCCTTGTGGGTGGGGCGGGTCGCGGAGCCTGAGGCGGGAGTATTTTTGCAAAGAAGAAACGCAAGGGGCCGGTCATGGGCTGGGCAGGGTCAGCACCAGTCCGTCATGGGCGGGGGTGATGTGGGGCGGCGTTTCGGCGTCAAGTGTCGCGTGATCCAGATCGATATGCATGTTGGTGAGGATGGCGCGTTTCGGTTTGACGCGGGCGATCCATTCCAGCGTGCGGGCAAGGTGGGCATGGGTCGGGTGGGGGGTGCGGCGCAGGGCATCGACGATCCAGATGTCGAGGTGTTGCAGGTGCGGCCAGGCGGCATCGGGGATTTCGGCCACATCGGGCAGATAGGCGAGGCCGAGGATGCGGAAGCCCAGCGCGTCCATCCCGCCGTGGTGCACGAGGAAGGGGGTAAGGGTGATCTGCCCGCCTTTCCCGTCGATGGTGACGGGGCCGGTGATGGTATTCATCTCGCAGATCGGCGGATAGCTGGAGCCTTCGGGCTGGGTGAACGCATAGCCGAATCGCGCCAGCAGGTCTGCCTGGGTGGGGGCGTCGGCCCAGATCTGCAACCGGGCGCGCATGTTGAACACGATCATCCTGAGGTCGTCGAGCCCGTGGACGTGATCGGCATGGGCATGGGTATAGACCACGCCGTCAAGTTCGCCGATCCCGGCGTCAAGCAGTTGCATCCTGAGGTCAGGCGAGGTGTCGATCAGAACGCGGGTGGTGCCATGCGGCCCGTCACGTTCCACCAGCAGCGAACAGCGGCGGCGGGCGTTCTTCGGATTGGCCGGATCGCAGTCGCCCCACTGGCCGCCGATGCGCGGCACGCCGCCCGACGAGCCGCAGCCAAGGATGGTGAAGCGGTGCGTCATGCCATGGGTCCGGGGCGCCACGCGGCTGATTTGGCGAACAGGCGGTCGAAATTGTCTTCGGTGGCAGCGGCGAAAGCCGGGTAGTCGAGGCCAAAGACGTCAGCGGCGTTGCGGGCCGTGTGGGCGGTGAAGGCGGGTTCGTTGCGCCGTCCGCGGTGCGGCGGCGGGGCAAGATAGGGGCTGTCGGTTTCCACAAGGATCCGGTCAAGCGGGGCGGCGGCGAAGATGTCGCGCAAGCCCTGGGATTTGGGGAAGGCGGTTATGCCGGACATCGACAGGTAGAACCCGAGGTCGAGGGCGGCGCGGGCCAGGCCAGCGCCGCTGGAAAAACAGTGCATCACGCAGGTATAGGCGCCCTGGGCGTATTCCTGGGTCAGGATGCGGGCCATGTCCTCATCCGCGTCGCGGGCGTGGACGATCAGGGGCAGGCCGGTGTCGCGGGCGGCGGCGATGTGGAGGCGCAGGCTGCCCTGCTGGGCTTGGGCGCTGTCCGACGTGTAGTGATAATCGAGACCGGTTTCGCCGATGCCGACGCATTTGGGATGCCGGGCCAGGGCGATCAACTGGTCGGTGGTGGCCATGGGTTCGCTCGCCACGCTCATCGGGTGGGTGCCCATGGCATAGAAGACGGGCGCGTGGGCTTCGGCGATGGCGCGCACCCGGGGCTCTGCGCGCAGCCTGGTGCAGATCGTGACCATGCGGTGTACCCCCGCATCCGCCGCGCGGGCGACGATCTCGCCATGCTTGCCGTCGAAATCGGGGAAATCGAGGTGGCAGTGGCTGTCGGTGATCCGGGCGGTAATCTGGGGTTCGGTCATGGGGCCTCTAGGCCCGCAGGATCTGGGCCGCCGTCTGATTGATCTGCAACCCCATATCAAGGATCAGCGCGGAAGGGTCAAGGTTGACCGCCCGGCCATGGGTGGCGCGCGCCGACAGGGCCTGTTGCAGATCGGCCCATTGGCGGGCTGCCCGGGCATCGGGCGACAGGCGGTGCAGCATCGCCGTTTCGCCCTTGGCAATGTCGGCGGCGGGGGGCAGACCGGTGCCAGTGCGCGCCAGCCGCGCCATCAGCGTGTCCAGCAGGCCGAGTGTGAGGTCGAGCCGGGGCGCATTGGCGCGCCCGAGCAGGGAATTGGCCAGGGTCAGCAGGGCCGGGCGGTCGATGTCGGGCGCGCCGTCGAGCAGGCGGGCAAGGCTGTGATAGAGTCGCAGCCCATCGAGGTGAACCAGCCGCAGGGCGCCGCCGACCGACCCGCCGGCGAGTTCTGCCAATGCCTCGGGAGACTCGATCGCTTCGCCGGTGGCGGCAAGGGCCGTGGCCATGTCGACGGGTGACAGGGGCACGCAGCGCAGGGTGCGACAGCGCGACCGGATCGTGGGCAACAGCCGCGAGGGGGTGTGGCTGACCAGCAGCAGGGTGCAGCGGGCGGGGGGTTCTTCCAGCAGCTTGAGGATGGCGTTGGCGGTGCTGGTGTTCATTTCGTCGGCACTGTCGATGATCACGACGCGGTGGCGGCCATCGGGGGCGGACAGGCCGAAGAAATCCTTCAGCTTGCGGGCTTCCTCGATGGAAATCACGGTTTTCAGCGCCTTGGCCCTGTCATCCCAGGGGCGGCGCAGCAGGAACAGCCCGGGTTCGGACATCGCCATCGTGCGCCGCGTGACCGGGTGATCGGTGGGGGTGGCCAGGGTGGTGTATGGTTCGGGGGCGAACATGCCGGTATCGGTGGGTTGCGACAGCAGGAACCGGGCGATGCGCCAGGCCAGGGTGGCCTTGCCCACGCCCAGGGGGCCGGTGATCAGCCAGGCGTGATGCTGTTTGCCCCTTGTGTGGGCGTCGAGAAACGCCGCCTCGGCCTGGGATTGTCCGATCAGGTGCAGGGTTTCGCGGGGGTGCGGCGCGCCCTCGATCCGGTCGGATTCGGGGATCGGATCGTCAGCCATCGGCGAGGGCGGCGGGCAGGTGCGGGCGCAGGCGGGCCAGCACGCGGGCGGCGACGGCTGCGGGGGTGTCTTCGCCCGACAGGGTGTGGATGCGGTCGGGAAATTCGGCCGCCAGGGCCAGGAACCCGGCGCGCATGCGGGCCTGCATCTCGGCGCCGAAGCCCTCGAACCGTTCTTCGGCGGTCTGGCGCGACAGGGCGCGTGACAGACCCGTGGCCGGGTCCATGTCGATCAGGAAGGTCAAATCGGGTTCAATGCCGATCATCAGGTCGTGCAGGGTGTCGACCAGCGCCCGCAGATCGCCGCGCGACAGCCCCTGATACATGCGGGTGCTGTCGGCAAACCGGTCGGAGATGACGATCTTGCCCGCCGCAAGAGCCGGGCGGATGGTGCGTTCGAGATGATCACGGCGGGCGGCGGTGAACAGCAGGATTTCGCTTTCGGGCGACCAGCGGTCGGTCGCGCCCTCCAGCACCAGCGCGCGGATCTGCTCGGCTCCGGGGCTGCCGCCCGGTTCGCGGGTCAGCACCACCGCGTGCCGCTCGGTGCGCAGGGCTTCGGCAAGCAGCCGCGCCTGGGTGGATTTGCCCGACCCGTCGATCCCCTCGAACGTCACGAACAGACCGTGGCTCACCGCGCCCCGGCGGCCTCGACCGCGAATTCGCCCATCAGCCGCTTTGCCGCCAGCCTGAGCCGGGCGAAAAATCCGGCCTGCCCCACATCCCGGTCGGCCAGCAGCGTCACCCGCGCGTCGGGCAATCCGTCCAGCGTGACGAGCAGCTCGCCGATCTCCTGCCCGGCGGTGATCGGCGCCTTGATCGGGCCGATGAACATGGCATTGCCGCTCAGCCCCTCCTGGTGCAGGGCGGGGACCAGCACGTTGATATCCTCGGCCGCCACCAGTCCGACCTGGGGTGCGAGGCCCAGCCAGACATCGGCGCAGGTGATCTCCTGCCCCTTGGTGACGATGGTGCGCTGGACGAACTGGCGAAACCCCCAGTTGACGATCCGTTCCGCCTCTTCGGCGCGGGCCTTGTCGGTTTCCAGACCGGTGATCACGAAGACGATCCGCCGGTCGCCCTGGGCGGCAGATCCGACAAGGCCATATCCTGCCTCCCGGGTGTGGCCGGTCTTGAGGCCATCGGCGCCGTTGCCCAGCCCCAGCAAGGGGTTGCGGTTGTTGTGGTTGGCGGGCACGCGACCGTCGTATTCAAACGACGTCTGGGCGAAATAACCATAGTATTCGGGGAAATCGACGATCAGCCGGGTCGCCAGGATGCCGAGGTCTTCCATGCTCATGACATGGCCGTCCTCGGGCCAGCCGCTGGCATTCTTGAAGACCGAGTGGTTCATCCCGAGGCTTTCGGCGCGCTTTGTCATCGCAATTGAAAAGGCGTCCTCGGTGCCGGCCAGCCCCTCGGCAACAACGACGCAGGCATCGTTGCCCGACTGGACGATGATGCCCTGGATCAGTTCCTCGACGGTGGGCCGGTCAGTCACCTTGAGGTACATCGACGACCCGCCAATCGCGGTGGCCTCGTCCGACACGCTGAACCGCGTGTCCATCGTCACCGTGTCGTTCGAGCGCAACGCCTCGAACAGCATGTTCAGCGTCATCAGCTTGGACATCGAGGCGGGGGGCAGGGGCGTTTCGGCGTTCTTGCTCAGCAGCACGGTCCGGGTGGTGACGTCATAGACCCAGGCCGCCGTCGCGCGGGTTTCAAACGCCGCACGGGCGGGCAGGGCCGTGGCCAGCGCAAGGGCAAGCACAAGGCAGAGGCGGGAGATCATCGGGTTCATCATGGCAGCGTTCCTGCGTTCGGTCGGGGCAAGATGGCACGTCTTGCACGGTCAGTCCGAGGTAAAATATGCGTCGTTGAAGCCCAGCTCCTTAACTTTCCCAAGAAGGGCGTCCCGTTCGGAGCTGGTGGTGGCGGGCCCGACGATGACCCGGAAGAACGTCTTGCCCCTGGTGGATTGTTCGCGCACCGTCGGGATCATGCCTGCGCCGCGCAGGGCGGTGGCGGTGTTGTTGGCGTTGCCCTCGACGCTGAAGATGCCGATCTGGATGAACGGATCCTTCAGCCCGCTGGCCCGTGGCGGTTTCGGCGCAACCGCCCTTGCGGGTGTTGGAGCAGCAGGGGCGACGGCAGACGGCGGCGTGGCCAAGGCGGCCGTTGCGGCGGCGGCGATCGCTCCGCCCCCTGACGGCGCCGCCGGGGTGGCGGCGGGCGGACTGTCCAGCGACAGCGCCTCGATCTCTTCGGGTTTCTCGATGGCCGTGGCGGCGGGCGCGGGAGGCGGCGTTTCGGCCACTTCCTCGCGGCGCAGGGCGGTGACGTTCAGCCTGATCGGCTGTCCGGCCAACAGCCCCAAAGCCTCGGCCGCGTCCGAGGACACCTGCAATCGTGGCCCGGGATTGTCCCGCTCGCGCCGGAACAGGGCGCCGATGACGAATTTCTGGTTCACCTCGTTGCGGATGATCACCCGCTCGGGGTCTTTCACATCGGAGTGGGCGACCCAGACGCCGCCCAGCGACGGGCGACCGTCCCACAGCCCCGCCTCGGATTTCTGGAACACCTCGGGTGCCTCGACGTCGCGTTCCACCAGCCGCGTCGTGCGCGACACTTCGGGTGCCGCCGTCTCCTCGCCGCCGGCAGCGGGGGGGGTGTCGGCGCCGGGAAGCTGGAAACCCTCCTCGCATGCCGCAAGCAGCGACATCGCGCCAGTCAGAACGACGAGTTTCACCAGATTCGGTGCCATAGGTTGCCCCCATCACTGCACGGGCGTTGCCGCGCTGAATTGCCGGTCTCCGGCGTTGCTGCTCGTCCCTGGTCGCAATCGTGCGACCCTTTGTACCTTAGTCTATCCTTTACGGGCGGTCATGGAAAGTGGCGCGTCGGGTTTCAGCGTAAATCTGTCGCGGCCCGTCGCTGCCTTGTTGCGGTCAAGATACCCATTTGCGGGGCCGTTGGCTCGCAGGTCAGGGGTTTTTCCATCCGGGGGCAGGTCATCGACCGGGGCGCACCGGACATTAGGGGTGCTCGGGAAAAGCGGCAGACCTCACTGGCCCGCCACCGCCTGGCGCGCTGGGGTGAACGCTTCGCCGCTTTCCGGCTTGCGGATGCAAAGGCGCAGCAGGGGCGGGACCGTGAGCAGGGTCAGGAAGGCCGACATCGACAACCCGCCGACCACGACTGCGCCCAGGCCCCGATAAAGTTCGGACCCTTCGCCGGGAAAGATGATGAGCGGCAGCATGCCCATGACGCTGGTCAGCGTCGACATGAAGATCGGACGGATGCGGTTGCGCGTCGCTTCCTCGATGGCGGGAATGGGGTCCATGCCTTCTTCGCGCAGATGGTACAGGGTCTGATGGACGATCAGGATGGCATTGTTCACCACAATTCCGACAAGGATGATGAACCCCAGCAGCGTCAGCATGTCCAGCGGCTGGGTCTGATAGATGTTCAGCAGGGCAAGGCCGCCCACACCCCCTGCTGCCGCCACAGGCACGGCGATCATGATGACCAGCGGCAGCACGAAGCTTTCAAACAGGATCGCCATCACCAGAAACACGATGACCAGCGCCACGACCAGATTGATCTGAATCGCGGCCCAGGTCTGACTCAGTTGATCGGCGGTGCCGGAGACCGACAGGCGAATGCCCTGCGGGATGCCTTGCTGTTCGAGCACCGCAACCACTTCGCGCTCCAGAAGCTCAACCGCTTCCTCAAGCGGCAGGGCATCGGACGGGCGCACCTCAAGCGTGACGGTGCGCAGCCGGTCGCGATGGCGAATTTCGGTGGGGCCGGCGGTCAGGATCACGTCGGCCAGGGCCGAAACCGGCACGATCTGGCCGCCGGGCGTGACGACCGGGTAATTGCCCACGTCTTGCGTGCGCACGGCATCCCTGATCGTCGGGTCGCCTTTCAGCACCAGATCGACACGTTCGGCGCCCACGGTGATCTGCGCCACGCGCAAACCATCGTTGAACGCATCGACCGTGGCGGCGAGGGCCGAAGTGTCAAGACCGGCATCGGCAAGGCGCAACCGGTCAGGCACCAGCCGGACCTCGGGCGCGCCCAGCTCAAGGCCCGGGATCGGGCGGAACTGGTGGCCTTCGGAGCGGGGCAGCAGCCCGGCCACGATGCCTGCTGCGCGCCCGGCGGTGGCAAGGATTTCGTCCAGATCC
>Ga0105054_10004769_pt1 | contig 20020 bp, 14 predicted proteins | sample BON02_FD_78091 | JGI IMG/M metagenome (GOLD analysis project Ga0105054, IMG submission 78091) | Freshwater microbial communities from Lake Bonney liftoff mats and glacier meltwater in Antarctica - BON-02 (megahit assembly) | ecosystem: Environmental > Aquatic > Freshwater > Ice > Glacier...
CAAGTATGAATTAATATTAAACTAGACAAATGTGAATTCTAAATGAATGGTTCCAACATCCAGAACCATTCATTGATGTTAAGTGAATATTTATATAATATCCAATATATAGATATTACTATATCATCTAACTCAATATACTTGCAACTTAATAATACTCGAATGTTCTCTTCTCTTCAAGTTAATAGTGATTGATATAGCATTGTAAACATCACTTTGATTTTGGTTGTGCTTTTAACTAAAATTTGAATTTAAAGAATTTGTTAATTGTTTAAAAAGTTAAACCATGATTCGAAAGCTTTCCATTGTGCTAGATTTCCCTACTACTAGATTTTTTGCACGGATAAATCGTTTGATATGTGTCCTTGGGAAACGGTTGTTTCAAATTTGGTTAGTCAATATGTGACTGTTTTACTAACGGACTGTTGCTGCTAAATTCCTCGAATATCTAACACAAATTTATATCACCTGATTGTACTTTAGCCACAGCCTTAAGATAAGCTTCTCCAGCAGTTTTCTCATCCTTGAAGTATCCGACATGTTTCCTAACCCCTTTAACTTTAATCTGTACCACCCATTTTTGGGTTCGTTTGTACCAGCACACACCTTTGAACTGCGAAGGTGAGTTGTCGATTAAAGGAAGCTTTAGTTTCAGTTCTGGTCTTTAGTTTTTTGGATTCGTTGAATAATCCAGCAGCAGTCTCATCAAAGTCAAGGGCATTTGACCAAGTGCGCTTGCGAGTCACAAGTTTATCTTCAGGAAACATGCTTGATTCATCAATGAATCCAAACGAACTTTGCTTTGGACTTGAAATATCATAAAAGTAGTCTGAATAGTCGTATGGTTGAGAATAAAAGGTGTCTTCGTGATGAGTGGTTTCTGAATCGTAGTTTGATTCTTCAGAAATAATCATGAAGTTGTCTTCGTCGCCGTAGTATCCAAACGCATCTGGGATATCAACAATCATTTGTAGTGTTTGAGTTTATTAAAGAGTTACTGGTTTGGTAATTTTGAATTTTACAATTTTTTTCTATAATCTCATGATCGTTTTCAACCCTATCTTCACAACGGGGTGTGAGACTGCTATTGTTACGTATAGAAAACCCCTAGGGACAATAGAAATTTGGAATAACATGTTTCGAATTTCAGCCTGTTTTTCACTTTGAATCACCACCTTTAAAAAAAACACGTGCCCGCCCGGATTTTTTCCATCGGTCTACCAGAGATTCCATGTAGAAGGCGGTCAATATTCAATCTCCTTTTCCTTAATTAAAATAAACAGCAAACTTTGGAAGACACAATTTATTGATGCACGCGAAACGAAATAGCCCCCCACAATACAGTTTTATAGAAAACAATAGACGGCCACTACCACAATTTGAAAATACACACAAACTATCTAGATCTGTATCGCAGGACCAGCTCCATTAATTCTTGTATTATTGAAGTTCATTGGTCTTTATGGATCATTCTTATAAGAATTGGAAATATCTCTGTTTACCATTTGTTCATTTTTGAACTGAGTCATACAGTGTATGTCCGGCGTTGCGAAACACGTGCAGGTCTATAGGCTGCATTAATTTTTATTTTCAGAGATAGCCAGGATACAATAAAAATGGATCCAGAAATCAGTTAAACTTCTCGATTCATATCAATTCGAATTCTGCAACTCGAGCTTAAAAGTATTCTCTCAAATGATTCTAAAGTTAGATAAATATACTACAGCAGGAGATGTTTCTAGTTAAACTCCGTTGGCTCTTGTGCCTACCTTGTTTAATCTCTAAACAAGCTCTTTCAACATGGTTTGCATGGTTTGTCCTCACTTGGCCCACTTGCAATTTTAATTCTTTATTCAGTTCGAAGGCGTCCGAAGATTTTCGATGCTCCGCTTCCATTTTAAGCATTTTGATTTTCTTTCTTCCTTCCTTTGCTTCAATTTTATTCTTGCTTCCCCACTCTATCTTTTCCATTTGAAGTTCGCGACTTAATTGTTTCAAGGAGTCTCTTGATGATATTCGGGACAGGCCATTAATACTCTGTATCAAGCTCAATGTTCTGTCACTCGACGAATAGTGAGAAGACCTTTTTTTTCGGTCCATTTGCGTCAGCACGCAACTCGATGCCATAAAATAGAATAAATACCGCGCTTAAAAAAATGCTTTTTGTTGCATTTGTCACCGCGATTGCTTTTGCCAATGCAAGCCCTTTCAATCCGCACATTTTCCCTGGTCGCGGTAGTTTCTTTGAAGGGTGGTATTGGCGTCACATTGACCATGTGAACAACCGCAGCGTTGCAGTGATAATGGGCTCGTTGGGTGAGGGCGAATTCACGCAATCATGGGCAGCCATGCTGTACAACGACAACGGAAAGGTTGAGACAGAACAGATTTTTCCCGGTAACGCTTCAGTTGGACTGGGTCCTTCAAGAATTCTGCCGGTATCTCGGGATCCGGGCTTGGTGCTACCCGCAGACTTCAGATACAAATCGCAAGCAGGTTTTTTCGACGTTGTCGACGACAAGGCTGAACTGGAAATGCAGTTCCCTAGCTGGAAATTCAAAGGCCAGGTCACTGGTCGACGTGTTCCCTGGTCTGAGAAGAAACCTAATGGTGATGGTCCGGAAAGTTACCTCGCTCATCTCCAGGCACTTTTACCATGCCACTACTTTGTTCACTCGCTCGCTAGTGAAGCGACATATACGCTTGAATCGAGTGTTGGGAAGAAGGATAAACAAGGCAAGGGCTTCGTTCACTTGGAGACCAACTATGGACAAGCGTTTCCGAGTGCATGGGCGTGGGGCGAAGGGGTGTCCTTTGATGGTGAGACCCAATTTGTGTTCACTGCAGGCAAATTCACCATTGGCGGAATTAACGCAGCAAACTTTGCTTTTGCATTTCGGTCTCCTGAGCGAAATTTGACATTTCGCTCCCCTGACTTAAATCAGTTCGCGATGAACGATCAGGCTTGCAAAGGAGTGTTACGCCTGGAAGCCTATGATATCATGCACAAAGTAGTGCTCGATCTAAGTGCTGAGATAAGCACCTTTAGCCAGCCTTTGTACTTTCCTACTCACAGTGGTTTCAGTAATCATCCTGGATGTGTCGAGTCCTTCTCAGCACATGGCGTCGTATCTGTCTACGGGCCTTTGGGGAATTTGTTGCAAAAGAATCATTTTCCGCTTTCTGCATTAGAATTTGGCGGGAAATATATGTGCGGGAGAAAGTTGGACGAGCTCACTGAAATTGTATAAGTAGCAAATTTAAAATACAGAGGAGAATAAATTAATTGTCGAAACAGAAACCACAACAAACAAATTGATTTCTACCCAACACTTTTTTAGAACCTGACTATGTCGTTTACAAGTGAAGAATCATCTGCTTTTCGTTCCAACCAGATTCACCGACTTAAACGTAATCACACGATGCTTCTTTTTTTTACAGTCACGCTTGGGGTTTGAACAGATTTGCTCCTCCACCTGATGCTGCAACTAGTACTACAGAAGATGGTACACGTGATAATGATACAGATGATACATCACTTAATCATATACTGCGCTTACTCCTTATAGCCGTGAATGATGAATGCTCCTCATTATCTGCTTTGAGAGGACATGGCGAAATCATTAAGAAAATATATTCTGTCCTTCGTTTCTCCTGGAATAATGAACTAGAAACTGTTGGGGTTTTTGTCTCATCAATCGCAAAAGGGATAAGATTTCCGGCTCCTACAGGAATTAACGTGAACATGATGCCTTTCATATATGGGGATAAATCTTCTTTACCAAAAGAACCCAGTTCGCCTCGCCAGAAACATTTACTACTTGACAATTCAGGAAAGTATGATTGAAGAAGAATGCGTGACTCAAAGACGCCAAGGTCTTCACACAGAAACACCTGGTTGTGTGTGCATTACTGATACGGAAACCAATGGAGGAGAATGGCAACATGTGACGAGCCCGCCGACTACAATTCGGTGGGGCAGAGGTTCCTTCGACACGACAGGTGCAAATGGTCGATTCGTTGGAGGATTGTTTATGGCTTCATCCGTGGGGAAACCAACGAGAGTTTGGAACGCTAAAGTAAAAGATCCTGCAGTGGTTGGGCGCCTCGGAAGTGTAGAACATATTCGACCTGCATTAGGAAATGGATATGTTTTGAACTCCGGTGAATTGGTATGGATGACGGATTTAACACCGCATGAAGCTCTTCCACTGAAAAAAGGGACGTATCGACAATATTTCAGGCTTGTTACAGATGATATTAGTGTTTGGTATTCGCAGCACTCCACACCGAATCCTCTCGGGATAGAACCGCCAAAATACATACGAATTATTCGCACCAACAAATTCGAATAGGTTTATCATTCACACCTTATTATTAGAATAGTGATGCGTGGAAAACAGGGTGCTCATCAATTTCTGCTTGGATATCATGTACATCGCTCAAGAATCGTTTGACTTTTTTGTTTGTGATTTTGTTTATTGTTCTTTCCATATTTGATTTAATTCTGTTTCTATGCTTTCATCAATAAAATATATAAGAAAAAAGTGTAGATGAAAGATTTTAGTGTTTAAATTTTATTGGCAATTGTATTTTGATAATAGAACTAGGCTTTTTTGCATCTGCCATGACGATGTCTGCCGTTGCAGGAGTCACATGGTCGGTTGGGACACTTACCAGCGACTAGCCCGCAGTTCTCCCCTAGCGAATAGCAGAAGTGGCATGTACTTCGCTTCCGAAGCATGGTGTACGATTTGTGAGGGTAACTCTCTTGAGAGGTTTTAATATTTTTGGTTTTGAATGTTTGATCTTCCTCACTTTGACCAAGGAAATTATGATTGGGTTTATGAGGATTGACCGACATACCATACAAAATGTTGGTTGCCACTTTTTCCCCAAGGTCAAAATCAGTCCACAACTCCCACACTATTACATTTCCATTTTGCATATTTAACACCTACGACACTTGAAAGGTAGGTTGAAACTACACCACGAGCACCAGCAGATCTCCCGAATATAGATTTCAACGATACAGTCAACAAAAAAGTTCCGAGAATTTAGTCCCACGACAATCAACGTGCTCCAGTTTCTGCGATAAAGCGATATCAATGATTGAGGGGGAATGGGTGGTCAGCGTAAACAGGACTTGGAAAGTAACTGTAATCAATGTACTCAACCAAAAAGTAAGCTAGAGAAGAGGAGTGGTGGGCAACGAATCGAAACCAATAATTGATGGGATGAATGCTTGATATTTAGGTCCCCTCGTCTATTTTTTGAAAACGTGGAAGAATGAGTGCAAGGATTGTTGATGATTGCGGGCTCACAATTCTATGGCACGATAAAAACGGTAGCACTGAGCTGTTCAGCTCGCTTACCGGTAATACCGTTAAGTTGCGACGGAAAGATCCAATGGATAAACTTATTTTCTCGTTGGATGCTTATGATAAGTTTGGAAAAGCGAAAGAACAGTTGGTTATGGGGAAGTGGATCACAGGTGTTTCATTGAGTGAAGACGAACAGACGATTTCAATAACCCGTCGTGATGATGCTTTGCCTATGGAAATACTTTCAAAAAAAGGTCTCAAGAGTTTCTACTCGGAGTTACTGGCCATTCTTCCTCCCGATTCTTCTATTCAGAAACCTAAAATTTCGAGGACAGATGCACCCTTCGCTGGCTCTTTAACAGCTGTTGTTCAGAGTAAATATTTTAGTTCCAAAATCAATGGTAGCTCTCCTGTGAGGTCTGTTAAACCCGGTATGTCATCGCTGCCCGTGAACGATGTCAAGAGAAAACGAATAACCCCAATCTGTCCAATCATTGAGGAAGCAAAACGACCATCATTATTTGGGAGTTTGAAATCAGTGATCACCAATCCTGTGTTTGGCAATGGTTTTGTCAACAGTGGTAACTCCTGTTATGTGAATTCTCTCTTGCAAGTGATATTAAGATTGCCTGGATTCATGGAAGCAATCAAAGATCTAGTCACCACTGAAACGCATTGCACTAGTGCACTAGTAGCGGCATATCAACATGTTTTGCTCATGGAGGCAAAAGAAACACTGCAGCCGTATGATGCATCACAAATACAACTGACTGTGTCAGGTAAACTTGGAATTATAGCCGAAAAGTTTTCACAAAGGACTCAACAAGATGCACACGAGTTTTTAGTATATTTATTCGACTGTTTGGAAATGGAAACAGGGAAAACTGTTATTGCTGATTGGTTTCGATCGGGGCTGCATTACAAAACGCAATGCAACAGTTGCAATTACAATCACACACAACAGCAAATTTTCATGGAGATTTCTTTAGATTTAGACAGCACGGATTCAGAAACTTCAGTCAAGATTTCTAAGCTGATTGAGAAAGCAATTAAGGGTAACATATCTATTCCTGATTACAAATGTGAAAAGTGCTTGAATTCTGGAGCTGATCAAATTGTCAACGTAGACTACATAGGTCGTTTGGCGGTTTTTCATATCAACCGTTTTGGATTTTCTTCTACTAAACGAAAAGATCCAGTTTTTGTGGAACCGCAGATCACAATAAGGGATGCGAACTATATTCTTAAAGGAATCGTTTATCACAAAGGGCAGAGCATCGACTATGGTCATTACGTCTCAGCATCACTTGACATCGACGGAACTTGGTCGGAGTACAACGACACCAGAGTGGAGCGCATGAAGAAACAATCTGATTTACTGGAAGATGTCAGAAAACAACGTGAAGTATACATGGTCTTTTATTCAAAAGCAATCGAAAACAAGTAATCATATTTATTGAGGTAACATATTAGCACCATAGTACTTTGACATGATGTAATAGTAAAAGAAGTCAATATAAAGACCAGTTTGAACTATTCCTGAAATCCAAACTATCCATTGCATCTTTGAAGATGTGTAACTGTCCTCTGTCAGGTATCGATCAATCCAATTCACTAGATAGAGAGCCCTGTATGCCCCTAGGCAAAACACATAATTGGCTGTCAAATTTTGGACGTTGCTATATCGTTGGATTAAAATTAACTGTGGGAATATCGCCAACGCTTCGAGGTAGATAGAAAATGTCCACAGAATTTCAATGATAGTGAAATCACTGTGGACCAAAAGAGCCATCAATGCACAAGGAGCAACTGCGAACTCGAGATACCTGAAAGAATCTTCTTCTTTTTTGTATGATGCTTTCCACGGGGTCTTGAAACGAAATAAGTATACTATCATACCAGATGCAGTTATATAGAACACCTTCATGCAGAAATTATACACGTGAAGAAAATCAAAGCGCGAAAAACTGAAGAGATCCAAGTATCTAAGAAGCAGAGCATTATATAACGAACTGACGATAAATCCAACAAACTTACCGAGTGATAAATACCAATAGGTACAGTTCCTGCGTTTTTAAAGAGATGCCTATACAAGAGACATGAACATACGATTCATTTTGAAACGGTATTCTTACCTTCGGTGCTTTTGCTCTTCCATAACTTATGGAATAGAACTGCAAAGCTCACCAGATGCAACATATCGCCACCCAATCGGAATATATTCATTAGTAGTTCGAGACAAGTAACGTAGTAACAAACACTATCTACCAACTGTTAATACTCTCCTGGTACAGGTACTAGACGAAAAATTTCAAATGAATTTTTTTAATTTGTTATTCAACTTATTAACCTCGCATCTGGGAGAATGACGACCCAGAATAAGAACCATTATTAAATCCAGGAGCAGGAGCAGCGCCCCCAAATGAATTTGCGATACCTGATTGATTTGCAAACCCAGAGTTTCCAAACCCATTCGATCCAAAGGCGCCTGGTGATTGATTGGTAGGAGCCCCAAAGCTGCTTGTTGGTTGCTGATTAGATCCGAAACCTGCGGATGAATTAGATCCAAAACCTGAAACTGGCTGTTGAGTTGATCCGAAACCCGAAGCTGGCTGTTGAGTTGACCCTAAACCTGAAGCTGGCTGTTGAGTTGACCCAAAACCTGAAGCTGGCTGTTGAGTTGACCCAAAACCTGAAGCTGGCTGTTGAGTTGACCCAAAACCTTGAGCCCCAAAACCACTTTGGCTAGCACTACCAAATGATGACGGAGTCGTCGCGAAGCTTGAGAAACCTCCACCTTGTATAGTTTGATTTCCACCTTGAAAGAAGCCTGTACTACCAGGACCATACTTCTTCTCTAGCTCCGTATAGAGCTGGGTTTCTTTGCCCATATACTTTTGAGTCGTTTTGTCAATGGACGCAATTTTCGATGGATTATACTTTTGGTAAAACTGGGTAAGTCGTTGTCGATGATCTTGATTTCCGGGTGCAGCATTAGTAGTAGCACCAAAAGCAGCGTTTCCAAATCCCTGAGTTTGTGGTATCGAATTGCCAAATCCCTGGTTTTCAGATGGCGTAGAAGTCAAACTACCAAAACCTTGGGATGGTGGCGGCGTTGAATTGACATTCCCAAACCCAGAAGGAGTTCCTGCAGCACCGAATCCAGCAAAGGAAGCAGCTGGAGTTGACGACGAAGGAGTTCCTGCAGCACCGAATCCAGCAAAGGAAGCAGCAGGAGTTGACGATGCAAACCCAGTAAATCCTGCTGTACCAGTTGGTGTCCCGAATCCACCGCCATTCACCAACTTGACTTTTGCTTTGTATTTCTTTTCTAACTGGTCCAGCATGTTGTCGTACTGGCCTTTGTATTTAGAAAGCGCTTGATCTATTTTGGCGATATTCGATGGATTATGTGTTTCATAAAATTGCGTCAACGAGGCCTTCAAATTCACATTAGTGAAATCGCGTGCAACTCCTGCAGCAGATCCAAAAGAACTCGCATTCACGTTTGGCTCTTCTTTTATTCTAATAGAATTCTCTTTAAAACCAATGGATGTTTCTTTCGCTCCAATAGAACTTTCCTTCGTTCCAATAGAACTGCTTTGGGGGAACAAATTTGTTGCTGGCACTTTCTCGTCGCTTGAATTTAATTTCCCAAATGAAGATGGAGCAGAAGGAGTCTTTACTGTTGTATTATTTAACGCAGTTTCACCAACAAGATTGAGCCCACCAGACTTTTTAATAGTTGAAAAAGCTGGTTCTTCCTCGGTTTGTTTGCAAGAAGGATTCCATTCTGCGTTGGCTTCTTCTGATGCCACCGTTTTTAACACTGGAGGAATGACTTGAGTTTGAATAATTCTTTGTGCTTGTTGATCAGGTTTGTAAGCAGACTTGAACGATTCAAGAAATGCTAATGCCCTTGAATCCTCTTCGGCTCGCTTGTCGTCAGTGAGAGGACCAATTTCTTTTGTGAGATTTCGAGCCAATTGCCTTCGATGATTCCGTTCATCTTTTTTGTTCGGACTCTTAGGAATATTTTGCAGCTTTGAAATTTCGATTCCCGAACAATCTTTCAAAACGGGATCTTCAGGAAGTGAGAAAATCAATGATTCGTGAAATGTAGCGAGATCGTGAAGCTGATCATGCCTTGATTTGAACTTTCGAAGTGTCGGTGTTGATGCTCTCTTTTCTTCAACCACAATCGCTTCGTGATTTTCAACTTGTGAAATATCCCCGATTACGGAATCGAAACCATTCAATCTCGCATTCATCTCTCGAAGGTCTACCATATTCTTGTGCCCACGTCTGTACGTAGCAAGAACCATCTCCAGGAAAGCTTCCGCTGATATTTTGTTGGTTCCAAAAAAAAGTGAAGGGCGTGTTTGTTTTTCAGCAGCTCTAAATTGGTTCTCCAAAATTGAAAACTGAGTTCCAAGATTGCCGAATTTTTTTTCCAGGCGGTTCTTCGATTTTAAAAGTTCCGTCTCGAAATTGGAATCAGGTTTCGTGTCCTTTCCATCCAGCAACTTGTTGACAATACCGATGCAAGATTTCAGTCGCAGTTCCTGGTCTAAGTATATCTTCCTCCTAGTAAGCAACTTTGACCGCAATCTCTCCAAATTCTTTTTCAGGTTGGATGTATCAGCTTGGTCCAATCCATTCAAATAACGCATATTGTCGCTATAGACCAATTTCAATGACTCCATCTTATCACGGAAATTCTCCGAATCGTCAGGTCCCCTTGCAAAATCCTTCTGCAAGTCGTTGTGTTTACTGTTAATCAATATATTGATACTCTTTAGCAGTGAACTTGCTTCGCTCTCAAAGCTATCTCCTTTGTTTGAATGTTCGGGGAACCGCAGGGCGGAAGGTGATGATACTTCCTGACGAGAATACTTCATTGCCAGCATCGTACCATCACCATTTGAAGGAGGAGCATCCAAACTTCGTTTCTTCTCTAATTCTGATATTTTAGTTTCAAGAGCAATGTGTTTTGATTGAAGCTTGTGAACTTGTCTTTGGAGCTCCATAATATGAATATCTTTATCATCAACGGATGAGGTTTGTTCGTCGACTTTTTTGTTCTCCTGGATTGGAATATCTGAAGTAGTATCGGGAAACAGGTCACTTGGGAAATATCCACTACCATACTTTTCCTGCAGCTTTTGAAACAATTCCATTTCTTTTCCTTTGTATTGATCAATAGTACTGTCCACTTTGGGAATCTTGGAAGGATTTGCTTTTTCATAAAAACATTTCAAAATGGCTCGGAACTTCAATGTCTCCGCGCTTGCTAGTGGTTTCTGCATATTAAGAAATTCAGGGGCAGATTTAGGAACTACGTTCTTAAAATAATCAGTTATTCCGTCACGAGTTGTAAATATAAAACCCTCTTTGACACCAGAAAAAGCAACATTAGTAGTCGGTTCTTTCTTTCCAATAGTTGAAAATGCCTCTTGTTTCTTTTCAATGCCCAAATCTGCAAATGCCGGTTCCTTCTTTTCATTATTTGAATTTGAAAATACTTGTTCTTTCTTTCCGATACCAAATCCTGAAAATGGCGGTTCTTTCTTTTCAATACTTGAATTTGAAAATATTGGTTCTTTCTTTTCAATGCCAAATCCTGCAAATGCCGGTTCCTTCTTTTCATTATTTGAATTTGAACATATATGTTCTTTCTTTTCGATACCATATCCTGAAAATGCCGGTTCCTTCTTTTCATTATTTGAAATTGAAAATACTTGTTCTTTCTTTTCGATACCAAATCCTGCAAATACCGGTTCTTTCTTTTCAATACCAAACCCTGCAAACAAATTTCCAACGGCTTGCAGTTCTTTCACTTCCTCTTGTACCATTTTCTGATTGCTTTCATTCGTTTGTTGCACTGGCGGTATTTGCGGCAACTTCTGCAACGGAACAATCATATCAGGATATTCATTCGGCACAACGATATCACTATCCATTAACGAAAATACCTCAATAATCCCATCAGTACTAACAACAACTAATGCGGGACTCGGGGAAAAGTTTGGCTTTGACTCTAAATCACCTCCTTCACCGTACACATAAAAAGGATGCATTGGAATCGTCAGACCATAACATATAGTAGCACTTAAGGGCAATGAGTCATTTTGAACTTCCATATCGCCGTCTTCATTTGGGCCCAACACAAGTGGTCTTTCATCCAACTCAAACATCGATAGTTCAAGGATCTGTGGACGAGCCACAAGATCACCTTTTGGGGATTTGACAACTAGAATTTTCCAGTCAAAATCATCTTTAGAGCTTCCTATTAGTACCATGTTTCGACTCCATGAGGAAACAACAAGGACTGCGTTGAGATGAGGGACAAAATTCAAATAGAACTTATGCTCCCAAGGTTTATCTGTGCTATTAAAATTCAACGGATCTTCAAACAGAATGGAATCCAATACCTCAATACCGTTACCAAGTCTGCAAAACATAATTAATGGAAGTGATCCAGGCTCGTCGTCGTCGACCTGAACACCTCTCAGTCCTAACACCAAAGTATCATCATTCACCCACAGTAACGTATGGCACTGCACAGGATCTTCACACGACCCGCATACTACTGAATCTACAACGGATCCATCTTTGATAAGAACTGCTGCTCCATGAACATCACCCACTGCCCATACTCTGTATTTAGTGTTGAATGCAGCACACAGAACAGGTTGATCAAGTTTAACAACTGATAACACAGAGCCACTCATTAAATCTACATGATGTATGGCATTGCCTTCTAGCACAGCTATAGAACCATCGCCGCTAGCAACCTCAGACACAGCCACCTTGAAAGCCCAACGGAGGACAGGATTGGTAGCGATCTCAAAGCAAACAACCGACATGTTACTCCATGCAATAAGAATATCGTTACCTAATAAAGTTGTCACAAGAGCACCTTGGATCTCTTCCTCGTCTACCAACAGCCATGCATACATCATCGTCGATTGTGGTTGAATTATGGCGTCTTTGATCTTAGCACTTGATGAGGATCCTCCTAAAAGTACTTTTTCAACTTCATGTGCTGCTAATTCGACGTCTGAAAACGAAATGGCCGATATACCTTCACTCTCCACTTGGAAAAGGTACCCAAGTCGATTAGATATCGCCAATCGACCTTGGAATCTGTGAATAGAAGGGTCTGCAGGACGACCATGGGAACTCAGAAACTTGCCTCTCGAAACTATCTTAACGTTGTCAACCTGCTGCTGAAAACCTTCATCGTCGCATTCGATCCTTTCAGGGTTTACCTCACCCATCACCACACACGATGCTCAAATAAAAAAGGATGCGGGGACCGTACCGACATTTTCCTTTTGGAACGTTCTGCTAATGCATTTCAAGGAACGATTGTTTTTCAAATCCCAAATATCTCTTTCAAGACTATTTTCTTAAATAGATGGGTTTGAAATGCAGCAAAAGTTTCTCTAGACAATTGAGCAAAAATTGTTCTAAGAAATTTATTAGTAAGAGTTATCAGGGTTTGATAACGAATTCAACCAATAAATGTTTCTTTATTTCATGTGATGGGACTGCCCCTAATCAGCAACGAACTGTGTTCTACTTGGAGCCATTTTCAAGTGAAAAGGTTCATGCTGAAAGAATCACCCATTTTAATGTCTATAACGTAGGTTCCGGATGGTGTGAATGCGTGTTTGGCTTTACAATCGAACCCGGTAAAGTCGTTGAGTTCGGGATCTCTTTTGAGCATTTGAATTTCGTGCAAGCAATTTTAAAACTCCAGCGACAAATTCGAAAGCAAAGAGAGCAGCGGAGAAAGCAAAATGCGATTTCTATACAAAGGCTCTTCAGGGGTTTCAGGTGCCGACGACCAGAACTATGTGCGATGTGCAATTGTTTCAATAAGAAAGGATTCGGAGTCGAATTAATCAATTCCAAATACAATCTTGGAAAAATATTTCCCAAAAATACCCTTTTCAACCAGACTGAAGGGGTTCTATGCATCCCTTGCTTTCGGATCCAAATGTATGAAACACTTGTGATTGATTCATGGATCATTATTCCATCCAGCATTCTGTACAGCAAAGAGATTTTGTGGCTTGGATATATTCCTACCAGTAACGTCAACTGGGCAAAGTCCAACTTGTATCATGCAACCAGGGCAGCCACTTTGACCCAGAGTACTTTCCGATCCTCGCGGTATTGGACCAAGTTCAAATGCATGATTTGTCTCGATCATGTCCCACAGGGGTTTTCGTGGCAACAATATATGAAGCGAATAAACGTACGCACTGGTTGTAGCAGTGACAAGTCGTGCAATTTCTGTATTGAATGCATGCGAAATGTCATGGTTCATAGTGCGAATGATGGGAAGATGAACGCTGTTTGTCCAGGAGAATGCAAAAATGTAATTCCGCATGAATTGATTGCTAATATTGCAGGACAAGGTACCGTGGAGAAAATGTGGAGTAATAGGAGAAAATGCTGCAAGGACTATTTGACACACATCAAAAAGGGGAATGTTGAGAAAATGACTTGGAACTTTTACCGTGATCATACACGAGCATGTCCCAATTGTTTTGTGGTGATCTACAAAGATGGTGGGTGTCCAAATATGTATTGTCATTTTTGCGGCACTTCATTTAACTGGGAAATGGATTCACATAGGTTGAAATAAATTATTTTTGTAATCACGAGTAGTTTTATCTCTTTCTTCAAATATCATGGTTGATTAAGATACATTATACAAAAAGAGCAGTTTATCCCTTTCTTGTATAACATGGTAAGATTCATTAAAGTTGCAATACTAACAGCGCAACTCGCCCTAAAGGAAATGCTATATGCCATATTGTATGCCACTTGAGGTAACTATGGGCGTTTCTGGTTTCCAAAGCTAGGATGGATTTAGTTCTAGCCAACGAGCCCGCTAACAAGGAAGAAAGAAATAGTGCTGCATGAGTATATTTGAATTCCCACATCAACATAAACCAAAAACAGAAACAGAACACGAAAGCACTCGCGTGAATTTTGTCCAATATATTCCAATAACTTGTTTCCCCAAAAGTTAAAACATCGTTTCCCCACGAAAGAATACCTTGAAAAAACCACAAGATTGGCTCAAACAAGTGGATTTCTTCTCCTACATATAAAAACAATGAAACCCCAACCACAGAATAGGTCCAGCTCGAAAGTCCGTATACGCTGAAATGAGATGGTTTGCGTCTGAAAAGACCTCTTGGAATAGCGCTCTTAGAAGTGAACATGTTTTCCCAGCTTCGAGTTATCACAAGAGGAATCATTCCGTAAGTTGAAACCCAAGAAGATCCGTTACAAATATTGAACGCACTAAACAAATGTAGTATTAGTATTGCTTCATCAATCAATCAAAAATGACGGTTGTATTTTAATTCATTAATGGTGAATATTTTCGGATTTAACGATCTTTGTAACGATCCACTAGAATTGGTTAAGGAGTGTGTTCACCCGTCGCTGTTAAGAGGAGAGAGCTTCCTTCCTGCATATATTATATATACATAAATACATATATATACTATATCATCTCGTTGGATAAGTATCTCAGTGCAAGAGCCTCTTCATCAATAGGATTGCCGTATTGAATTGAATCGTTTCATTTCTTATGCGCTTGAGTTTTCTGTTTTAGTAGTATGAAGGCGATAGATATAAAAAAACATCACACTCGATCAAATACAATGACCTTGGCGGATACCCGGAGCAGCTCCGTTAATTTGGTTTTGGGAGATGATGCTGGTGATGAAGACGCTGAGAACCGAGCATTGTTGCTAAGACGAGCACGAAGCGACACAGATATTGGCAAAGTATCTTCGGATAAATCCGGTAAAAGCCGTCGCGGACTCGCCAGTTTTGAATCAGACGATTTCATGAAGATTAATGTCCTCCAAGCGAAGGGAGCGAAAGATGTTCACTTGGATTATGTGTTACACGACAACGGGGAAGTTCGTGATCTGTATGGGTTTGAAGTTAGTGATGTTGAAAAAGATAATCTCTCAAAGTTAATTGTGGAAGCATCTGAAGGAAATGAAATGTGTTACACCCCTCCTACCACTAGAAAACATATCATGGACAAAGAGTTAATAAGACGCAAGCAGGATCATATTTGGAACCAGCTCAAAATGTCTACAGATGATTGGAAAGGTCTCTGGCGCATTCCGCAACCTGCATTGGAGCGTTGGCATAAATCCTACCAAAGTGAGAAGGAAGATTTGCGAAAAGTCAACAAGTATTTGCTCGATTCTTCCCTGCCAAGTCATCCATTTGGAACAGGTGTTGATGCTATTTTCGATAACGATGCTAAATATGCGCGGCATGTGATTATCTTTTCAAGGAAACGACGGCGCATGTATAATATAACTACAAGCATTCGGCAAGTGGGAGTGCCTCCGAAATTGCGAAACAAAGTATGGCTGATATGTTCAGGTGCGCTAAGGAAGAAATTAGAAGCTGGCGAACATTGCAGTTATGCAAAAACTCTTAATCAAGCTTCGAGGGAACCTCCAGAACTATCAAATGTTATCGAGAGAGATTTATATCGTACGTTTCCAACGAATTATCATTTCAAAGATGAAGAAGGCATTACGAGGATGAGAAATGTTTTATTGTCATATTCTTTGCGAAATAATTCTGTTGGATATTGTCAAAGTATGAATTTCTTGGTGGCTGTCCTTTTGTTGCATATGGACGAAGAAGCTGCGTTTTGGGTTTTAAGTTCCATTGTTGAAGATTTGGTTCCAGGCCACTATACAAAAACGATGACAGGAATGCATTTGGATCAGAAAGTATTTGAAGCACTGGTTGAGCAACGATTACCGAAAGTACACGCCCATCTTGCTGAACTTGATTTCCCGTTGGAATCAGTTACGTATCAGTGGTTCCTATGTTTGTTTGTAAATTCTTTACCCTTGGAGACAACTTTACGTATTTGGGACTGTTTTTTACATGAGGGATGCAAAGCACTTTTTCGAACTGGTCTTGCGATACTCATGCTCCTTTCAAAAGATATTTTATGTACGGATAATTTCATGGATTTGCATCAACTTCTCACCGATCTTACTATTAGTGGCGACAAGCTTCTGAAACTAGCCTATGATCCATTTTGGTTTGGATCATTTCCTTCAGATAGAATTGCGTCGTTACGAAGCCGTTTTCTTCCTATAATTCTAGAACACGAGAAAGCACAGATTAAATGGAATGAGAATGAAACTGTCAAAACGGAGCCCCAGAATATGTCCCGGCGCCCTTCCCAATCTTTTAAATACGCTTTGAATCGAACTCGTGATAGGAGATATGCCTCGGTAGATTCGGTAGATTCAGAAGGTGTTCGTTTGTCGTTAGGCCCTCGGAGAGCCAGTACAAATTCATTGCCTTTAAATTCTTCCCCTATCCCACTCACCACTGTTTCCAGTGACCCTGGACAACTATCGGAATCCGCTATTAGTGATCTTCCTCAAGAGTATTCTAAACTATACAACACCCTGTCGTTCATTATGACTGCCAAGCCGCTTATGCAGGAAAACAAAGACTAATCGTACTATTGATAAAAACTTATTTAAATAAACTACCATGTGAAATCTTATCATCTGGTGAAATCCACTATTCGTTCCTCAAGATAAATCCAAACTACTCTGTCATCCATCAGTGCTCAAGATGGGAAAACAAAGAGTAATCGCTCTAATGATAGTTTTTTATTTAAATCATATCGTCTGGGGAAGCTGAGAATTCTTGCTTCTTGGTCTTATTTTGAAATGTTGGATTTGAGGATTCAAATGAAGAATTTGAGGTTTGGCCCATTTTCGCTGCTCGTAGACCATTTTGAAGCTCTGCCTGCTCTTGCTTCAGCTGGGCAATTTCGATATCGCCCCCAACAACTTTGCCTCCTTTCTTTTCTCTCATTATATCGAATTTACTTGCCATGATGTTCTGGCCCAAAGCAGCTGTAGCTGCGTGATTGTCTGCGTATTCAATGCCTTGATCTAGATTTACCAGCTTGCCTTCGTCGACGTATGCTTTGTCCTCTCGCCACTTGTTTCTGAAGCGAACAAGGATCAAAGCTACAGCAGCAAGAACACAAGTAGCAGCAGCCAGCCCGATTCCAAGAGGAGCAGCGATGGACTTTGGAGGGGTCAGGTTTTCAAATTCAGATGCATTCGTTGGAATTGTGGGAGGACTAGTCACAACAGGAACCGTTTGTACTACATCATTGAGACTTTTTGAAAAACAGTCTTGAGCTCCAGCGTCGGTTGTTCTGCAAAACGAAAAATCAAGACTCCAAAGTGTTTCGATAACGGTGCTAGGCAAGCCCACAACATAAGATCCGTCACCCTTATCCGTTACTACGGCAGGCAATGAGTCTCCGTCAGTGGAGGTAAAAGTGCCTGACATGGATGCACTATAGCCACCATATTGAAGAGCTTCATTACAGAGATCCTTTGTTTTGAAAACATATCCATAAGCCTGAACTTGGTTGTTGGCTTCAACTTTTACAGGAGCAACCGAAACATCCTCCGTGAAGGCTGGAGAAATCTGCACGGTGTCAAACCGCCATTGTGTGATAGTTTGAGGAACTCCTGCACCTATGCCAGTACCAGTAGAAAACCCAACATACGCTTGACGTCCTCCAAGCATGCCCTCCAGAGCGCAATCTTCTTGTCGTAGATACAACTCATCATTCAAAAATACCTCGAGTAGTTTGGGTTGCTCAATGTAATTGATAGTGACATTTACCTTCCCGCCATTACTTTCAAATATCGATTTGATTGGAGTGCTCAAAAAATATTTTGCAGCGGATGCATCCGGAGTAAGCTCTTTGTTCACAATGTTGCTAAATGAGAGGTAAATAGTACTTTCAAAACAATCATTAGGCGAATCGATTCTATCAGAACATAGATCAAAAACAACAGCTACTGAGTTTTCAGTTCTAGCATATCCAAGACCACCTCCAGAACTGACCGGATGTTCTTCCAGCTGCAAAGGTCGTTTTTGAATCACAAAGGCAAATCCTTGAGGTGGCCTTCCATCTACATCACTGTATTCAAATTCAAAACTAGAGAGAAATCCAGGCCCTACGTTTTCCGGTTCCCCAAAATAAATGAAGTTGGCGGAGTTTGGAATGGTGCTGGCATCTGACAAAGCCAAGCCGGAGTCAGAAACGGGAACACTGTTTCGACTCCAGAATTTTGACCCAGTAGCCGTTTCGGGATAGTTGAAAGACTGTTGTCCAGATGTACGTACAGTGCAAGTAGACGGAGACAAAGTAGTAGGCTCGGATGTTGGGGTTGTACTTGGTCTCAAGGTCGGCGAGAGTGTAGGGACAATGGAGCTCGGTGGCAGTGACGGTGACGTAGTTGGAGCACGGGAAGGAGTAGACGTTTTACAGACTGACTCGCCGATCAACGAGACCAACGTACTGAAGAATTGATCGAATCTCCAATTGCCCAGATCTACAGTGGCAACATCAGGAATCGGATCAAAGAGATCTCGTTGAGCGTTCGCAATCTGTCCATAAATCAGATCCACATTCGGAGAAGCTAACAAATTTCTAGCAGCTTCCTGAGTTGCTTGAACTACTTCCGGAGTAGCTTGATTTCCTGGGCCAAATCTGCTAGGCGCCTGGCCGTAGTACGTAGGGACACCATCAGTCAACAGAACTACAATAGTCTTTACGTCGCTTGTTCCAATGAGTTCTTTTGCACGAAACAATCCATCTTGAATGTTGGTGCCTCCTTGTCCAAAAGTCCAAGATTCCATAATATCCTCAAATTCTGAAGGAGTTGAAACATCTGTGCGAACGTTGTAATGCGTTGAAAATTTGATGCCAGCGACACCGTCGAGGACCTTCTCATTGTGATGCTTGAGCGCTGCATTCATAGCCAGTACAAACTCTTGCATTAGTTTATAGTTACCAAGTTGCACACTACCAGATTCATCTAATACCCAAATCAAATTGTAATTCTTTTGAGCACATGGCTTGCCAGTGCCTTCCTCCTTGCTGTAGTAGATGTAGTTGTTGGCACTGCATGATGATGATCCGGAAGATATAAGAAAGCACTTGGGACCCCCAGCACCATAAAGGCCATTCCGGTACTTGACTCCGATGCAACTAGCTGAGTTTGTGCAAGCAGTTTGGCATTGGTCCAAGTAGCAAGACCGGGCACTAGCACTTGCTTCAGAGCAGTATGCAGATTGAGTCCCTGTGCAAGTACTCCCGGTCTCGAAATAGGAAAATGTTTCAGTAACCTGCGCTGTGGTCGCGACCGCGAGTAAAGCTGGCACTAACCACTTCATCTGTGTGCTCGATTCAGATTTGAGAAGTATCACAGATCTGTCCGAAAATAACGGTACATTATTTCAGAATAGCGGATTCTTTTTCACAAGAATCGGGTGTACCATCGTTAAAGTAATGGTGGTGAGTACACACCTTTTCGAAAGTGAATGAATATTTTGTCAGATGGCCACGCGTTTTCTTCTATATGCATAGAGTAAGTAGAATTAAAAATTAAAATGTGGTTGGAGGAAAAATGGTCTTGCGTACAAAAGAGTAAGAGTTTGGAACGACCTTTGTACCATTTTACGTTAACTTTATGGCTGGCTTGTAGGGGCGTAGGGCCCTGGTCCGACTCCCAAGTGCACCTCGCTTGAACGTGATGTTGCTCAAGGATAGATAACGGAGGAGGATA
>Ga0105054_10004771_pt1 | contig 20018 bp, 12 predicted proteins | sample BON02_FD_78091 | JGI IMG/M metagenome (GOLD analysis project Ga0105054, IMG submission 78091) | Freshwater microbial communities from Lake Bonney liftoff mats and glacier meltwater in Antarctica - BON-02 (megahit assembly) | ecosystem: Environmental > Aquatic > Freshwater > Ice > Glacier...
AACCTACAATCTCAGGTATTACTTCAATATTTTGAACATCCAAAATAACAGATCTTTTACCACTGTTACTGTAAGTGGATGCATCAAACTCAATAATATGGGTTTTCTTTAGAAATTCAGTTGCCATATCCTTGTAAATTCGGTACGTTGAATATGGAAATCCTGTAGTAATTGTTAAAGGCTGCTCAGCCGAATCGGAAATCAATAATAATGCAGCCTTTACAAGCAACTGATAGTCAAGATCTGTAGGTGCCGAATTAATAAATTTATGAGGTAATTGACCCTCACTCATGGCTAAATTCCCACATATATACCACTGATTCTCATGAAATATCTTTAAACCATTCAATAGGTCCTTTGAGGTATTACTCAAGTTGGCATTACTATTTTCAATTAAGCTGGAAAACGATTGAATTGCAAACATTCTGTTATTTAGATTAGAGTTTATATATACGTTAATTTCAATTTAACATTAATTTCCTATCAAGAGAAAAAAATCTTGATAGAATATATTTGTTTATATCGTGATAATACGAACTAAACATATGGTATCTAAATTAGGATAATTTTATTGATTTAGAATAAACATACAATTAAATTGATAAAAAATTTTTAAAAAACAATAAAATGCTGTATCATAGCTTTGAAAATGAATACAGGATAAAATCGCTTTTATCCATAAATAAGGAGATAAATGATATTTTCTAAATCAGATTTCAGTACAGTTTTGATCATTGGCTCTAACAAAGGCGAAACAAAATCTCTCCGTATCAAAACAAAACATATCAATCGCTTAAAACATTATGCCCTTACAATTGGGATAACAATCTTTATTCTAACGTGTACAATAATATTTCTTTCGCTTGAATTGAGCAAGATTGAAAAGGAAAGAATAGCATATAACAGACAAATAACGGATTTAAAGAAACAGATTCCGCCACCAACAGATAGCACCCAAGCCCGAAATTATATACAGAATATCGAAAACAAGCTAAAAAAAATCAATCAATACCTCATTAAAAGAGGAATAAAAGGATTTAAAGTTGATGAAATCGGTGGGAATAACGAAACCTCCACAGAACTCAGCTTTGAAGAAACCTATGCATTGTATGATGAACGCCTAGAAGATTTTCTCCTTGGTGTTGCCTTCACCCCTATGGGTTATCCTGCCAATTATACTATAAATTCAGTATTTGGTTATCGGAGCGATCCAATTAGGCGGGGAAGAGTTGAATTTCATCCCGGTATAGATTTTAAAGGCCGCAAGGGTGATGCCGTAAAAAGTACTGCCGACGGGAAAGTTGTCATTGCAGGCTGGTTTCAGGGTTATGGCCAATGCGTAAAGATCATACATAAAAATAATCTTGAAACACTTTACGGGCATTTATCAAAGGTTAATGTGAAAGTAGGGCAAACGGTTAATACCGGTCAGGTTGTAGGTCATGTTGGATCCACCGGACACTCCACCGGAAATCATCTTCATTACGAAGTGAGAAAAAATGGGAAACCTATCAATCCAAAAAACTTCTTGAGTGTAAATTAAGAAAATGGCTGGCTCTAAAAACGGACAAACTACCCCCGCTCCTACACTGATTAGTAAAGGATGCGTAGTCCATGGCAGAATAGAGTCTGACGTTTTTGTGAGAATTGATGGCCATATTAAAGGTGATCTGATTATTGGGGAGGGATTAATTATTGGGGAGAATGGAATAATCGAGGGGAATATTAAGGCCAGAGAAATTGTAGTTTACGGCACCGTGGACGGAAATGTATCAGCAGAATCCATTGACATAAAAAGTTCAGGAAATATCCTTGGCGAACTTCATACAAATTCATTACAGGTCGAAACAGGGGCAACCTATATAGGTAATGTCACGATGGATAAAGTGCAGGTTAAAAAAGAAAGTACTACTATCCTAAAATAAATTATTTGTTTTCGTATCTAATTTCCTTTACTGCAATAAACCCTATAATTTCCCTGATTATTTTGTATCGCCTATATTATATTTTTACAAATGGATTTATTTATAAAACCGATATTTGTAATACTTATGGTTACTATAAAAAAATAGCAACAGATTGACATAGATTAAACAAAAACCTAAATATCTAGGGCAAAAAACCAAATCAATTATTTATCCCAAATCCAATGAGAATAAAATTTCTGTTTTTTATTTTATTAGCTCTTGTCGCATTTACAACACGTGCACAGCAAGCCAAAGTACAAATACCAGCCAAAAATACCAATGTACCTCGCCCAAAATTAGTAGTAGGATTAATGGTAGATCAGATGCGATGGGATTATTTATACCGTTTCTATGAGCGTTATGGTAATGGAGGATTTAAGCGAATGCTGAATGAAGGATTTTCCTGTGAAAACGCCTATATTAATTATGTTCCAAGTGTTACCGGAATTGGACATGCCACTGTATATACCGGATCTGTTCCTGCAATACATGGTATCACAGGGAATGACTGGATCATACAGGCAACAGGAAAGGATATGTACTGTTCTGCCGACTCGACAGTTTCAACTGTAGGAAGTAATTCTGTATCAGCCGGACGAATGTCTCCAAAGAACTTATTGGTAACAACTATGACCGATGAACTTAGACTTGCAACCAATTTTAGGTCTAAAGTGATTGCTATTGCATCTAAAGACCGCGGTTCTATTCTGCCCGGCGGGCACAGCGCCAATGCTGCATATTGGTATGATGGCAGTTCGGGAAACTGGATAACAAGCACCTATTATATGAAGCAGCTTCCCGAATGGCTTACAAAATTCAATGAACAAAAATATCCTGAAAAATATTTGAAAAAAGATTGGAATACCCTGTACCCTATCGATACCTATATTCAAAGCACAAAGGACGATGTTCCATACGAAGGTAAATTCCCGGGAATGAATACATCCACACTTCCTGTCAGGACTTCAGAAATGCTGAGCCGCGGATTAGGTTTACTAACCAGTACCCCCTATGGTAGTTCACTAACCATGGATCTGGCAAAAGCTGCAGTTGAAAATGAAGCACTGGGTGCAGATGCAATCACCGATTTCCTTGCAATCAGCGTTTCATCTCCCGATTATATAGGACATCAGTTTGGGCCAAACTCTGTTGAGGTTGAAGATACCTACCTGCGACTTGACCGAGACTTCGCATCGTTTTTTAGCTATTTGGATACAAAGGTCGGGAAAGGTAATTATACCGTATTTTTAACAGCCGATCATGCAGTTCAACATAATGCAGGATTTTTAAATGACAATAAGATAAGTGCCGGAGTATTCACCAGTTCTGCAGTTTTAAAAGAATTAAATAACAGGCTTGAAGCTGAGTTTAAGATTAAAAATATTGCGCTGAGCTTTAGTAATTATGCGGTTAGTTTCAATTATGCTACAATTGCGACAAATAAATTAAATGAGGAAGCAATTAAGAAAAGTACAATGGAATTCCTGAAAAAGCAGGATGGAGTCGCTTCCGTAGTTGATATTCCAAATGCTCAGAATGCTACAATTCCCGAATTCTTTAAAGAAAAAATAATAAACGGATATCATCCTGATCGCAGCGGAGTAATACAGATTGTACTTGAACCGGCATGGTATTCAGGCTCATCACCGAGATCAACCGGTGCAACACATGGCACAATGAATCCGGCCGACGTACATATTCCTATGGTTTTCATGGGTTGGGGCATCAAACAGGGAAAATCAAACAATTTATATAACATGACCGATATTGCTCCAACAATCAGCGGGATCCTGCACATTCAGGAACCTAACGGAAACATTGGCAAGGCAATAACTGAAGTAATAAAATAATTATTCATGTCCGGCAACTTGGTCGGCAAAATAGAACAATGAAGCAGGCTCCTTACACAGGGAGCCTGCTTTTTTTATTTTGGATAATGGGGGTTAAGAAAATCGGCTGAAATTAGCGAAACTCTATTCTTAAATTTCCATATTGTTAAATTAGCGCAGAATTACTATATTCGTATACAGGTAGCCTTAATATGAGTGTTTATATTGCCCTTATTGACAATCAATTACTCGATTATATCAAATCGGGTGATCAGTTAGCATTCGCTGAAATCTATGAGCGATACTGGGGGCTTATGTTCCATCATGTATTTAAAATGACAGGCGATAAAGATGAAACTAAAGATCTTGTTCAGGAGCTTTTCACAAACCTTTGGCTAAATATTGAACAAATCGAACCCGAAACCAACATTTCGGCATATCTATATGTTTCGGCAAGAAATAAAGTAATTAACCTGATCAGACATGATAAAGTTAAGAACAACTACTTGTCTTCTTTAAGCAATTTTGCCAACTATTATCAGAATTCAGTTCTGGAACAATTAAGTGCCAAAGATCTTTCAATTGCCATTGAAAGAGAAATCCAGAACCTTCCATGTAAAATGCGCGAAATTTTTGAGCTTAGCCGTAAAAAATACCGTACCCATAAAGAGATTGCAGAGGAACTGCAGATATCTGATAAAACAGTTAAAAAGCAGATTAACAATGCCATTAAAATCCTTCGTTTAAGGTTAAACATTTTCATACTAATTCTTACCATCTACCTCAGCCTCTCAGCAAATACCTTTAGCCTATAATCTTATTTAAGGTCCTAAAAATTTATTTTCGATTTTTCTACTACCAACTTCCCTTTAAATTGTCTTATCATAAATTAAGCATAGTTATGACCGGACCGGAAGCCAGACAGCTCCTAAGAAAATACAATCAAGGCAAATGCACACCTGAGGAAATTGCTCTGGTGGAGCGTTGGTATCTTTTAGAGTCATCAAAACAAAATATATCCGAAGATCAAGATGATTTTATCGCTGAAAAAAATCAAATGTGGTATGAAATAAGTGAAATGAGCGGTATTCAAACTAGAAATAAGACATCACGAATCATACTTTGGGGGACTTCAATAGCTGCTGCTGTAATCATTGCGATTAGCATAGGAAGTAACTTTTTTAAGGCAAGCCAACCTGAATTAGCTCAATCAGAAAGTATAAGCAAGGTTTACGATAAAAATCCTGGGGAAAATAAAGCTGTTTTAACACTCGCAGATGGAACCAAAATTGTTCTTGACGATATAGTCAAAGGGACTATTGCCAAACAAGGCGGAATAACTATAAGCAAAGCTGCAGACGGATCTATAATCTATGATATGCCAGCAGTGGCAGGTCTCAGCCATGAGACCGTTTTTTTTAACACTATAGAAACTCCAAAAGGAGGCAAGTATCAGATCACTTTACCTGATGGGTCTAAGGTATGGCTAAATTCAGTCTCTTCACTTCGTTTTCCGGCAATTTTTAATGGTGAGGAGCGAAATGTAGAACTTAAAGGAGAAGCATATTTTGAGGTAGCAAAAAATAAAGAAAAACCATTTGTCGTAAAAACCAATGATATGAACGTGATTGTTACCGGGACTGAGTTTAATGTAATGGCCTATTCAGATGAAAACTATAGCGCCACTACACTTGTGGAAGGTTCTGTTCATGTAAGTAGCCCAAACAGCGACATTGTTCTCAAACCCGGAGAACAAGTAGTCTCAAATGAAGGTGCAAAGCTTAAGAAGAGTCTTGCGGATGTAGAACTAAATATTGCCTGGAAAAATGGCTTGTTTCAATTCAATGATTCAGATATGCGCACAGTGATGAATCAAATCAGCAGGTGGTATGATGTTTCGATTGAATACAAAGGCGGGGTGCCAGAAAAGCATTTTGGAGGTTATATTTCCCGAGAATCAAAACTATCACAGGTTTTAAAAATGCTTGAGCTGAGCGGAGTAAAATTTAAAATTGAAGAGAAAAAAATTATTGTTTTACCTTAAAATTATAGCCTATGGACCCATAAATCTACTTCCAAAAAAGGCCCAATAAAAATCCGGAAACGTTGCAGCGTTCCCGGAGATAAAATAAAGGGGCTAAAAACTCACTGTTAAGTAATATTCTATTCACCCTAAATCATGTAAAGTTATGCAAATTACTGCTTTTTGCAAAAAAGAACCTTTCAGTAAACTGATCAGGTTAACTTATTCTCATTTAATACGAGTTATAAAATTTATTGATCCGAGATTTTTTCCGGTTTTGGTAACAGAAATTAATCGAGCCAAATTAATAAGGCAAATTATCCTGAAAATGAAATTAACCGCTGCTGTATTATTGATCGCCTGTTTACAGGTAAGTGCAACAGGATTTGCTCAAAAAATCACTATATCTAGGCATAATGCCCCGGTTGAGCAGGTTTTGAAGGAGATAAAAAAGCAAACCGGCTATTTATTTTTTTACAATCAGGAATGGATCAAACAGGTAAAGGCTGTTGATATTAATGTAAAACAAGCCACAATTGATGAAGTACTCAAAATTTGCTTTTATAATCAGCCTGTAAATTATTCCATTGTTGATAAAACGATAATTCTATCAAAAAAGGAACTGTTTATTTCAAATTCTGAAATTCCAATCTTTAAGGAAGTCCCGCCAAAAGAAGTAAAAGGTAAAATATCAGATACTTCCGGCGAAACTCTTCCGGGTGTAAGTGTCCGTGTAAAAGGAACCAATACCGGTACAACAACTGATATTAATGGAAACTATACCATTACGGTACCTGAAGACAATTCTGTGTTGGTATTTACTTATATTGGTTATGTTACCAAAGAAGTTGCTGTAAGCAATCGTACGGCAATAGATGTTACTCTTGAAGCAGCAAATACCGCACTGACCGAGGTTGTTGTAATTGGTTACGGAACTTCCAATTTAGCAAATTTAACAGGTTCAGTTTCTACTGTTGATGTTGAAAAAGTAATGTCATCACGTCCAGCAACCAATGTTGCTTCAATGCTTCAAGGCCAGGTTTCAGGTGTATTTATTCATACCAATTCAGGGCAGCCCGGTGCAGAAGGCATGAATATTCTAATAAGAGGACAAGGCAGTATGGGCGATTCACAACCCCTTGTTATTATTGATGGAATGGAATCATCTATGGATAATATAAACCCATTTGATGTCGAAAGTATCAGCGTTCTGAAAGATGCGGCTTCGGCTTCAATCTACGGAACAAGGGCTGCAAACGGTGTAATTCTTGTTTCAACAAAGCGTGGTAAAGAAGGCCCAATCCAGATAAGATACAATACCTACTTTGGAAAACAGGATCCAACTGAAGTACCTGATTTTCTTGGATCTGCTGACTTTGCAGAGCTTCACAATGAGGCAAGAACTAATGCCGGATTATCGCCAACCTTTACTGCTGATGCAATTGCAAAATACAGAGCAGGAAATGATCCCAACTTTCCAAGCACCGATTGGATGAGTGTTTTATATTCAGGATCAGGAGGCTCACAATATCATGGTCTGGATTTTTCAGGTGGAACAGAAGCTACTAGATATAACATCTCTATGGCTTATAATGAACAAAATGGGGTAATAAAATCAGTTGATGCAGAACAATTAAACTTCCGATTCAACGTTGACAATAAGATCAATAAATGGCTTAATATCGGTATAAATACAGCACTGAATCGTGCAGTAAATACCCTTCCCTTAACCGGTCCGGAGCTTACACGTGGAGGCGATCTCCAGCAGTTCTATAATTCAGTCACGCATATCCCTCCTACTCAAAAACTTAAATTGGCCGATGGATCGTGGTCAGGGGAATATCCACTTGGAAATTTTGCAGCATGGATTGATCAGGGAAACTTGAGGTCGATCAAAGGCAATCAATTGGTAGGTACTATATTCTCGGATGCAAAAATAATTAAAGGACTTTCCTGGAGAAACAGAGCTAGTGTGGATTATACATTCAGAGAAACTACCAACCATATTTCTCAGTTTACATATGGCGGCGGACAAGTTTCAGGCCCTTCCTCTAACCAGGAATTTGTAGATAGGTTCGGAATACTTGATATGGAATCACTATTTAACTACGATAACAGATTTGGTAAACACGGAGTAAAAGGCCTCGCAGGAGCATCCACAAGATCCGAGGATTTTTATTCAACCATGGCCTTTCGCTTAGGCTTTCCATCAAATGACCTGACTGCTATCAGTGCAGGAAGTACGGCCGGTCTACAAAATTCAGGAACAAACAGAAGAGCAACTCTGGGGTCCTATTTTGCCAGAGTGAATTATGATTATGATGGCAAATATATGTTCGAAGCCAATATTCGAAGAGACGGTTCTTCAAAATTTGCCAGAGGAAATCGCTGGGGATGGTTCCCTTCATTTTCTGCAGGTTGGGTGATGAGCGACGAAAGTTTCATGAAAGATATAAACTGGATTAATTTCTTAAAATTAAGGGCTTCATGGGGCCAGTTGGGTAACCACAGAATCGCAGATTTCATGTACCTGCCTTTGATCACCTTAGGTCAAAATTATGCTTTTGGAGGTGCCAGTGCTACCGGTGCTGCACAAACCTCTGCAAACAATCCTGATATTACCTGGGAAACTACTACAGAGAAAAATATTGGTTTAGACCTTAAACTGTTAAAGAACAGAATCTCAGTAAGTATTGATGCCTACGACAGATATACCGATGATATTCTGACAGTTATACCCGTATCAGGTGCATTCGGTCTTCCTGCTCCTACTGTAAATTATGGTGCAATGAGCAATAAAGGAATCGAAACTGAAATGAGGTATTCCAAAATGAAAGGTGAATTACAGTTTGATGTTTCCTTGAATGGTTCTTATAACAAAAACAATGTAGAAAAATATTTCAGCAGAGATATTTTTGATGTGGCCGGAGAAGGTGGTGCAATTGTTAGGGAGAAAGGCACTCCATGGAATTCTTATATCGGATATGAATGGAACGGGTATTTCATGAGCGATGCTGAGGCAAAAGCTGGAGCAGTTCACAATCCAAACGTTGGTGCTGGAGATCTGAAATTCAAAGATCAGAATGGAGACGGTAAAATTAACGGAGCTGACCGGGTGGTACTTGGAAATACTGTTCCAAAATTTACCTATGGAATGAACCTTGGATTCAGGTATAAAGGTTTTGATTTCTCAACTTTCTTCCATGGTGCAGAAGATGTTTCAAGATACCTCAGAGTTCGTGGTTATATGCCATTTATGCGAAACGGTAAAGCTTTAAGTATGCACCTTGATCGAATGATAGTACAAAACGGTGCTGTTGTAAAGGAGGGATATTTCCCTAAAACACAATTAGAAGGTGGTGCCGGAGGTAAAAATGTTGTTGCCAGTGGATTTTCAATACATGATGCATCTTATCTGAGAATGAAAAATATTCAGCTTGGATATACTTTACCATCAGCATTGGTAAAAAAGGCGTTTATGTCGCGTGCACGAATTTACGTGAGTGGAGAGAATCTTCTAACATTCACTAAGTTCCCGGATGGATATGATCCAGAAGCAAGTAATACAGCTTTCCACGGACATATATTTGGAGGAGCAGCAGGCTGGAGTTATCCTCAAGTGAAATTCTATACAGTTGGTCTTAATGTTAGCTTTTGATCAATAAAAACCCATTTTTAAATAGTTTTAATAGAATTAAAAAAATAAACAGATGAAAAAATTTAAATATATATTTTCAATGATATTTATCAGTTTGGGAATGGTTTCCTGTACTGAGAAATTTCTGGATGCCGTACCTAATGATCAATTAAGTGGGGCTACTTTCTGGAAAACAGAGAGTGATATTAATATGGCACTTGCGGGTGCTTATCGTGGATGGGATAATGGGATGGATGTAGCGATGCGTGATGCGATGACCGACAACGATTATAGCTGGTTGACCGTTACAGGTTACCAACAAGTTGGAAACGGGACTGTAAACCCGCAAAACGTTACTATTGGTAATGGTGGCAGGGTATTTAGCTATGTACAGATCAGAAAATACAATTCCTTCCTTGAAAACATTGAGGGAATGACTATTGATGCGGCTTTAAAGGAAAAGCTAAAATCTGAAGTCCGTTTTTTAAGGGCTTATAATTATTTCTTGAAAGCCATGTTTTTTGGAGATATGCCTTTGATTACTAAGACAATTACCTCTACAGAATTACCTGCACGTACTCCAGTTACACAAATTCATGCCTTTATTCTTGATGAACTCGATAAAATCAGTAAAATTCTTCCTGTTCAGAATAATATCACAGCAAAAGGTCATATCACCCGGGGATCTGCATTAGCTTTAAAGGCCAGATTAGAACTATATATGGGTAAATATGCAGATGCAATGGCTTCTTCAAAAGCGGTAATTGATATGGGTGTTTATGAACTTTATCCTAATTACGAGCAACTGTTTTATCGCCAGAATAAAGGAAATAATAAAGAAGCAATCGCTGAAATACAGCATATTCTAAATGATTATGCCACTTCTATACCATGGCAGAGACTTCCGGCATGGAAGGGTGGCTATTCTGAAAATGCCGTTTCCAGAAGTATTGTAGAAGAATATGAGACCAAAAACGGATTGACAATTGCTCAAGATCCTGCATATGATCCTTTGGATCCATTTGCAAACCGCGATCCCAGACTAGCAATGTCTATTGCTTACCCGGGATCTAACTGGTTTGGCAGAATTTATACAGCATTGGATCCTCAATTTGGTGGTGTTACAAATGCTGATTATTACCTGAATGATGGCTCTAAAGCTGCACAAATGTCAAAAAAATACCTAGATCCAGCAATTCAAAATGCTGAACGTCAAAATTTTGATGCACCAATTATGGTAATTAGATTAGCTGAGATGTTCCTTACCTACGCAGAAGCAGCTGTAGAAAGCGGACAGAACTTAACCCTTGGACTTGACTATTTAAACAGAGTAAGAACCCGTGCAGGACAAATCAATGCCTCTGTTTTGACCCGTGCACTTGTTCGCCGTGAAAGAAGAGTTGAACTGGCGTTTGAAGGCTTAAGATATTTTGACATTAAACGCTGGGATCTTGGCCCTACTGTGATGAGTGGTCAATTTCAAGGAAGTCGTCTGGGAACTGTAAACCAAACAACAGGAAAAGTTACTTGGGGCACAGGTTATATTGTGGTCGAAAACAGAACATTCTATCCTTTAAGAAAATATCTATTACCAATACCACAATCAGAAATGGATGTCAACTCTAAAATGGTTCAAAATGCTGGCTATTAAAGCATATGACCAGGTTTAGCATTAATTCCTAAATTAATACCTTAGAAATTATAGAAGATAGTATTGTAAATATAAATGAAAGTTGCAGGAAAATGAATACGGTTAGGATAGCTTTGAAAAGCTGTCTTTCAAAAAAAAAATAATTAATGGCACACTGATATACTGAAAAACAGGATAAATCTGTAAACACAGGTTTTCCTGTTTTTAATTTATTCAGGACACAGAAATTTAAAATATATAATCAAAATGGAAAGATCAACCTTTTTAAAATCCCTAGCGGGAGTGGGTGCAAGCACAATCGGACTAGGATCCCTAAGTTCATTCAAGTCGGACATTAGTACTGTCGATCCGGATGTTATGCCCTCCCATATCACAGGTATGGTACCAGACTTTACGAAAATCAGAGATGATTTTCCTAGGATTAAACAGGAAGTCTACATGGACAATGCCTCAACCCACCCTATCAATATTTACACTGCTGCAGCCCTTCATCGCTATGCAGAGTGGGCTAAAAACGAAGTTGGTGAGCCATGGTGGCCACTTTATTCAGATACAAGACAGGAATGCAAAGACAGTTTTGCAAAATTAATTAATGCAGATAATAATGAAATCTCTTTTGCTAGAACTACTGTTGAGGCAGAAAATAATATTCTGAATGGGATGGATTTCAGGGGTGGAAATGTGGTGACCACAGACCTTCATTATTCTGCCAGCCTGTACAGTTACAAAATGCGTGAGCAGCGTGACGGCCTAAAAGTTAAGATCATTAAACATAACGACTGGCGATTTGATGTGAAAGACTTTGAAGGTGTTATTGACAAAAATACTAAACTGGTAGCCATTACTCTAGTTTCTAATGTTAATGGATTTTTTGTAAAAGATGTAAAGGCAATTTCTGACTTGGCTCATGCAAATGGAGCGGTATTGTATGTTGATTTCATCCAGGGTGTTGGTGCTGTACCGGTTGATGTTAAAGCCATGGGAATCGACCTTGCAGCCTGTTCAACTTTTAAATGGTTAATGGGCAGTAAAGGGTTCGGCTTTATGTATGTGCGCAAAGACCTTCAGGATACAGTGGTTCGTACCACACACCATAATGGGGGCATCAGCTATAATTATGCACCATGGACCGATAAACCGGATCCATCAAAACCTGAAATCATTTTCACCCCGACTAAAGGTCCGGGCATGTATGAAGTTAGCTATCCTTCGTACGAAGGAGTTTCCTGTGCAATTGCTTCACTGAAATACATTCACGCGTTGGGGGTAAACAACATTCGGAACTATGTTCGAACGCTAACCGACCGTCTGGCTAAGGAATTGCCTAAAATTGGTTACCCTACCATCACTCCGGAGGGGAACGAAAGTCCAATTGTCGTATTTCTAGCAAAAGATCCGGATGAAACAATGCGAAAACTCCGTGCAGAAAAGGTTCATGTGGCCATGCGTTTTGGAAATAAGCTGAGGATTTCACCCTCGATTTATAACAACCAAGCTGATATTGACAAACTGCTCAACGTACTTTCATAATAATTGTAATCCTTTTAATGATAAACGGATGAAACCTATACACAGACGAGAATTCTTATCTGGTCTTGCCATTGCAGGAGCAGGCATAGCTTCAATTCATCCACTACAGGTTTTGGGGAATAATCAAACTCAAAGGATTACCAGAATAGGAATTATTGGGCTGGATACCTCCCAAGTAACCATGATCATCAGTCATATCAACAACATACCCGGTCCGGGATATGATGTTGTACAACCGGTTTGGGATAGTTCATTTGAAGGATTCAGAGTAACTGCTGCCTATCCCTATGGAAGCAAAAAAATAGAATCGAGTATTAAGCAAATCCCAACCTATGTTGGAAAGATGATAGAAAATGGAGTCGAATTGGTGGACTCTATTGAGGCATTGCTCTCCAAAGTAGACGCAGTTATGCTGATGACTTTTGACGGTCATCCGCGTGTAAAACAGGCAATGCAGGTGATAAAATCCGGGAAACCACTATTCATCAACAAACCTTTCGCAGCCTCTTTAAAAGATGTTATTACCATTATGGATGCTGCAAAAAAATATAACTGTCCCATATTTTCCTCTTCACCAACACGATATTTAAAAGGTGCTCAGTCTGCCAGAAATGGGGAGATTGGTGATATTATGGGAGCAGATTCCTACAGTGGTTGCCCTCTTGAACCTACACACCCTGATTTCTACTGGTACGGGATCCATGGAATTGAAATTCTGTTCACAATTATGGGCAAAGATTGCGAGACTGTACAGCGTATACATACTCAAAATACCGATCATGTGGCCGGAATCTGGAAAAATGAGAGGATTGGTACTTATAGGGGCATCAGAAAAGGAAAAGTAACCCATAGTGGTGTTGCTTATGGACTAAATGAGATCCTGCCAGCCGGTTCATTTAATGATGTTGGACACCGCCCGCTAGTGATTGAAATGCTTAAATTCTTCAAAACCGGAATAAGTCCGGTCAGCGTTGAAGAAACTCTGGCAATCCATGTATTTATGGAAGCCGCAGATGAAAGTAAAAGACAAGGTGGAGTTCCAGTGAGTATGCAGGATGTTTTAGCAAAAGCAAAATCATAACTAAATCATTCATATCTATTTAAGTTGGTCAAAAATTAATTTAGTATATTTTTATTTTTTATTAATTCAAAAAATCCCATGAATCAAAAAATCTTCTTCCTGAGCGGTATTATAGTATTGAACTTTGCCATCACATCCTGTAAAAATGATGCAATTGAGGTAACTGTTTCAGAAGGAACTAACATGGCTGTTGCATTGTCACCCGATAATTCAACTCTGGCGATGGCTCTTCAAGGCACAATCTGGACCATCCCGGTTGAAGGCGGAAAGGCAAAAAGTGTAACTGATGAGATGGGAGACTCCCAAGAGCCGGATTGGTCGCCTGATGGAGAAAAAATTGTTTTTCATTCCTATAGGGACGGCACTTATCATATCTGGACCATCAACAAAGATGGCTCAGATTTAACACAATTAACCTCAGGAATATCTGATAATAGAGAACCGGATTGGTCGCCTGACGGGAAATCAATAATTTTCTCATCAGACAGAAGTGGGAATTACGATATCTGGCAAATTGATCTTGCAAGTAAAACGCTTAAACAACTCACATCCGATCCAGCAAATGATTCCAATCCTGCGTTTTCAAACAGCGGAACCAAAATCGCTTTTGTTTCACAAAGAACTGAATCCGGTATTTATATTCTTGAAAAAGGAGCATCGAAACTGGCAATTCCGGAAACTATGCGCATTGCTGCACCTTCATGGAATGTTGACGACAGCAAACTAAGCTATGTTGCATTTACTAGCAAATCAATGCTTTTTGATGATAAAAACACCAGTTATATCTATCTGGCTAACCTGAGTGATGGAAGTACTCAACAAATTTCAAGCGGTGAGGAGGATCTGTTCCCTTTCCGCATTAACTGGGGCGCTGACAATAAACTAATTTATACCGCAGATGGACTTATCAGAAAAAGGAAACTCGGGCAATCAACTATTGAAACTATTCCATTTGAAGCAACTTTTACTCTTAACCGTAAACCTTACGAGAAGAAAAAATATGATTTTGATAATACAGAAGATCATAAAGCCTTAGGAATTGCAAGTCCGGTGGTTTCTAATGATGGAAAGAAAATAGCTTTTGCAGCAAAAGGTGACATCTTTATTCAGGAGATTGACGGAAAACTCATCCAGTTAACCAATGATTCTTTTGTAGATCTAGAACCCGACTGGTCGCCTGATGGTAATACCCTAGCCTATATTTCTGATCGAGCTGGCATAATGAATGTTTGGTTACATGACCTTAAAACGAATCAAAGCCGCCTTCTTTCCAAACAGATCATTGAAGATACATCCTACCCTACCTGGTCGCCGGACGGTAAACAAATAGCCTATTATACCCAGAACTATATGAAGAAATGGGGTTATGGCATTCTGCATATTGCCGATGTGGCCAGCGGAGAAGTTAAGGTTGCTAATAAATCGGTTTGGGCACCTAGTAAACCATCTTGGTCACCGGATGGTAAAACCCTGGCCATGATGGCCTTAAAAGCCCATTCCACGCGTTTTCGTGAAGGATTTAACAACTTCATGTTAGTATCACTTGAAAAAGATACGGCTATTTTGGTCTCACCTGATTCAGACAAACCACTTGGAATGCGCGTTCAGAATGGCCCTGCATGGTCGCCTGATGGAAAAACAATTGCCTACACAAAAGATGGTACACTGTGGACTGTTCCGGTAAATATTAACGGTGAGATAACAGGTAAAGAGAAAAAATTGACTGATGAACTTGCTGATAACCTGAGCTGGACCGGAGATTCAAAAACGATAGTATATATCGCTACTGATAGGTTAAAACAGATTGATGTAACAAGTGGCGTAATAAAGGATATAGTTATTGACCTTAAATGGAAAACCGAAATCCCTTCAGAAGATTATATTATTCATGCAGGCAAGGTATTTAATGGTAAAGACAGTACTTACCAGGAAAATATGGATATTTATATTAAGGGGCACCGAATCAGAGAAATTAAGCCTCACCAGAATCACAAGCCGGGGACTAAAATTGTAGATGCTTCAGACAAAGTTGTAATGCCTGGACTCTTCGAAATGCATACTCATCAAAGTTCAAATGTCGGTGAAAAACTTGGTAAGATCTGGCTTTCTTACGGTATTACTTCTGTTAGGGAGCCTGGAGCAGACCCATATGATGCGCTGGAACGCAAGGAAGCCTGGGAGAGCGGTGTTCGTCCCGGCCCAAGACTGTTCTTTACCGGCGGATTGACAGATGGTACCCGTATTGCTTACGGACTGGCAAATAGTGTAACCGAATCCAATCATATTAGACTAGAGCTCGAAAGAGCAAAAAAACTAGGTTATAGTCTGATCAAGACCTATGTCAGGATGCCGGATTCTATTCAGAAAGTTCTTACAGAAGGTGCCCATAAATTAGGTATTCCACTCTCCTCACATGAGCTGTACCCTGCCACAAAATACAATGTAGATGCAATTGAACATCTTTCAGGAACCAGTCGAAGAGGCTATTCAATGTTGCTTGATGCCAATTTCAGAAGCTACCAAGATGTTGTGCAGTTGGTTGCTAAATCCGGAATCAATATCACACCAACAGCATGCTTAAGAACAGGATATTTCAGGCTTGCAAAACAGTACGATGAATTGTTAAATGATGAGCGGAATAGAAAATTCCTTACACCTGAATTTCTGCAAAATCTGTATGTTCAAACCAATCACTTTGACTCCCTGAGGACACCAAAAGCAGATGCCAACTATAAGGCCCTGCTAAAAACGATCAAAGCAATTTCTGATGCCGGCGGAAGTATTACCGCAGGAACTGATGCACCATTTGCGCCATTCGGCAGCAGTCTTCACTCTGAACTTTGGGTATACGTAGATGCAGGACTTTCACCATTCAAGGCATTGCAATCGGCAACCATACAGGCAGCAAAAGTAGTCGGAGTTGACAAGGATCTGGGAAGTATTGAAGCAGGGAAGCTGGCCGATCTTATCATTGTAGATGGAGATCCACTAAAAAGAATTCAGGATGCGATGAAGGTCAGAACTGCAATCAAAAACGGAAGAATCCATACTATTGAAGCCTTACTGAAATGATGTTGAATAATCAAATCATTGAAAGATTTTAATACGAAGGGAACTGGAAAAATATTCAATCTGGATAAGTCTTGGTTGGACGGGTACTCAAGGCACTATATATTCCGATCAGGCCAGAGGTAGAGAATATCTTGAAAAAAAGGTAAATACACTTCCGGGTAAATAGTTAATTGCTTAACAGCAGAAATAGAAGCTGATTTTGCGAAATGGTTATTGCCAATCCCGGTAAATTACCCTATTCTCAAGCAGAAATGCAGGAATTGCTTAAGGAAAGGACTTGGTAATCATGAAATAAGTCATTTTTTGAAGTTTACACCAATAAAATTAAAAAATAAAAAAAATATCAGTTTATAATCTCCATTAACCGATTTTGCCAAGACTTTTGAAATTAATTTTTTTTATAAAAATGGCTGGGTAAATATTTTTACATTATTACTATATTAGACTTTTACTATGTTCGTCTACCTATAGTATTAATGTCCTATTATCAAACATTATCCGATCGGGATTTGACAGCTCTTTTGCATGAAGGGGATGAAAGAGCCTTTACAGAGATTTACGATCGATACTTTAGCTTGCTGTATATCTATGCTCATAAAAAACTGCATAACAAACAAGAAGCACAAGATATTATCCAAGAAGTTTTAACAGCATTATGGACTCGGCGCTTCGATTTTTCAATGCAAACTTCTCTTCCATCATATCTTTTCACGGCAGTCCGCAACAAAGCACTAGACCTTTTTTCGCATAAAAAAGTTGAAGCAAGATACTTGGCATCTTTGCAGAATTTTATAGAAGATGCCGGAATTCAAACAGACTTTCTGATTCGGGAAAACGATTTAAAGAATCTGATCGAAAAAGAAATCCAGTCACTTCCACCAAGAATGAAAGAAGTATTTCAGCTAAGTAGGAAAAACAAGCTTTCCCATAAAGAGATAGCCAATCTGATGGACATATCTGAGCATACTGTTTCAACTCAAATTAAAAAAGCATTACGAATTCTTCGTGTGCGTTTAGGGCTAATCATATACCTGATTATGTTGCTTTTAAATAAATTTTAAAATTAGTTTGACCCTAGTAAAAATACTGAGTTAACTATTTTAATATTTTTTTTCAATTCCCAATACCCACCCGATAGTGACTTTGCCGTCTTAGGAGTATAAAGAGAATAAAATCTTTTTGAAGCTCATGAAGGAAGCAAAAGAATTGCTTGAAAAATATAAATCGGGAAAATGTAGCCCGAAAGAAAAACTACTTCTGCAAAAATGGTTTCATCATCTGCATGAAGACGAATCAACTGAGCTTACTGAGGCCGACTTAAAAACTGCAGAGAAAGAATTTCGGAAGAAAATGATCAGTTTGATCAGCAAATCCAGTGCAAATACTCTTTGGCCTCGAATCATATCTGCAGCAGCTATTATTTTTATTATTTCAGTCGGAACATTGTTTTACATGAATTATATAAAAAAATCTGATGTAAAACACGCGATTTCCGAGGTACAAAATGACATATCCCCTGGTGGAAATGTTGCTACCTTAACCCTAGCCGACGGTCGCAAGATCAGTTTAACTGACGCCAAAAACGGCCAGCTTGCAGAACAATCCGGGATAAAGATTAGTAAGACCACTGATGGTCAACTAGTTTACAACATATCCGATTCTGAAAACTCTTCTCAATCCTTATCGTATAACATCATTGAAACACCCCCTGGAGGACAATATCAGATAATCCTGCCAGATGGAAGTAAAGTCTGGTTAAACTCAGCTTCATCCTTACGTTACCCGGTTAGATTTAACGGCAATGAACGAAGGGTAGAAATAAGTGGAGAAGCCTATTTTGAAGTTGCCCACAACGGTAGAATGCCCTTTAGGGTTATCAACAAAAGTCAAACTGTTGAAGTTTTAGGTACCCATTTCAATATAATGGCTTATCCCGATGAAAGCAGCATAAATACTACTTTACTCGAGGGCTCAGTAAAAATTATTAAAGAAAATAAAAGTAAAATAATATCACCAGGCCAACAAAGCAGGGTTAAAAATGGAGACATTGAAATAGCGACTGTTGACGTCACTCAAGCTATAGCCTGGAAAGATGGTTATTTTATGTTCAAAAACGAAGATATTCATAGTATAATGAGACAAATTTCCCGCTGGTACAACTTGGAAGTAATATACGAGGGTCATATTCCTGAGAAAGCTTTTGGCGGAAAAATTTCACGTGCCAGAAATATTTCTGAAGTACTTGAAATTCTGGAATCAACAGGTTCAATACGTTTTAAAATTATCCCGGGTGATGCCCAAGGGAAAGAAAGGAGGATAATAGTTATGCCCTAATCCAAACTTAAAAAAGGGTAAATGAAAAAACCGGAGCGCTACGAACGCACCGGTTAAAATCTGTCTTTAGGACAGTTTCAGGCCTACCCGCTTATAAATAACGTGATATCGACAAACTTATAAACCTAAACGAAACAAATGTATGAAAATTCCTACTCATAGGATATGCAGTGTGCAATATTCCACCGCCAACAAACTACTTCTGATTATGAAACTTTCTATTGTTTTAATGATCTTTACCATACTCAAGGCTAGTGCCGAAGGGTATGCCCAGAAGATTACTTTATCCCAGAAAGATGCTACCCTCGAGCAGATATTCTGGTCAATAAGCAGCCAAAGTAAATATGAATTTGTGTATGACGCAGCGATGCTAAAAGAAGCAAAACCTGTGGACGTAAAATTCAAAAACTCAACGGTTGAAAGTGTACTTAACCGCTGTTTCACAGATCAGCCTTTGACTTATACAATCAATGATAACATTGTAATCGTTAAAAGAAAACCTCTTCTCTTTCATCAGCCTAGGCTTATAGATATAACTCCACTTATTGCGGATACGCCGCCAATTATCATCAAAGGCTTAGTTACCGACACCAAGGGAGTACCTTTACCAGGAGTTAGTGTACGCCTTAAAGGTACTCAATTGGGAACTAGTACAGACCTTAGCGGCAATTACACACTTTCAATACCTGAATCAGGTATCCTCACAATTACTTATATTGGATTTGTAAGTCAAGAAATTGAAATAAACAATAGGGCGACTATTAATATTACTTTAGTTGAAGACCGTCAGGCTTTAAGTGAGGTGGTTGTAACTGCGTTAGGAATTACCAAGGAGAGAAAATCCTTAGGTTATTCAGTTACCGAAGTTAAAGGAGAGGAATTCACCGAAGCTCG
>Ga0105054_10004777_pt1 | contig 20006 bp, 9 predicted proteins | sample BON02_FD_78091 | JGI IMG/M metagenome (GOLD analysis project Ga0105054, IMG submission 78091) | Freshwater microbial communities from Lake Bonney liftoff mats and glacier meltwater in Antarctica - BON-02 (megahit assembly) | ecosystem: Environmental > Aquatic > Freshwater > Ice > Glacier...
AAGCCGAGTGGGAGGCGGACCGCGAGCGGTACGAGCGCTTCAGGAAAGCGTTCCAGGCCGCGCAGACCATGTCGCAGGTGAGGCGTCGTTGCTGCTGTTGGGTTTTCTCGGCAACAAACGCTCTGGTGTCCTCTCTCTCCGTCTCTCCGCCCAAAACCAAAACCAAAACCAAAACCAAAACCAAAACCAAAACCAAAACCAAACCCGACGCTGCCTGCGGCCCCCTTCAAGCCAGGAAATCGACCATCCAAACCAAAAGCAACCCCCGCCTAACCCAACAACAAACAACACATCAAAACATCAACCACAGCTGTACAACATCGACCGGCCCCCTCCCGTCCCCCTGGCGGAGTTTGAGCAGCGCCGCGTGGTGCGCGAGACGGAAGAGGTCTGCGACGCCGCCGCCCGCCTGTTCGGCGCCCCCTCGGCGGACGCGCGCGCGGCGACGCGCGACGCGCTGGCCCAGCTCGACTCCGTGGTGCCCGGCCTGCTGGACCTGTCGGCCATGACCGCGCGCGAGTTCGCGCTCCTGGCGTCGGACGTGCGCGGCGCGGCCGCCCGCGTGGTGGCGCTGCGCGTCGCGTGGCCGCGCGCCGACGTCGGCCGGGTGCTGCGGCGGCGGCCGCGCATGCTGCTGCCGCCGGACGCGGCCGCGGCGCTCAAGCGGCTGGCGCGCGGCGGGGCCGGCGGCGGCGGGGCGACGGCCCTGGGGCTGCGGCAGCGGGCGGCGGCAGGCCCCGGCGGCGGCGGCGACGGCGAGCGCGAGATGATGGCGGCCGCCTCGGTCGTCGCCCGCGACGCCGACGCCGTCCGGCGCGCGCTCGAGGGCGGCGCCGACCCGGCCTCGCGCCGCGCGGTGGCCCTGGCCGCCGAGCGCGGCGGTCACGCGTCCGTGGCCGACGCCGTGGAGGCGGTGGTCGAGGCGGCGCCCGAGCTCATGGATCGGGCGGAGCTGTCGCGCGCTTTAGCGTTTGTCAAGGGCGCCTTCCCCTCGTCGCGCGAGTGCCCCGCGGCGCTGCTGGCCGAGAACCCGCGGCTGCTGCTCAACCTGGGCGAGTCGGACATGACGGACGCGGCCGAGTACGGCGAGCTGACGACGCGGTTCTGATTCCAACGCTTCTTTTTTGTTTAAGCGGCAGTTTTTTGTCCTCAGGCGCCGTTTCCTCTGTCTCCTCTGTCTCCTCTGTCTCCTCTGTCTCCTCCCCCGTCTCCTCCCCCTCTGTCTTCCCCTCCGCCAGACGGGAGCGCCAGCGCGCGCAGGTGGCACCCGAGCAGGCCCCTGCCCGCCCACCGCCGGGGCGTCAGCTCGAGCGCCACGCGCCGCCCCTCGCGCAGCACCGCGCACGCGACGCGCTGGCCCTCGCCCGCCGCCAGCGCCGCCGCCGCCTGGTCGAGCAGCGGCCGCGCCGCCGCCTCGCCGCCGCCGCCGCCGCCTGCCTCGGCCGTCGTCGCCCCGGTTGTCGCCGCCACCCCTGCCGCCCCTGCCGCCGACGCGTCCACGCCCGCCAGGCTCAGGATGAGGTCGCCGACCCGCATGCCCGCGGCGGCCGCCGGGGAGCAGGGCGCGACGTCGCCGACGATAGCAAAGGGCGCGTAGCTTTGCTGCTGCTGCTGCTGCTGCTGCTGCTGCTGCTGCTGCTGTTGTTGCGCGGTGGCGGCGGCGGCGACCGGCGCGGCGGCCGCTTCCCCGGCCTCGATCTTTGCTGGCCCCGCGCCGTCTTCTGCTCCTGCTCCTCCCCTGCCCGCCGCCCCGCCCCCCTGCTCCACCGCCATCAAAGCGTGCACCACCGCCTCCACCTCGCGCATCAGCGCCTTATGGTCGTTTGTCCAGCACGCGAGCGCGTGGCGGTCGCGGCGCGCCGCCGCCAGGTCGCCGACATCGGCGCGAGGGAAGCCCTCGGCGTCGACGAGCGGGGCGGTGGGCCCCGGCCCGCCCGGGGCGTCGAGGCGCGCGGCCGCGGCCGCGATGCGCACCTCGAGGTCCTCCTTTTGCCGCGTGAGCTCGCGGAACTTGGCGCGGAGGGCCTCCTTGCTCTCCGGTGCCATCGTCCTTTCACGACAGGGCAGTGGGTGTCTTTGGTCGGGCCCGCGCACGCGAGAGGTTGGGGTATTTATGTGGTGCGTGCGTACGTAGTAGAGGTAGAGCTGCTCGAGCGGGCGTTTGCGTTTGATCGATTAGCAGCCCTGCGACTCACGATGAAGGCTTTCAACCGGCCCTTTCCCGTTTAAAGCTCCCCCTCGCTCTCGCCTGGCCAATAGCCCGGAAACGGACATCTTCCCTCAATCAAGTTACACCCGTCGGCCTCCCCGACCCCATTCATCAGCTAGAGAGAGCATTGCGCGCGCACCCCTGTTCGTCCAGTCTCGAGACGGCCGCCCCGGCGCACCCCTGTTCGTCCAGTCTCGAGACGGCCGCCCGTCGGCGCGCCCCCTCACCCCTGCTCGACCGACCACTCCCACCAGCCCATTGGCCAGCGAACACGAAACACCGCCCTTGCCGACGATGCTGAGCGGCCGCGTGGCCGCGCCCGCCGCCTCTGCGGCGGCCGGCCGCGCCAGCGCGTCTGGTGCCGGTGCCGCCGCCGCCGTCGGCCGCCGCGTCGGCCGCCGGCGCCCGATCGCGACTACGACGACGACGACGATTGCAGCGGCAGCGGCCGCCAAAGCAGGAGCAGGGGCAGGGGCAGGAGCACCAACGCCGCCCCCTCCAGCCAATGGCCGCGCCTCCAAGGCGACCACCACGACCTCCAAGTCCCCGGCCCCCGCGAAAAAGGCGCGGGCGTCCACCACCGCAACCAGCAGTGCCGCCGCCGCTGCCGCCGGCAAGAAGAAAAAGCCGGCGGCGGCGGCGGGGCGAAAGGCGGGCGCGGCCACCCCGGCCGCTGCCGCCCCCCCTCTGCTCGGCGGCCGCAACAACGACGACGACGACGACGACGACGACGACGACGCAGTCGGTCTCCCGGTCGACGGCGACGACGACATGGCCGCCCCTCTGCCCCTGGACGCCGACGACGCGCTCCGCCTCGACGACGAGCTGCTGGCCGCGCAGGGCCGCGCCGGCGGCGGCGGCGCCAGCAGGGGCCGCGGCGCGGGCCGCGGCCGCAGCCGCAGCCGCAGCCGAAGCGCGTCGCGCGCGGGCGGCGGCGGCGGCGGCGGCCCGGGCGGGCGCGGGGGCGCCGGGCGGGCGTCCGCGGCGGGCGTCCGCGGCGAGCGCGGGGGATACGCGGACGGCGGCGACGACGACGACGGCGCCATGGCGGCGGGAGGGTACGGCGACGACGCGTTTTTCGGCGACGACGACGACGACGCAGCGGCGGCGGCGGCGGTGGGCGGCGGCCGGGGCGCGGCGGCGGCGGCGGCGGGCGCCCGCGACGGCGGCGGCGACGGCGACGACAGCGACGACGCCGAGTTTGAGGACGACGACGACGACGACGACGACGGCGAGGGGGGGGGCAAGACCAATCGCGGCAAGGACGCGGCGGCGGGCGGGTGGGACGCGGCGCTGGCCAACTTTCCGGCGGACCAGGACGCCGCCGCCGCCGCCGCCGCCGCCGCCGCCGCCGCCGCGAGCGCGAGCGCGGGCGCGGCCGCGGCCGCCGCCGACCCCTCCTCGTCGGACGGCGGCGGCGGCGACCCCGCGCCCCCGCCCGACGCCCCACCCCCGGCCTTCGCCGCCTTCACCGACCGCCAGTACGTCCACCTGGGCTCCGGCCTGACGTCGGCCGAGGTCGAGGTCGAGGACGCGCCCGCGGCCGAGCGAGAGGGCGAGCGCGAGGCGGCGCTCGACAGGGCGGCGGCGGCCGCCGCGCTCGCGCTGCTGTCGCCGGCCGACCGCGGCCGGCTCGACCTCGCCGCGGCGGCGGCCAGCGGCGCGGCCGGCGGGCTCGCCTCGGGCGGCGGGTTCGCCGTGATCGAGTGCGGCCCGGTGCCCGGCGCGGGGCTGCAGCTGCTGGTCGCCGAGATGCCCGACGGCCGGCTCGACCTGTCGGACGCGTTCGTGTTCGACCCGGACGCACCCGGGGGCGGCGGCGGCGCCTACGCCCGGCCGCTTGGCGGCGGCCCGGCGTCGTCCGGCGCCGGCGCCTCTGCCCCGGCGTCGTCCGGCGTTGGCGATGGCGCCGCCGCCGCGACTGCGAGCTACCCTGGCGACCTCCCCCGCGGCCCGCGCCGGTACCGCGGGTTCCCCTGGCGCGAGACCAAGCCAGGGGACGTCCTCAAGGGGCGCGACGCCGAGGTGACGCTGCGGCGGATGTACTTTATTCCCTGCGGCGGCGGCGGCGGCGGCGGCGAGGGCGGCGAGGGCGGCGGCGACGGCGGCGGCGGCGGCGGGAACGGGAACGGCCACGCTGCGGGTGGGGGTGCCGCTGCGCACCGCGGAACCAGCTGCAGCAATCAGGGCGGCGCCGACGCCCTCGACCTCGCCGAGCTGTACGCCTTCGACGCCGGCGAGCGCAGCCTCAAGCGCGTGCCCGTGCTCGTGCGCCCGGCCGGCGGGGGCGACCCCGTCGGCGGCGGCGGCGGCGACTCGGCCGGCGCCGCCGCCGCCGCCGCCGCCCGGGCGGCCGCCGCCCTCCTCCTCCTCCGCGAGCCTATCCTCCGCATCGGCGCCGACGGCGCGGCCGTGCTCGAGGAGGCCGCCCGCCTGCCGCCGCCCGCGGCCGTGGCCCAGGGCTACGACTGGGCGCGGCCCGGGGCGCGCGACCCCTGGGAGGAGGGGCTGCGGCGGGCGCAGCTCGCGGAGGGCGCCGCGCTGCGGGGCCAGGCGCTGGCGGCCAGGGGCGGCGCCGCCGGCCGCGCGCTGCTCGCAGAGCGCGCGGCAGCCGGCGGCGGCGGCGGCGGCGGCGGCGGCGGGGACGAGGCGCGCGCGCGCGCGGAGGAGATGCTCGAGGCGGCCGAGGCCAACGGCTTGATGGACGAGACGGACGACGCGCCGGACGTACCCGCCGTGGACATGGCGTTCTGAGTAGGAAGAGCAAGAGAAGGGAAAAATACTATTTTTTCTTTTCTTCCAGAGCGTCGTCTTTTCTTTTCCTTTTGGCCGGCCGTCCGGCCGTCTCGTGAAAACAAAACGAAAATCAAAAAAAAAATTATCGTCCGTGCTGCTCCTGCTCCCGCCGCCGCTCCTGGCCCCCCGCCGCCGCCGCCTCCCCCATGAACCTCTTGCACGTCTCGTACGTGCCCCAGCACACCGCCGCCGCCGGCACGTGGAACATGACGCGTGGCTTGACGCCGCGCCACAGCGCCGACGCCCCTTCCTCGGCGGCGATCCGCCTGAGCACGGGCAGCACGGCCGACGTGCCGTACCGGCGCGGCGCGCCGACGCCCTCAGTCTGCAGGCGCGTCTTGACGACGTCCAGGGGGGTGGTGATGGCGGCGGCGGAGCCGCCGGCGAGGCCACCAGCCACCAGCTGGACGAGCAGACCCTCCTCCTCAGCCTCCTGCTCCTGCTGCTCGCCGCCGCCGCCGCCGCCGCCGACCGGGCGGGCGCCCGCCGCGCGCTCGCCCGCCGCCGACGCCGCCGCTCGCCCTCCCGCCGCCGCCGCCGCCGCCTCTCGTCGTCCGGGCGGCCCTTGCTCTGCTGCTGCCGATGCTGCTGCTGCCCCGCGCCCCGCCGTCCTTCCCGCTGCTTCTGCCGCCGCCGACGCTCCCGCCGCCGCCGCCGCCTCGCCCCCCGCCGCCGCCGCCGCCGTCTCCGCCGCCGCCACCGCCTTATTGCCCCCCGCCGCCGCCGCCGCCGACTCCGCCTCCCGTCCGCCGCCGTCGGCCGCCGCCCACGCCCGCGCCGCCGCCCGCTTGGCCTCCCTCAGCGCCGCCGGCGCCCCCCCGCCCTCCCCCGCCCCCAGCAGCCACCGCTTGGTCGACTCGTACACGCTGAAGTAGACGGCCGTGAACGGAACGTTCATCACGACCGTCGTGCGGTAGGAGCGCCACAGGGCGCCGGCCCCCTCCTCCCGCGCCACCGAGCGGACGCAGTCGCCGACGCCGGCGTAGGGGCTGTGCGCGACCTGCAGGCGCTGCTTGACGGCGTCGAAGGGGGTCATGATGGCGTCGTTGAGCAAAGTGGCCGAGGAGCCGGCCGCGGCGGTGGCAAAGGTGGTGTAGCCAAGGCCGCCGCCGCCGCCGTTCCCGCCGCCGCCGCCGTTCCCGCCGTTGTTCCCGCCGCTGCCGCCGCCCCCCTCTGCCGATCGGAGGGCGGGGTCGAGGGCGAGCAGCCCGTCGCGCGCGGCCTCGTAGGCGGCAAAGTACAGCGCGTGCGCCGGGCCCGCGCCCCAGGCCACGGCGCCGACGCCGCGGTACAGGCCGCGCACGCCCTCGCGCCGCAGCACCGCGCGCAGAGCCCGGGACACGGAGGCGCCGCCGCCGCCGCCGGGCCGGCCGCCGCCGCCGCCGCCCTGCAGCTGCTGGCCCGGGTGGCCGAGCGCCTGCATGCGCGTCTTGATGGTGTCGACCGGGTACATGGCCGTGTGCTCGACGATGCCGGCCACGGCGCCGGCGACCATGTGCTGTGTTGTGTTTTGGTGTGTGGTCGTCGTCGGTGGTTTTTTTGCAGGGGGGTGGGAGAGAGAGAGCAGCTGTGAGTGCGGCGGCGGGCGGCGGGCGGCGGGCGGCGCGGCGGCGGCGGCTGGGACGGCATGGAGAGATCAAGTACTCACGGACGCAAAGGTCAGGCCGTCGTGCGCGGGCGCCTCGGCGAGCAGCGCGCCGTCCATGGCAGATGCTGCTCCTGCGCCTGCTCCCGGCGGGCGGTTTGCCGATTCGCCGGAGGGGGGGCGTTCCTGCGTGCTTGGGTTTTTTTGATTCCAAGAGACGTGGACGGGGATTTCACAGCAGTGAAAAAGGCCAAGCAGAGGCCCCTTTAGGTCTAGTTGGTGGTGCGTGTGCGAGTACGAGTGAGCAAGGGCTGAACAGGGCTTGCTGCTTCGAGCGCCGCCCGTAGCGCCGGCGCCGCGGGAGGATCGGCGCCGCCGGTTTGCCGCGCTCGTCGAGCGTCGGAACGCCATGTCCATTGGTGGCTCTCAAAATCGTCGACACCATACACTCGAGTGGCGCTCGCCAGGTCCCCTTCGTGGTACACTAAGCCGCTCGGGTCTATGAGCACCGAGCGGCAGCATTCAATAGACCAACCGCGCGGACCCATCTTGTCGGTGTCTTTCCCAACGCAAACGCCGAGCAATGGCCGAGCCACCGCCGAGCAACCTGAGCGCCACGTTCGCGCGCATCCACGAGGCCCTCGGCCGCCTCGTGTACAGCACGGACGCGCTGGCGCAGGGCGACGAGGGGCAGCGACAAGGCGCCGAAACCGCCGCCGGCGCCGCCGGCCCGTCGTCGTCCGCCTCCGCCACCGCCCCGAGCGACCCGTGGGCGCCCTGGGACCGGGCCGCCCTGCTGCGCCGACTGCGCACGTACCGGCCCGCCCTTTGGTTCGCCAAGCCGGCCGAGCTGTCGGCCGAGGAGTGCGCGCGCCGGGGCTGGAGCTGCCTGGCGCACCGTTCAAAAGCCGCGGCGCCGGCAGCGGCGGCGGCGGCGGCAGCGGCGGCGGCGGGCGGCGCCGCGTCGTCGGCCGCCGCCACCGCCGCCCTTGCCGCACCCGCCGCCGCCCTGCCGCCCGGAGAGGCGCTGCGCTGCGGCACGTGCGGCGCGCGCATGGTGGTGCGGCTGCCGCCGGGGGGCCCGGCGCGCGACACGGCCACGCGGCGGTACGCGGCCCTGCTCAAGGACGCGCACGCCGAGGGCTGCGGCTGGCGCGGCGGCGAGGGCGGCGAGGGCGGCGCGGGAGGCGCCGGCCGCCGGCGCGCGGCCGCCGCGCCCGCCGCCGCCTCCGCCGCCGCCGCGCCCGACGGGCGCTGCCCGCCCGACCTCCTCTGCTTCCCCGCGAGCGCGCCGCCGCTGCTGCTGGCCGAGTACGAGGCCCGGCTCGCGGCCCTGCGCGCCCTCGGCTTTGTCCCGCACGTGCCCGTGCGCCGGGTCGTGTCCGGCATGGTCTCCCTTTGCGGCAATGGCGGCGGCGGCGGCGGCGGCGGCGGCGGCGGCGGCGGCGGCGGCGGCGGCGGGAACCCCAGCGGAGAGTTGGCGGCGGCGGCGGCGGCTGGTGCTGCGGACGGAGGAAGCAGTGGCGAGGTCGGCGCGCCTCCGGTGCCGTCCCAAGCATCCGTTCTAGGTGGGGCCGGCCCGCGCCGGACGCGCGCGATGCTTGCGCGGCTGCTCGGCGCGGACTTCTGCGCCGCGGGCGACGCGAGGCAGGCGGCGGGGGGCGAGCGGGGGCAGGCGCCGGACGAGGGGCGGGCGGCGGCGGCGGCAACGGCAGGAGGCGAGGGCGCCCCAGCACCTGCCGCCCGGCCGCCGCTGCCGCCGCCACCTGAGCCGACTTGGGAGCAACAGGCGCGCCTGATCGCGCTGGCCGGGTGGCAGGTGGCGCAGGTGGGCGGACAGGCGGGCGCAGCAGCGGTGGCACCGGCCTTGCCCGCCGCAGCAGCAGCAGCAGCGGCAGGGGGGCCGGCCGCCCCCGCCGCCCCGCCGCCGCCGCCGCCGCCGCCGCCGCCGCCGCCGCCGCCGCCGCCGCCCGACCCCGAGCGCGCCAAGCTGCGCTGCGCGCTCTGCGACAGCGCCGCCGGCCTCTGGTCCTTCGCGCGCAGCGGGCCCCTGGTCGGGACCGGCTCGGCGCGCGCCAAACGCCTGGCGATGGCGGTCGCCGCAGAGGGCGCGCAGCAGCAGCAGCCGGCGGCAGTGCCGGCGGCGACGACGACGGCGGCGGCAGCCGCAGCAGCAGGAGGCGACGCCGCCGCCGCCGCCGCCGCCGCCGCCGCCGCCGCAGCCGCTGGCGCAGCGGCCCGCTCGGCCAGCGGCGCGCTCCTGCTGCTGCCCACGGCCTCCTTCTCGCGCCCCTTGAGCGGCGCCAGCAGCGGCGCCCCGGTCGCCGCCGCTGGCCGGTCGTCGGCCGGGGGTGGCGGCGGCGGCCGGCGCGCCGTCGCCGCCGCCCTCGAGCACACCATCGCCGGCGGCGAGATCCTGGCGCTGGCGGCGACCGGCGCCCCGTCGTCGGGCGGGCCCTTTGGCAGCGCGGCCAGCTCGGCCCCGGCGTTTGGGCTGGCGTCTGCGCCTTTGGCGGCGGGAGGAGGAGGAGGCGGGGGGGCGGGGCAGTGGCCGGCGCGGGAGCAGGCAGCCGCGGCAGCAGGGGCTGGAGGCGGCGGCGGCGGGAAGAAGCGGCCGCGCGGCACCGGCGACGCCTCGCTGCCGTTCGACCCGCTCGCCAGCCACCGCGCCTGGTGCCCCTTCGTCTACCGCCTGCGCCCTGAACAGCAGCAGCAGCAGCACCAGCAGCAGCACCAGCAGCACCAGCACCAGCACAAGGCCGGCGGCGGGGCGGCGGCGGCGGCGGCAGCGCCTCTGCCGCCGCCTCCGCCCGGGTGGCTCGCGTGCCTCGAGGGCGTGGACCTAGAGCGCGGCGGCGGCGGCGACGACGACGACGACGACGACGATGGCGTTGGGGGCGCGGGCGGCGGGGCGGGCGGCGGCGGCGGCGGGCTTGGCGAGGCGACGGCTGGAGCGGGGAGGGCGGGACGCGCGCCGCCGGCCGCGCCGCCGCCGCCCGCAGAGGACGTGGGCGCGCGCGTGCGTGGGGCCCTGCGCGCCCTCGTCAAGTCGGGCTAGGCTGGTTCGCTGCGTGCCAAGAGGAAAAAAGAGGTTGAGTTTGAACAACTGATGATTTTTTTGTTTTTATGAGAGGCGGGGGGGGTCGTCCTCGTCGTCGCCCCTCCTTTGCAGAAGAGGACGGGGGGCAAATTTGTCTAGGGGGAATATGGTGTGTGTTTGTCGTTGGTGAGGGTGTGACGTCCGCCCCTGCTGAGAAAAAGCGAGAGAAGCGGGCAGAGGGAAGACGGACGCGCGGACGGAGAGACGTTGTCACAGCGCCGGCGGGGGCGGCGACGGCCGCGGGCTCGCGGGCGGCTGCCCCCCGGCCGGCGCCGCCGCCGGCGCGCCGCCGTCGACCGCCGCCTCGCCGCCCCCGCCCGCGGCCCCCCCGCTCTCCGCCTCGAGCTTGGACAGGTCGTACACCTGCCGGATCGCGCCGGACGAGTGCAGCCACTCGCGGAAGTGCGCCTGGATGGCGCCCTGCAGCCGCGCGCGCCGCGCCTCGTCGGCGACCGTTGATCGGATCCTCCCGCGGAGGTCGGAGACGACGGCGTGTCGCCCGCGCAGGGCGGCGGCGTGGTCGGGCGGGAGGGCAAAGGGCAGCGGGGGGAGATGGATGGGGGAGGGGTCGGCGGCCAGGGCCGAGGGGGCGCCGGGGGCCAGGGGCGCGGCGGCGGCGGCGGCGGCGGCGGCGGCGGCGGGGGCGAGCGCCGCCGGGGCGGGCGGGGCCGAGGGCGCCGGGCCGCCGGCCAAGGGGCCCTCTGTGCCGCGGAAGGGGATGACAAACGGCAGCATGTCCTCCGGCAGCATCAGCTGCACGGGGGGCGGGCCGACAAGGGGCGCGTCCGCGGCCGCCGCGCCACCCGCGTCCGCGTGCGCGTGGGCGTGGGGGCTGGCCGCCTGCGCCGCGCCACTGCCGGGCGGCGGCGCCGGCTGCGTGCCGCCGCCGCCGCCGCCGCCCGGGGCGCCCCCGGCCTTGCCCGGCGCGCGCGCAGAGATGACAATCGGCTCGTTCCAGCGGCTCGCGGGCACGAGGGCGTCGGCGGCGGGGGCGTCGGCGGCCTCCATCGGCGCGTCGCAGAAGTCGCCGCCTCCTGCTGCCGCGATCGCTCCTGCGCCTGCTCCTGCTCCTGCCGCCGCCGCCGCTGCCGCCGCCACCGCCGCCTGCCGCCGCTCCTCCGCCGCCGTCGGCGGCGGCGCGGCGAGCATCACCCCCGCCGCCTCCACGTGCGCGCCCTGCGCCTCGTACCGCGCGTGCAGCGGCGCCAGCGACACGAACCGGTTGTCCCCGACCAGCACGGGCGGGCGCGGCGTGCCCAGGTGCAGCACGCACGCGTGGCAGCTGGAGATCAGGGCGCGGCCGCACGCGGCGACCACCGTCGTCCGCTCGCAGCCGTCGACGCGCAGCAGCGCGCCGGCCGCGCCGACAACGACGACGCAGTCGACGCACCCGACCACGCGGACGAGGCGCACGGGGGCCAGGACGTAGATGGTGCAGTCGGCGCAGTCGACGACACTGAAGGCCGGCGCGGCCGCGGCGGAGGCCGCCGAGCCGCCGCGAGGGGCGCCGCCGCCGCCGCCGCCGCCGCCGCCAGCCGACGCCGACGCCCAAGGCAGCACATCCGACGGCCCGCGGACGACCGTGCCGCGGAAGACGCCGCGCACGCTGCTGGCGTCCACGGCGCCGCCCACGACCGCAACGGTGCCCGCGTGTGCGTGGCTGACGCCCCCGGCGCGGCGCGCCGACCCCCCCCCGCCCGCGCCGCCCGGCGACGGACAGGGCGAGCCGAGGCCGCCCCCGCCGCCGCCGCCGCCGCCGCCGCCCCCTCCCCCCTGCACGCGCGTGAGGATGGGCGAGACGAACCCGCCGGGGAGCGCGAGCGCGCCGCCGGTGCCCGGGGCCGGCGAGCTGCTGAGGGAGGCGTCGGGCGTGGCGGCGCCGCTCGGGACGGTCACTTGCAGCGAGGGCAGCGGACCGGCCCCGCCGCCGCCGGGGCCTCCGCCCGGGCCGCCGCCGCCGCCGCCGCCGCCGCCGCCGCCGCCGGTTGCTGCCGCCGCCGCCGCCGCCGCCGACGCCGCCGCCGCCGCTTGCTGCTGCTGCTGCTGCTGCTGCTGCTGCGCCGCCTGGAGCTGCACGTGGTGCACGTCGGCCGCGGGCGTGCCGTACCGCTCGTGCGAGGGCCAGCGCGCGTCCAGGGCCGCGGCCACCTCGGTCGCCGACCACGCCGCCCCTTCTGCGCCGCCGCCGCCGCCGCCGCCGCCGAGGGCCCTCTCGAGAAAGCGCCCGACCGTCGGCGCGAACGCCGGGGCCGGCGCGCCCGCCGCCGCCGCGGGCGCGCCGGGCGGGGACAGCGGCTGCAGCTTGATCAGCAGCGCCAGGCGCTCCAGCTCGCGCGGCGTCAGCGCCACGCCGGCGAGCGCGGGGCCCGGCGACGCGGGGCCCGCCGGCCGGACGGGCGACGGCGACCGTTGTCGGGCGCCGCCCGCCGCCGCCGTCGCCGCCGGCGACGTGCCGCGCGCAGCGCCGCCGCCGCCGCCGCCGCCGCCGCCGCCGCCGCCGCCGCCGCCGCCGCCGCCGCCGCCGCCGGCCGCCTCGGCGCCCGTCGTGTCCATGGCGTCGTCCGCCCCGGCCGCGGGCGAAGGGCCCACTGCTGCTGCTGCCGCCGCCGCCGCTGCTGCTCCTGCTCCTGTTGCTGCTGTCGATCCTGCTGCTGTTGTCGCTCCTGCTCCTGCCGTTGCCGCCGCCGCAGCCGCCGCAGCCGCCGCCGCCCCCAGCGCCGCCGGCTCGCGCACCAGGCGCAGCACGGTCGCCAGGTGACGGTGTACGTACTGGCGGTAGGCGCGCGCGTAGGCCGCGTGCCGCTGCTGCTGCTGCTGGAGCTGCGCGCGCACCACGAGGCGCGTGCCGCCGCAACTGCCGCCGCCGCCGCCGCCGCCCACAGAGACGGGCGCGCCGCCGGCCGCTGCCGCCGCCGCCGCCGCCGCCGAAGAGGGGTGCGCCGGCGAGCGCCCGCCGCCGCCCAGCGCCGCGGCCGTGGCCCCGACAAAGCCCCCAAGCCGCACCGGAGAGAAGCACTCGCCGCTGCCCGTGTTGGGCGCGGCGGCCGCCAGCGCCGCGCCGATGCCGTTGATGGCGGCGGCCGCGGCGCCCGCGGAAAGCGGCGACGAGCCCGCCGCCGCAAACGTCGCCGCCGCCGCCGCCGCCGCCGCGTGCGGCGAGGTCGGCCAGACGTCGCGCGTGTCGGCGCGCTGCGACTCCTTCCCGTACAGCTGCGCAAACAGGAAGAGCAGCAGGGCGTGCAGGGGCGCGTCCGGCAGCGGCGCGGGCGGCGGCGACAGGCGCGCCAGCAGCGCGGCCTGCCGGGCGGCGACGCACAGCGCCGCGCCGCGGCCGCCGCCGCCGCCGCCGTCCTCGGCCTCGGCCGCCGACGCCGTCAGCAGCGCGCTCAGCACGTCGAGCAGGACGTAGCAGTGCGTGGGAGGCGCGCCGAGGAGCTCGGGGAGGCGGTCGCCCGGGATCACGTCTGTCGTTTGTTCTTCGCGGGACGGCGTTTTTGAGAGAAGGGGAGAGTGTGTGTCGGAGGAGGCGGCGGCCGTCGGCGGCCGGCGCGGCGCGTTTTGGCGGCCCCCCCCTTGGCCCTTCTTTTGATCAACGTTTGCGCGCTCTGCGGCCCCCTCCGCGCGCCCTCCAGGCATCGCACTCCGATCGCGCGCGCCGCGCACTCACACTCCCCGGAGTCCGTCGGCAGGGCCTCCGCCGCGAGGCGCGCGGCCAGGCGCTCGAGCGCGGGCGTGCCGTCGAGCGAGGGCAGGAGGAGGTTGAGCGGGAGCAGGCCGTACGCCACCGGGTCCTGCCGCGCTCGCACGGCGAAATCGGCCATCGTCGGCGATGCCTGGGGTCGCGGCGGACCCGATTCGGCGGACCTCCGAGCCCTCTCCCCGCGACTGATTCCTGGACCGAACGCAAGCAGAGAGGAGAAGGGAGAGGGAGAGGAGAGAGGAGGGAAGAGGGAGAGGAGCAGGGGCAGGGTCTCTGTCGTGGTGGGCGCGGGCTTATGAAAGGCGGCACGGCATTTCGGGTAGAGAGTAGGAGCGGGGGGAGGGGGAAACGGGGCGGCGCGCGATTCTAGTTATGGATGAATGATGGGCGGGGGCGCGCGCGAAGTTTTTCTTTGGCGGCTTTCGGCGCAAAACAACGGCGGCGGGCCGGCGACAAAACCAACTTGGTTTCTTGTTGTTAGTGTTTACACGGCGACAGGGGATGTGTGATGGTGCGCCTGGACCGGCTCGGAATAAAAGAGGCAAAAACATGGGGAAACCCATGTCGGCGAGCGCGATCCGGCGCGCGCGAAAAATCAAACAAAAGAGGCGCGACGAAAGGGGGAAAAAACACGGGGCCCGCCGCGTGTCCGTCCGTCGCGCCGTCAGGGGAGGGTGTTGTTGTGCCAGACGGGGATGCGGCGTACGAGCGACGATCTCTCTCGGCGGGCGGCGGGCGCGCGCGAATGGGGCGGGGGTGCGCCAGGGGCGGGGCGGACAGGAGAGAGGGCGGCGCCGCCCCCGCCCCCCCCCGGCCCCCCCCGCCTCTAGCCAGCCAGCCAGCCAGCCTTGGATTGCCAACCGCAACCCTAGTTGCCCACGATGTGGTGCACGGCCAGGATGCGCCGCTGCACCGCGAAGCGCCCGCCCCACTTTTCGCGCATGTCGCGCCGCAGCCTCTCCCCCGCGCGGTCAAAGTACTCCTGCAGGCGGAAGCGGGAGCGGGCGCGGTAGCGCGCGCACACGTGGGTCTTGCGGCCGTGGCCGCCGGGGGGCGGGGGGGGGGGCGAGGGGGGGCCGCCCGTCTGGGGAGCGTCGGCCGGCGGCGCCGCGCCCGCCGCCTCGCCCGTCGCCGCTGTCGGTTCGGCGACCCGTTGCCCCTGCCCCTGCTGCTGCTGCTCCTCCTCGTGCGGGTCGCCCTCCACCTCTGCGATGCACAGCGTCGCGCGGTCGAACAGCGCGCCGCCCTCGAGGCGCACGATCTCGCCCACGTGCGCGCGCAGATACGCGAGGAACTCGGCCGCCACGGCCGCGTCCACCACAAAGTTGCACTCGTAGACGACGCGCCGGTCTCCGAGGAAGGACCCTGCCGGCTGGTTGCCGCCGCCGGCGGCGCCGTGGGAAGGCGACGTCGCGAGGACGCCGACGCCGCCCGCAGCGACGGCGGCGATGGGCGACGGCTCGACGGTGATGACGCGGACGCCGCCGCCCCCGAGCATGCCGGCCGGACCCGCGGAGGGGTCGGCCGACATCGTGTGTCCCGACGGGGGTGGGGAGGGGGAAGGAGGAGAGAGCCTCCTCGTCGCGGGAAGGGGTGTGAGATTTTCCGAGTGCCCTCTCTCTCCCCTCCTTTCCACGAGCAAAAAACAAATGGGGAGCAAAAAGGACGCGCCGGCGGGCCTGCAGGAGCGGGCCGGCCGATGCGCGGGGAGGTTCAGGTGTGGGGAGCGGGTTGATCTTGGGGGGAGTCGTTTGGAGAGAGGACGGACGTCGTTCTCGTTATCCCCCGTCTCTTGGCTTGTTGTGTTGGTGGGAAAAAAGGGGGAGGCCGCGAACAAAATCGATGAGGGAGCTTGTGAGATTGTGTGAGAGGACGAGGGCCGGGAAAGGACGCGGCGGCGGAATAAGGGCACGACGTGGCGCATCTGGCGTTGTCAGCTCCGCCGCCGAGACAACGCCCCCCGATTCCCCACTCTCTCTGCCGCCAGCAGCCCATCTCTCTCTAAGACAAGTAGCAAGTAAGTGCGCCTACCAAGTCGCAGCAGCAGCAGCAGGGGGCGCCGCCGCCGCCGCCCACACCGCCACGGCCGCGCGCCGCACGCGCACCTCGACCCCCCCTCCTCCTGCGCCGCCGTCGTGCCTGCTCCTGCCGCGCCCGCCCCCCTCGCCGCCGCCTCCGCCCCCCGCGGCCGCCGCCGCCTGCGCCGGGACCAGCTCCCCGTCCACGTTCCAGCACCGGTCCCAGAAGACGCGCACGGCCGACGCGTGCACGACGGCCGACGCGGGAGGAGGAGGGAGCAGGAACTGCAGCCGCGACAGCAGCGGCCGCCGCCGCCGACGACGCGCTCCCGCTTCCGCCTCCTCGCACGCCGCCGCCGCCGCCTCGGCTCCCGCCTCCTCGTCCTCGCCCGCCGCCGCCGGGGCCGACAGCCCTTGGCGCGCGAGGCGCAGCAGGAACCGCAGGTAGCGCGCGCGCGAGGCGCCCCCAACCACGGCCAGCAGCAGCCGCCCGTCGTCCGAACGCAGCGCCGGCGCCACTCCGCGCCGCGAGCGGTCGCTGCGGCAGGCCGTGACCGCGACCTTGACCGAGCAGAGCGAGAGGGGGGGCGGGGGCAGGCGGGGGGTCAAAGGCGGCCCGCCACGGTCCTGGTCGTCGCCGCGCAGCGCGGCGTCGGGCAGCGCGGCCTGCCGGGCGGCGGCGACGCGGGGCGCCGCGCCGTCGCCGCCGCCGCCGTCGCCGCCGCTGCCGACGCCGCCGCCGACGCCCGTCGCCCCGGGAAGCGTTAGCGACACCCAGACCTCTCGCCCGCCATCGTCTCCGCCAAGGGCATGGCAGGAGGCGGAGGCGGCGCGCGAGAACGCATGAGGCAAGTACTCGACCCGCGCGGGCGCCGCCCTCAGGCCCAGCAGCGCCAGCGCGCCGGCGGCGCCGTACCTCGCGGGGCCGAGGAATCGAAGGCGCTCCGAGACCGACAGGACGTCGCCGAGGAAGCCGGAGGAGGCCATGCAGCAGAAGAGCATGAGAGGCGGGGGCGGGGGGGGGGGCGAGGGGGGCGGGGGGGCCGGCCGGGGGGGACCCCGGGCGGCCCCGGGCGCAGCGGCGGCGGCGGCGGCGCCGGCGGGGGCGGCGGCGGCGGCGGCGGCGGCGGCGGCGGCGGCGGCGGCGCTGCCAGGCAGCGACGGGTACGGCGACGGCGGCGGCGGCGGCTGCGGGGCGGTCGCGCCGCCGTCGCAAGCCGGAATGCGCCGCATCTCTGCGACGTCGAGCCGCCCGCCTAGGCCCAGCGCGCACGCGAGCGCGGCCGTCTGGGCGTCGCGCGAGCCGTGCAGGGTGTAGGCGGCCGCGTCCGTGCTCCCGGCGGGCACGTGTCCGACGCGGAACGGCGGCGCCGCCGCCGCCGACGCCGCGGGCGCCCCGCCGCCGCCGCCGCCGCCGCCGCCGCCGCCGCCGCCGCCGCCGCCGCCGCCGCCGCCGCCGCCGCCGCCGCCGAAAAGCGCCGGCGAAAGCGGCGGCAGCAGCACGCCCGCCAGCAGCTCCTGGAAGAGGCCGTCGCCGCCGACAGCCAGCGCGCCGTCGTAGCAGCGCGCCCCGTCGCCGCCGCCGCCGCCCGCCGGCGCGCACGCCGCCTCGGCGCACCGCCGCGCGGCCTCGCCCCGCGCGCGCGTCCGCAGCGCGTCGCAGCAAACGCCCGCCGCCCCGCGGAGCGCGGGCTCGGCGCCCCGCCGCCACGCGCGCTCGGCGGCGCGGCGCCCGCCCCGCCCGCTGTGCGGGTTGACGAACACCAGCAGGCGGCGCGGGCGGGGGGATGCCGCCGACGACGACAGCAGCAGCGCCCGCTCGGCGAGGCGCGCCGCGGCGGCCGCGGCGGCCGCGTCGGGCGTGCGGGCGACGAGCGCCCGGAGGCGGAGGCGCGTCTCACCTTCGGGCGGCGGCGGCGGCGGCGGCGGCGGCGGCTTCCCGCCCGCCCCGCCGTCGCCGCCCTGCCGCGGCCGCCACCGCCGGCGCCGCCACCAGCCCCCGGGGCCGCCCTGGCCCCCGCGCACCTCCTCCTGCGCGAGGTAGACCACGACCGTGTGCAGAAACGGGTGGCGCGGCTCGGGCCAAAAGGAGGGCGCGGGCGGAAGCCAGTCGGCGCCGTCGCCGCCGCCGTCGCTTTCCTCCTCCTCCTTGTCGTTGCCGGAGCCGCCGCCGCCGCCGCCGCCGCCGCGGCCGCGCGCTGCTCGCTTGAGCGGCGTCGCGAGGCCCAGCTCCTCGTCTGCGTCCTTCCCTAGCCCTCGCGAAGCGTCCGAGGAGGCAGAGGAACAAGCCGACGGCGGCGCCAAGAGGCTGGCGGGCGGCACGTGCCGCACGGACAGCACCCGGGACCAGGGGACGAGGCCGCCGCCTTCCCCGCGCGGCGACGGCGGCGGCGGGAACGACGACGACGCGGGTTCTCGGCGGAGCAGCCACCACGAGCATCGCCGCCTCTTCGCGCCCCCGCCCGCGCACGCCCACGCCACACCGCGCCCCGGGTCGATCGTCAGGGACGTGGGCGAGCCTGCCAAGCAGACGCAGGAACAAACGGCCTCGAGCGCCGCGCGCAGCGCCGCCGCCTCCCCGTCGGCCGCGGCGCAGCGCGCGCCCGCGCTGCCCGCCAGCCCCTCGGCCTCGTCGCGGCGCCGCGCCACGTTTTGTTCCTGCTGTTGCTGCGTCATCTCCTTTTCGAGAGGAAAGCGACAGAGAGAGAGGGGGAGGTTTTTTTTTCAATCCTTGCTTCTGTCCGCGAGATAGAGAGAGATTAGAGACAAGAGGTCCAACGACGATGGTGCGTTGATGTCGAGCCCCCTTGTCGCACAGTGACGGTCGCAGCAGCCGCAACCAGTGCCTGCCCTGTCATTTTCCTACTGCTTTTGGGCGCCGCCGCCGCCGCCGCCGCCGAAATCGCCGACGAATCCGAAAAAGCCGCACGCCCTCACGTCGGCCTCTCCGCCAAACCAGCGGCGCATGTCGCCCTCGGGCACGCGCGGCAGCGCGGCGCGCATCTGCGCCCACAGCTCGCGCAGGAAGGGCTCGGACTCGCGGCAGCCCGCCGCGCGCGCGGTGCGGCCGGCGGCCTTGAGCAGCGCCTCCAGAAACTCGGGCGCGGCCGCCGAGGAGGGGGCGGCCGCCGCCGCCGCCGGCGACGGCGCGCGGCCTACGCCGAGCACCGGCGGCAAGGACGGCAGCAACGGCAAGGACGGCGGCGGCGGCGGCCCCTGCGGCCCCCGCTCCTGCCGGGACACTGCCTCGTTGATGCCCACGTACGCCGAGCTAAAGGCGTTGGCCAGCTCCGCGTGCGTATCGTCCCGCAGCGCCTTGGTTATCGCCGCCGTGTAGACGCTGACCAGCGCCGACTGAGGCAGGCCCCCGAGCGCCGCCGCCGTGACCGCCGTGGCCACGCCGCAGCCGTCGCCGCTCACGGCCGCCGACACGAGCGCGACGGCGGCGGCGTCGACGGTAGCGTTGGTCGCGCGGCCGCACGTGGAGGCGGTCGCCAGGGAGACCGACACGGCCGAGGCCTCGCGCATGTGGCGCGAGCAGGGGCTCATCTCGGGCGGGCGCTGCGCGAGCGGCGAGGCGGCGATGCGGGCCAGGCGGCGCAGCCAGCAGGGGCCGCCAGACGGCGGCGGCGCGTTTGCCGCAGGCGCCGCCGCCCGCGCCAGCGCGCCCGGCATCGGGAGGAGCCCCCCCTGCTGTTGCCGCGGCGGCTTGCTGCTGCTGCCGCTCTCTCTTGCGGCCGCCCGGTTGGACGCCCTCGACGGTGGTGCTGCCGCCGCCTTGCCGCCGCCGCCCCAGCCGCGGAGGACGCTCAGCAGCCCGCCGCCGCCCCCCGCCGCCGCCGCCGCGTCGTCCCTTGCGCCGCCGCCGGTCCCCCCGCCGCCGCCGTGCCGCCTCCCCTCGTCCCCCGCCGCCCGCAGAAACTCGGCCGCCGCGCTCGTGTTGCTCGCCAGCAGGGCGAAATAGAACTCCTCGGCGATCCCCGCCGCCACGCGGCACGTGCCGGAGGCCGCGGCGACGTCGTCGAGCGCCGAAGCGGCGTCCGAAAGCACGCGGGAGGCCAATTCGTAGTCGCCCATGCTGCCGACGGCGTTCCCGAGGCCGCTGGCCACCGCGCGCGCCTCGCGGGTCGAGTTGGCGCTCGTGAAGGTGCTGGAGAGGACCTCGACGAAGTCGCCCGACCCGGGCGGTCCCTGGAGGGCGGCGACGCCGACCGCCAGCCCTGTGCTCAGCGCGGCGCCGCCGCCGTTTTCGTTCTCGCCGCCGTTTTCGCCGCCGCCGCCACCGCCGGCCGCCGCCGAGACGACGGCCTTGGCGGCGCCCTCGACGTCGCGGCCGCAGCCGAGCAGCAGTACCATTGACATGGCCAGGGCCGAGGCGTTGGCGGCGCGGTCGTCGCCCTCGCCCGCGGCGGGGGTGAAGCACTTGGTGTCGCAGGCTGTTGTTTGTCGGCGATTCGAGGGGTTTGGGGTTCTGTGTTTTTTTAGAGACGGCGGGCGGGGGGGGGGGGGGGGGGGGGGGGGGGGGGGGGGGGGGAGGGGGGGGAGGGAGAAAGAGAGGGAGGGAGGGGGGGTGAGGTGAGGGTAAAAGGGAGCGGGAG
>Ga0105054_10004788_pt1 | contig 19972 bp, 24 predicted proteins | sample BON02_FD_78091 | JGI IMG/M metagenome (GOLD analysis project Ga0105054, IMG submission 78091) | Freshwater microbial communities from Lake Bonney liftoff mats and glacier meltwater in Antarctica - BON-02 (megahit assembly) | ecosystem: Environmental > Aquatic > Freshwater > Ice > Glacier...
AAGGAACGCAAGTGCTTCTCACTCTGCCGCATACGTATGTAACTCACGTATCAAACATCTGAGATGTTCGACAAGTCACGCAACACATTGCGCTGATTTCACGGCATGGTGTTTGAATATCGGTGATAGTCAAAAGGACTGTCGCCGCATTTGCATGTATGTTTTGTGTTTTGCGTGTGTGTGTGGTTGCCTGGCTCTCCATGTAGTCAGCAGTGCCTGGTCGTGTCAGCATGTCTACTGCGTTGAATAGTGGCTGCATGTAAGGCCTGCATCAATGGGGCGTTGAGCAAAACAAGAAAAACATGTCAGTTCTTTTCTCATTTGCATCCATTTGTCTCTCATTTGTCTATTTGTCTCTAACTCTTTCTACCCTCCTCCACCTCCTCCACATCAATGAATGGAAAAAAAATCATTTTCAAAATTAATTTCATCAATGATTGCCAACCCAAATCAGCAAATGTGCAGCAAATGCGGCTGGCAATTCAGTTGGACTGGATACAGCAAATGTGGGTGGCAATTCAGTTGGACTGGATACAGCAAATGTGGGTGGCAATTCAGTTGGACTGGATACAGCAACAAGAAAAGGAGAGCACCTGATACAGCAACAAGAAAAGGAGAGCACCTGATTTTAGACTTGGTATCGCCCGGTAGGAAGCCGAGATCTTTTCCAAACGGCTCTGCTGGTCGCAAGAAGACCAATTTGCGCACCTGTGTGGGGGGGGCGGGCGAATTAAGAAATTGCGCAACGCAACAATCTTGCTTGTTTTCTGCTTGTCTTTACTCTCACCTTGCCCATTTCCAATCTTCGCAACCCCTCCCGCACAGCCAGCATCGTCTTGCCGGTGCCAGCAGGTCCGATACAAAAGAGGAAAGGCTCCTCTCCTCGCAGCAACTCGTCATATTTGCGCTGCGCACCTGTTGAGGAAAGCAGAAAAGAATCCAGACAAAAGAAAGACGATAGATAAAGAGAAGGCAGCCCGACTGATGAACAGAAACTGAGGGGCAGTGGAAAAGAGAAAGCGCGACCAAGATCTCACATGTACGGGTCAGCGCCGCAGCCATCAAAAGAGTGGGGAGGAGACCTGTGAGATTCAGCTCCTTAAAGCGCAGGTTCATCTGGATGTCGCCCATTGTCCCGCCCCCTTTATTTGGGGACACAGTCGAAAATTGTCCGTTCTGCTGTTTACCTTTTTTCTTTCCACCCCTTGCACCGGAGGTGCGAGGAGGTGATGTGAATCTTCCGGAGCAGTTTCTCTCGTGATAACCTCCTGTCGTGTGCAGGGGATCGGACCAGGCACCACAATGATCGGTAACGGTGAAGGTTGTGTTGTGATTATCCCTGCCCCTCGTATCTCCAAACATCTGAAAGTCTGAAACTCCATCCCTTCCTGACCGCCTCCTCTTTCTAGAGGTTTGCGCTGGGACGATGCTAGAAGCGTCAAGGGGCGGCGCACACGCAAGATCGTAGCTGTCGCGCGAGCGCTTTTTGGAACCCTTAAATGAATTTGCCCTGCCATCGTGGCCCAGCGTGCCTACCGTGTCCACATAATAGAGCGGTGAGCTACTCATTCTTCCCTCGATCGTTGCGAAGTTGTCGGAACGCATTGTGCTAAAACTCGAGTCGTTTACGCCAGAAGCTTGGCAACACACTGAACACTCAACATTAATCCACCTAAATTACTATTTTGTTTGTATTTTTTGCCCTGTTCTTCGTTTTTGTATACCTGCGTTTGCGTGTTTCCTTACATCCAAAGTCCACAGCGGGAGTGCCGTTCGATTCGGTCAGGCGCTTCCGGGCTACCTTATTACTGCGCACCATTTGTATGCGTCTCTGATGTAATGGAGTTGCTAGCTGTGTGGCGGCATAACAAACCAGAAACCAAAAACATGGCAAGAGTCGAGAAACACTGGGCAATGTCTTGCAAGAGTTGACGAGAGAAGGTGTCGGTTTTTGTCACAGCTGTCACAATAACAATGGTGAAAAGGTGAGTGCAGTGGAAGTGGGAGCGCGTCCGGCCGGGGCCGCTATCGGGGTCGTTGGGAGTAGAGCGCTAGCTGGAGGGCGAACGACGAGCATTAGCCCTGATCTTGCATGCGCATTGGCAACACGGAGCGCCATCATGAGACCGCTTGCTCGTGCGTCCCATCCAGACCGCTGGAGCGCGGGCTGTGGACGGGAATCGGGGTGTCAGGTGGGGGTCGGCTTGCATGCTGCTCGCATTGCACGCAGCAACGCGGTGCCTCGCGTTGTGCGCGTGCCTTGTCTTTTTGTCCGGTGTGTTTGTGTTCTCAAGTACAGTGTGTTGCCTCCGGCGTCGCTGCAGCGCCGACAACGCCTGCCGCGACGCCGGGAACGCACGCCCCGGTGCCGCGGCATCTGTTGGAGCATGCAGCCCAGAGCGCACTGCGCCTGCGCGCGTTTCGTTGGCATGTTTGTGCATGCGTGCAGATTTCGTCAGGCCTGCTAACAGGGTGATCGAGCACAAAGAACTTTGCGTGTGCGTTTCTGGTCCTTGCTTTTTTTTGTGTATTGATCTATTTTTGTAGCAAGGGTGACATATTGGTCAGGACAAACAAGCACCACCCCTTCTGTTCGCGGCCACGTCGTGGGTTGTGGCATGCACGCACGCGCACACACTGGGTTAGCAGCGCATGTGACCTTTTTCCATGGTAAAAGGTCGGTAGAGTGCTACAACCTAGACAGTGCGCGCCCATCAGAGACGAGTGCTCCTGGTCGGCCCCGACACACATCGCGGTGGCATCGCTGGTAAGCCAAATTGTGACACCACGCCGCCCGCGCGCGCCCTTGTTTGCCACCTTGTGTTGCCCTGTGCAACAGTCGTAGTGCACACACGCCGTGTGCGCCACAGCCTTTGCCCAGCCATCCTGCTGCCACAGTGTTGTCTGCTGCTGCATTTCCGCCGCCTGCCTCATCTGCCGCTGCCGCTCGCTTTGCCCAAACCAAAAACATCGAGGTGCTCGGAGACATCCTGGAGGACTGGGGACTGAGCAAACGCTCAGCCCTTTGGTCAGGGTGTTGTTTCTTTCGAGCACGAAGCCGGCTTGTTTTACACGAGGCATCAAAATTCCTATACGGTAGCGACCTAGGGTGATTTGGTGGGCAACTGAGCCCATCATTCCTCGCTCTTGCTTTTCTTGCCTTACAACCTATTCCGCCACCCCTCCGGAGCGAGACACACACCCACTCTTGATTCTAACGTCTGCAAGGACCTGTTCCGAACTCCCAGAAGAGTATGATAAACTCGTCAATATCCCAGCCAGAAGAACCCTAGTAGTTCTGCTATGTTGCGGGGTCAACAGGCTCACTACAAGTGTGTCCTTGACTTCTCTGAGGACGGGTCTCTTTCCCTCGGGGTTTTTTTATTTTATTTTAAAAAAACAAGTGTTGCTTTGCTTGAGTTCTTTCAGGTGGAGGATTTCGCAGACCTTGGGACCCCCGTGCCCAAGAAATCTTACCATCACTTAGGACTCTCACCAATGAGGCCGAACAAAATTTGGACCTGCCACACGACGAAGCCGCTAGAGCACAAGCGCCTGCTTGTCAACGTAGTAGTTGTGGGTCCGTTCGAAGAGAAAGAGAAGGGGACCAGTGTAGCCAGCGACGTAGTTAAGGTGGAGGGTGAGGATCCGGCCACCCCAGGTCCCCTGAAGAGGAATCACCCCGGGACCGTAACGATTCCCCAATATAGGTTTAATAAAACAAAGCAACACACACGCAGCAGTACTAAACTATTGTGTTCAAAGTTCCCAAAAAGTTCAATATAGTTTGCAAGTGCATGTCGTGTGTAGTCGTGTGTAGTCGTGTGTTTTCTCGAAATTCGTCGTGTGTTTTCTCGAAATTCTCTCATCTCACAGGCTTTCGGAATTCCAGTTTACTGTGTTCATTCCTGGGGCTGTGTAGCGGATTTATAAATCCCCCACTGCAATGTTTAGTCGACCAAAATTTCTCACAAACACTTGAACGGCTCTTTTCGAAAAAGAAACCTGAAAGGAAAAGCCCCCGAGGTTGAGGGTGAAAGGAAAAGCCCCCGAGGTTGAGGGGTAGAAAAATGCCGAAAATTTGAAAGGATGAATCCGCTGAAATGGGTTTTGTCCATTTCACGAGATTCCTGGGTTGACTTTCACATTACTTGACAAAGATCCTCAGAATTCGAATTCTGCGGAGAGTCCGGAGAATCTAGAGACTTTTTCTTCGAGCAAATTTGATCCTGCGACCAGCTTTAGGACGCTTGCAATTCATCTTTCCTGTCGCCCTTCATATCCCCGGTTGTCACAATCAGTCCCTTACCGCTTCTTTACCACGTTCGTACATTCGACATAGCACGCTACACCTCCTCGTCATCACATTCATCTCACCCAACACATGTATTTAATGAACTCCAAAAAAAAGACAAACAGAAAGAAACGATGGAGGACTCAAAATATATATATATTGATTTATCTATATGTATCATGACAATAAGAATAGTAACAATAATCACAATTCCTACCAACATGCACATCATCGTGAAAACACTTGAGAACAACATTCACGTGTCCCAGGTCCATTGCAGGAGTGCCGTTCGATTCGGTCAGGCGCTTCCAGGCTGCCTTATTACTGCACACCACTTGTATGTGTTCCTAATGTAATTTGACTGCTAGCTGTGTGGCGGCATAACAAACCAAACACCAAAAACTAAAACCTGGAAATCAGAAAACGGTGTTTCGAAATCCAAAATTGAATTCCCGGCTGCTGCTTCCATTTAATCATTTGGCCAGACAATTGATGACATCGGGTTTTGATAGAATTACAGGTGTTGTAAAATATCAATCCGAGCAGGTCTCGACTGACGTGAACCGAGCATGTTTCGAACAATGGGTCGCACCAAGGTTGCGGAAGGCACGACAAATTCATTCACCATTTATATATATTCATATATATATATATATGTATGTATATATACATTTATAGATATACAATGATATATGTATATATATACATATATCTATGAAAATATATATGTTGGGGCAGACTTTGAGACATCACCACGAACAAGATTCCAGCCGTGGAGACATTGCGAACACGTAGTGTTCTGACAAAAGTGTGGGAAATGCGGCAATTGCAAGAAAAGACTAGCAGATGTCTCGCGAATAAGTCGCAAGAGACGGGACGAAGTTATTGCGTGTACCAATGGTCACGGGTTAGAAACACTGAAACATAAAAGAAAGGAGGACAGAACAAGACAACGAAATCGACAAAAAGCACCCAAAATAGGCAAATCAAATGTGGCAGTCTTGTTAAGAGCTGCATCGAGAGTTCATAAATGATTGAATGAAATTAAAAAAACTGGTGTAATCGTATTCATACTTATCAGGTAAAAGGAGGGAGGTCCGGGGGTAGGAATGCCTACGGTGCGTGGAAAAATTACCAAATCTGAGACCTTGCTAGAGTCTAAATTGCTGGCAAATTCGAATTGTATTGTCTTTAGGATTCTCCTCTTCGTCCCTCCCCTGCCTTCTCTCTCTCTTCCCCTCTTCTTTCTCTGTCTTCTCTCTCTGTCTCTCTCTCTCTCTCTTTCTCACTTGTTCTGTCAGCTGAAGCCCGCTTACCGGCACAGCATGAAACACCGCCCGAATTTCGCAAATTTCGAGATAATCTGAAGATATCCCTCATGGATATGAAGTGGGATCTCGGAATTATGCCCCATGTGGGACATTTACGGACAACCCCAGAATTTGTCACGAATGTCACATAAGAGGAAAGACAAATAATTGACGTATGACATTCCGTGTATTGTCATAAATGTCACAAGAATGCATACAAAAGTAATTTATCTTTTTTTTTTGGTGCATTTATATATGAACATCTAGTAAGACACAGAAGACAACATGCTGCTGGTCCAAATAAGTATCGTAAGGGTCAGTCCTAGCTACGCGTTTCTAATTCTCGGTAGGGTTAGCGGTGTAGCGGCTATGATAAACAAACCAAGACAAAACAAAACAAGTTTTCCCTATGTTCCACCCCAATCCCAAGCCGGCTAGACATTGTCTACACGCGCCACACAGGTGCGGCGCCCCTACCCATCGCTTGTTTGCACCTGTTGTCTTGTTTTCGTTGTATATGTGTCGTCTAGGACTCTGTCATCAAATAGTTCTCAAATTCTGTCATCTGTTCCCAAGGCGGTTGAGGTTAGTCCTAAAAAAGCATATTACTGGCAGGGCGTCTCTGTCAGTATCTTGACGTGCGCTGTTTGGATGGAATAGTGCCCGCCTACCCTAGTGGGGGGGCACCAGATTGGGCGCTACGTTCCTTTGAAATTAAACAGATTTGCGGCTTCATATGGCTTGTTTTGACTGATTCGCCCGAGGATGCAGGCCAGCCCACAAACATTGTAGACTGTTTATACCCACTAGCGGATCTGCAATTATAAGTAGGCGAGAAAAGGTCCAGGACAGTCTTGTAGGTCCTCATTGATCAAGTTGGGTGTTCACCAACAAAGGAAAAAAAGAAAGAATAGTTTTGCTCCTCTGTGTTGCGATTTTGTGTTGAGTGCGTCTTCAAATTCAATGCGGGAGTGCCAGCGGGCCTGGAGCTTTATGGCCGCCCTCTCTTTCTTTCTTGGGTGTCAAATAACCAACTGAATCACTGGACTAAGCAGATGTTGCGCCTCCGATTAATCCCTGGACCTCAATAATCTCTCTGCTCCTGCATTCCGCAACAACTAAGGGAAACGAATCGTACTCTTGTCAGCCAAATTTTGGCAAAACGAACCCATCGGTTGGGACTCTTGAAAAGAAACGTCGACAACCTGTAAACAAGCCCGTTTGGGCTGTTATCCACGATTATAAGAAGGAAGAAGCAATCATATCAAGAAAGTGCCGTATATGGAAAGATTGCCCTAGCGATTTAACATCATTTAACATTGATAACGTAGACTTCTGCACGCGAAGTTGCCGGTACCAGCGCGAGGCATTTGATTTGATAAGTTTTCAGTGCTTTTTTTGTCAAATTTTTATGCAATATTACCTTGTGGTGTGTCATGTACTGCTCTCTAGACAGGAGGAGTGAATCAAACAACTTCTCAGAATATTTGGCCCCAAATTAATTCGAATTAATAAATTAATTAAAACCACGCGAAGCGCGGTTTTTTTTTGCGGCGTCAGCAGTGAAATTTTGAAAACGTGACATTAGTAGCGCGTCGGAGTGAGCATTTCTGGGGTTTTTGGGCGATATTTTTGGTTGCTCAACTCCCTCCAAAAAGAGGTGTTTTAGTTCACAAGAATTCACTCGCTTCTTGTCAACGGTGTCGTCACAGCGTCGAGCCACGTGCTCTGACGTGTCTCTTCAAACAAAGTAATCTGAGTGCTTGGTCATGTCTAAATCTGTAGGCTTTAGGTGAGGCATTGAACCTGCTGTACGTTGTTTCTTATAAACTGTCTTGGAATTGAAATGGTGTTGTGCGATTTATATCTCAAGGGTTTGATTTGTCAAAGGGTTTGTTATTTGATACTTTCTCAATTACTGTTTGGTACAAAGTATGTCATTATGATCACTCAGTATTGAGAGTTCGAAACGTTTTCACCACCAATGAATTGGTAGACAGAACAAGAAACTTCAAATCAAATGCATCCCAGTTTAAGCAAAAAAATTATGAAAAAAATGCGCTGCAGGCCAAATTTTTTATGAAACAAAATGCGCCGCAGGCAAGACTTATCAAACAAAATACGCCGCAGGCCAGATTTTTTGACCAAGTCCTAATGGGTACTCTGTCCTATTGATCTAGTATGTAATTTAATTTTCACGAATCACAGCTCAGAATCTTCTTCTTTTAAGGAATGAATTAATCAATTAATTAATTCATTAATTAATGAATTAAAAAATCTTTGGCCGGCCTATAGTACGGTTGTTTTACCCACTGGACAGGAGATCTTTCTTTCTTTTACTTATTTCTTCTTTCTCTGTGGGAGAAACCCTGCCTTTGTCACGTAGCCTGGCTTCGTTGTCTGGGCAGGTCCGAAGTTCGCTGGGCCACATAGGTGAGGGTCCTGAGTGGTGGTAGTATTTCTTGGGTTCCGCTGCGAAATGCTCTGCCACCCACAGCAAGACTTGCTTGTTAAACAGCGGTGCCCGCGATAGATGGCAGAGACAGCAAGCGTGCATGTGATGGCAGGCAGCAGAAGGAGGAAGGCAGGTAGTGGGAGAATTTGCATTCATTTCTGGATCCAGCAGTTCGTGACTTGCTGCAAATTGCTGAAGGCGCATCTCACCTATCATATTTACATGGATATACATGATTCATATATTCATATAAATCTATCAAGCAAGGTGCTGGATGCTGCGGTTCGCGATTTGCTGCAAATTGCTCAAGGTGCGTCTCACCTCTGCGGATTCCATCCTGACTTTGAGGCCGATTTTTCGCTAACATTGGCACCGCACGATAGGCACGTCCAATCTTCTTCACGGGGTGGCGGGCCGCCACCGTCACTCCTGCCACCCCCACCTGAATGACCTCCTGGACCTCCTCTACCACCGTACCCACCTCCTGTTCCACATGCGCACGCCACACTTTCGTCAGCTACACACACTCCAAAAGAGCCCCTGTTGTTGTAGATGTCTTTTTTCTCAATGCAACAGGGCTCTGTCAGCATGGATTTGTTTTTTCGTCACCCCTGCAGCATAACTCAAAAGATATGGAGCAAAGTGGTGATGAGATTGAAAAAATGTGATTGTAAAGCCTGGTTGCTGTGAAATTGGGCTTGTCCTGATTCCAAAAAAAGTGAATTTGTATGTCAAATCTCGCAGAAATTGGGCATGTCCGGTAGAAGTGATGTTGAATGCCCGGTTCCGGGGAAATTGGGCATGTTTGTTTTTCGGAACAATTGAATTCGCGTGTCCAATTCCGAGGAAATTGGGCCTATCGGTCAGCGCCCGGGCGCTGGAAGGTTCCACTTGCTGTCTCAACTTCCCTATCCATCACCACATGATGACGGGCCGAATGGTTTGAATAATTTTTGATGATTACTAAAACACAAATATCTAGAGAGCCTAGTGGCGAGCAGCAGCAGCCTCCAGGATCTGCTCGTGCTGACTGTGCAAGAACTTGATGATGCCATCGTGGTTCATGGTGTCAACCCATTGGGAAGTGCCTTTTACATATGCAATCGAATCAATGTGGTGGAAATCCACAAGGCTGTTGCCCTGGTGCATGGCTCTCACGCTGGTTGCCATCGGTGGCATAACATCAATCACGACAAACACCACGTCACTCTCAACCCGTGCGTCAGCCATAAGACCAGTCATGAAGACACCGAGCACACTGTCGAAAAACTTGCCCGGCTCTTCACCCAGTGACGGGAACAAGCCCACGTTAAACAACACTTTCATCGTGGCTCGCTTGAAAACGTCGAGGTTGGGTAGATTCATCACAGGTACATGCCTGTACCCCGCCCAACATGCAATCTTGTAAAGTCAGGCTAGAAGCCGACTACACTTGTATACTTCAGCATAGACCGCTTCCTGGCCATTTCTGTAAGCACTTTACTGAATTATACACATAACTATATATATGTATATATACATATATACACATATACATATATATACATATATATATATATACACACATTTACATATATATATAAATATTTATATATAGACACATACTTATATATAAATGTATACATATGTATATATATATACGTATATGTATAATATATATATATATATATTTATATGTACATATGCTGCACGTGTGCGTGGATAGGAAATAGGTCTGGCATGGTCAGGTGTTTCGTTTTTCCCTTCACCAATGTTGTTTCTATCGATTCTTATTACGCAAGGTGCATGTCCTTAAATGAGGGGTTCCCAAGAATAGAATCCGTGGATGGATTCATAATAGACACAGAAACATCATCAGTTTTGCGATTCGAGGATTTGGTGTGGTCAGATGTTCGGTTTTGTCGTCACCCCGGGTTTCCCTTTACCCGCTCGTGATTGTGCGCGGCTTGGGTTCCACGGGGGTTCGCATGTGGATGTGAACCTAATGATATGTGTGTGCCTGTGAGCAAGAATCTCTTTCTCAAGGTCACGGTGTTGCTATGATTCAAATGTGTGTGTGTGTGTACGTGTGTGATTGTGTGTGAAGTAATTTACATAGGCTTAGGAAGGTGGCATGCTAATGCCAGTCGCAAACACATACACAGTGCCCTCACAAAAACCAACCCCACCTTCCTACTTGCCCTATGACAGAACGCGGACAGGTCGCCCGATATAGAAACGTGATCGCGCTCCTCGCATCTGCTGCACATATGAGGGTTTCTTTAGACCTTACTCAGCACCTTCTGGTAAGCCATCGCGCGGCTTTGGGGTGGTTAAGGGTCCGATCGGTTTGGTTAGGGTCTTTTAGACCCTAACCGGCCCTAACTAAACCTTAAACAAGACGTCTTTTTCAAAAATCGGGCGTTCAACGCATAAATAAGCGTTGATCGGAATTGCGTAGTGTCGGATGGGGATTTTCTGGGTATTTTGCATTGTTTGGGGCGCCGAAAAACAATCAGACAAAAACAACAAAATAGCACCCACTTACGCCTCACCCCTATGAGAATTTTGTTTTTGTGTTTTTGAAACTGTGGTACTAATTATTTTTGTGCCGAGGGAAAAAGGAATTGCGGCACGGACTCCGAAACTTGTTGGACAAGATGTTATGGCAAAAGACCAGGGCGTCTTAGTCAGGATAGATGCTCACTTATTTGCTACCTACAGTGTTCAGTGCAGTTGCTAATGAAACCTGATCTCCACGCTACATTGTGTGTTTACGTTGTGACAGCTACACTCTCAGGATCTGAAGTCCTTCATTCCAACATTGGCCGAGAGTACCGGGGATCTCTATTAGCGGGAAAGCCCGGGGAACGCACAACGATGTGCCCTAGCAGCAACAACTTTGCCGCTCGCCTTGCAGCTATTGCTTGATTTCCCTCCTGTGTTTTTCCCTGTAAATTTTTCGTGTGGCTTCGAATTTCATATTTGCTGAGTGGTAGAATGGCCAAGCTCCTGCTCTCTCAACACGCCAGCTGTCTCCCCCTCTCCTGGCGCGCTGCCCGTTTGACTTTGCATGCCACGCAACAGGGGTTGTTTGACAGCAGATTGCCAGCTCGGCAACCACGACCGAGTCAGTGTTAGAACGACGGGTCACGTCCGCAGGACAACACATGAACATATTTCATCAGCATCATGGGTTTTACAAAGTTAATGCTTGGTGTAAAAATTGGCCTGTAACCCTGATCCTGTCAGTCTCGTGTCACTTTGCTTTGGGGAGTGTAGTCCCCTAGTGTAGTGGAATTGTAACAGTCACATTCTACTCACAAAGTTTCAGAGTTGCAGTCCGGGGGAGTCTTTGACTGAGTCAGGGTTTGTACCCCCAAAAAGGAAAAAGAAAATAATCCAAATTTTAAACGTTCCATTCAACCATTGCAGCTTAAAGCACCTCCAGGCTGCTGATTGCCTACCATTCATGGGCAATCCTTGTGAATACGTTGCATAGTGGCGGTTCGTGTTAACAAAATAAAATACAATAAAACTACTCTTGGTACCGACTCATGTAAACAAAACGAAACAAATACCTGATTATATTTCTGTGCCTTGTTTTTTTATCTGTGATTGTTCAATGTTTCCTTTTCTCTCTCCTCAATGTGTTGTGTCGTTTGTTTTTTTAGTGAGTTTCTGTTGTGTAGTTTGTCATGTGCTATGCGACCTGTGTTTGTTTGTTTGTTTGTGAAATTTCATTTCTGTTGTGTTCTCTGTGTGCCACCCTATATTCCTTGCGTGCCAGAGCCTCACAAAGAAATGACAGGCGAAGTGACAGCATCAGCGGAGAGAAGTGTCAAGAAGCACAGTCGGTTGGCAACGACACACGCAGATGCAGCACAGTTGGTGCGCCAAACTGCGACGCCGTGCTACCCGTGCGCTTCGCTGCTTGCCTCTTCCGGCGTGCAATCTAATTCTGGAGCATGCACGCAGAAAATACATGCAAATTCTCCCACTGCCTGCCTTCCTCCTTCTGCTGCCTGCCATCACATGCACGCTTGCTGTCTCTGCCATCTATCGCGGGCACCGCTGTTTAACAAGCAAGACTTGCTTTGCTTTGGTGGTGGGCGGCAGAGCATTTCGCAGCGGAACCCAAGAAATACTACCACCACTCAGGACCCTCACCTATATGGCCCATCGAACTTTGAACCTGCCCAGACAACGAAGCCAGGCTACGTGACAAAGGCAGGGTTTCTCCCACAGAGAAAGAAAGAATAAGTAAAAGAAAGAAAGATCTCCTGTCTAGAGAGCAGTACATTACACACCAAAAGGTAATCTTGCAAAAAAAATTGAGTAAAATTTTGACAAGAAAAATCTCTGAAAACTTATCAAATCAAAAAAAAGTATGCATACAACACATGAGAGATCAGAACAGTTTATTGAAAACCCAGGAAAATGCCAGCCTTGAAAAGAAATCTGAGAATCGTAATTATTACGCCGGTAGCAGGATCAATTTTAGGAACAATTTTGAAGACTCACATTTCTAAACGTGAGTTCAAGAACGAGATTTTGAGATCTGCTTTACTTGATATCCAACTGACATTATTTTGTGTTTGTGGAGTGAATTCATTTCTCCCCGAATTAGAACATTTGTAGAAAAACGTTTTCACTGTCTCTTTTCCAAAAAAAAGGGTTCGAAATCTGGGGGTGTTCCTTCGTTTCTGAGTTGAAGCTGAGGTCAACTTCTTCCGCAGAGGAAAACTTTGCCGACGAGATTACTTGGATTACTTGAAAAACAGAGCAAAATCTCGAGATATGGCCGTTCTTCAACTCACGTTTAGAAATGTGAGTCTGGGAAAGTGGTCGAAAAATTGATCCTGCTACCGGCGTTAAAAAACAAATCACAGCATTGCAAATTGCAACATTGAGTTTTGAGTGCCGTTTCAGAAAAATTAGTTTTTTTTCCCCTCACGGAAGCCCGTTTTTTCGTTTTTCGGACCATTCCTTTCAACAAACTGAAATCAAGATTGATTGCCGAAGCTCACGCACTATCATATTAGCAACCTTCGCATCCTTGGGATACCCACTTTCAGTTTTCAAACTTTACTCTCAAAGCCCATGTTGCCTTCCACACTGAAGCGGAGGGGGCCAAGGGGCTTCCATGCCCGAGGCGTGACGTTCCTTGGAAGTGAGGGAGTCTTGTTTATTGGACTTGATTGCCTCAGAATGCAGCCAGCTCACAAACTTGTGTGCTGGTTTACAACGACCAGCGGTCTCCCGAACTGATAGGAGGAGGTACAGTCCACCACAGGACCTGGGGTCCTATGCGATTAAGTTGGGGTTTCACCCACAAAGAAAGGAAGAACAGGGGAGAATCAAAGAAGAGAAAAGTCAGCTATAGTTCCTGGGATTCTATGTCACGGATTCACGCCGGTCGCAGGATCAAATTTGCTCTGGTAAACGGAACGATTCTTTGGTACTTTTTTTGAAAATTGTTGAGATTTTATCAAATAATGTCAAGGTAAACCCAGTAATTGCATGAAATGGATACAATACAATTCATCAGATTTCTGCTTCAAATTTTCGGTCTTCAGTAATTTTACTGAAATCCAACCTCAGGGGCTTTTCCTGTCACGTTTCTTTTTCACAAAGAGCTGTTCAAAAGTTTGCGGAAACATTGGTTGACAAAAGATGGATGTAGGGGGTTAATAGATCCACTCCACAGCCGAAAGGAATTAACACAGGAAAACGGAATTCGAAAAGGAAAATTCCTAAAATGTTCCAAAGGTTCTTCCTTTTTCCGGAGCAAATTTGATCCTGCGACCGGCGTCAGGGTTTTCCTTCCAAAGGAAGAGGAAAAGAATCGAAAGAAAGGGAACAAGAACTTGAAAAAGGTCCTGCGTGACACCGTCGGTTTTCCTCTCCAGAAGAAACATAGAAAGAAGAAAAGATAGAAAAACAATCAAGGTTGGCGCCTCATTGCTCGTTACCCTTCATTTTTTTCTATTAGACTGGCCTCCATCCTCGTCTTGCTCTGTGTAGAGGGGAAAATTGATTACTCAGTTACAATCAACTATATATCTAAACACGTAATTAAGAGCGTTCGTGTGCAGTTCGATTACCTAGTATTCGAACGTGTACTTTAATCACATTCCTTCTGGAAAAGTTCATCAAGGCCGTTGATGATATCCTCCCTCCGTCTGTGTCCCCACATCAAATTATTTACGGTTGCTTCTTCGTCCATCGGAGGCTCATCGATTGACGACTCCAATGCTAGCTCTTCTTCCATCTTTGCCTCAAGCTCAAGATATTTTTGTGCCCTGGTATGTACAGTGTCAGAATATATATATCACATGAGGTGATATGCAGTCATACTTCAAGAAATTTTCACACCCTGCATACCACAGATTTAAATGCACGCTTTTCTGGTGCGTTGGAGTGCTCTTGACAATATCGCTTAAAGCTTGTCTGAATTTCCTTGAGAGAACGTCTTCTTTTAGCTCGTGGTCAGTCCAGTGCGGCCTAGTCGTAGAAATTCGAGACTTCCTCCCCCAAATCTCTTTGACAACCATTTTTTTGACATCATATTGCTCCGCCTGCAGAAATTCTCAAAGATCAGCTCTGCGATTATGTCATATAGTCATGTTATGAGTAAATTTAGCCGCAATGAGCTGATATATGTTACCAACTCCGCACACAAGTACTCGGCTGATGAATCAAAGCGGAGAGAAGAGCTCTTCCACACCGTCACCTAATACACATTGAGTGCAATACGCTGTATTAGTATGAATATCATACGTGCACATTTATGCGTAGAATAGCATATTTATGAGTACATTCTTATGCACACACGCACCGACGGATTCGGACGGACCGCAAAGATCGCAAGCACTTGCTCACGATCCAATGTGATAGCCGTTTTCTGTCTTTTTCTATAAAGCCATATAGGGTGTCAGAATATATATATATTATGTAATGTATTACATCAAAAATTCTGACATCCTACATACCTCTGGATTGGTCTTTGCATCTCCTGGTAGTGGTATGTAGGGTGTCAGAATATACACAAGTGACGTTTGATATAATGATGGAAAATTCTGATATAAGGTACATAGACAGCATTATAGTACAAATGTATATGAAACAGGATTATACAGAAAATTCTGACTCCTTTACATACCTGCCGCTTACTAATTTCTGCACGGTTTCGTTTCGGCAAAGGTGCCTTCTGAAACAAGACCCTATCAGCTTTGTATTTTCTGAAAATAAGGAATACTTAAAATTCAAAATTGAAAAGGGTGCAAATCGAATACCTGCTCAATTTGACTGTCAGCCTCCTGGATAATAGACTCAGTCTTACGCACATTGAGTTTGATAAATTCTGTCTGCTCCTCCTGCCGAAAGTGCTGGTTCTCAATCTCAACCTTCATCAAGGGAATGCCTGTACAGCAGGTTGGAGAATCCGTGTATGCCTCCTCAACGGCTTCATCATACACTTGTTGGAACATACCATTGAAAAGCAAAGAGTACTTCTTCTCCAGTTCGAGCACCATTTCCATGTTGAACTCCGTCACGGCATTTGCAGCACCTATGAGATCACATCAGTGTGAGCTGTTGCAATGGGCTTGATAGGTGGTTAGCGGTAACAGAAAACTAAGTGGAGATCTAAAACGTATCGCCTGCAAACTCGACGGCAGCACCTGCGACACCACTGACAATACTCGCAGTGGCTCCAGCAGCATCACCACAGAACATCCCTGCGCGGAGGGCAGCTTCTCGTCTCTTCGAGCCAGGTGGAGCAACAGCACCCGCAGCTGCTTCCGCAACACCAACTGCGGTGTCGACTGAACACCACCATGAAACCTGAGTCAGGTGCATGTAAAAGCATGTCCCACTAAAATTGAGGCGGACATTTGACAAGATCTACCGAAAACATCAGCAGCAATGCCGACAACAGCCACAGCACCACTAACAACACATAGAGTAGCACCAGCCGCTCCAAAAGCAGCTTTCCCGATGTTCGTCACACTCCAGATCTGCCTGTCATTGTTTGGTACACAGATACTTGTGAATCCGCAGCGCCCAATTTGTTATTGGGAACACGTACCTGCACTTGCTCAAAGGTAGAGGTGTAGTTTTGTGCTAGTTGGATGCATTCTACTTCCCACTTCATACCTAAACTTGTCAGGCGAATCACACATCATGGCGCCAAATGCTGAAGACACACGATCTCTCTGTTCGAACTCTTCACGAGACGACTTGCCCCATGCCATGAGAGCAATATTGCGAGTGATGGGCTTTTTGAGGTTCATGGGGCGCTTCACAGGCATGGTCATAGATTGGAAACTGTTGCAGGGAGTCCAATAGTCAAGCATTTCAATTTGAGCGTCTTGTGCTGTGAGAGTACAGGAGAAGAGCCAGCGAGACGATGCACCATTTACAAGAGAAGAGCAAGCAATATGATGCTCACGAGGCGAAGTTGTAGTGCTATTCGCGTGTCTGAAAACATAAGTATTGTATTCGAATGTCCTTACCAGGCGCCACATATCACATGCAGCAGCAGTAACCACGAGCCAATGAAGAGGATGCTGCCTGTCATAATTGCGCCCGGTTACACTTCTTGCGTATCCCCTCACGACTCCTACCTCATGTTGAGGAGACATTTTGTGAAACTGTGCAGGTTTCGCACCGCGAGGTCTTGAACCTTTTTTCAAGATATGTTTTCAAAAGATGTCCTTTCGAGAAAAGATGATTATGCTGAGGCCAGATTACCACAGATTCCAAGTAAATCACACATTAGAGACGTTAAAAACAGGGGGAATCGAGAAATAGCTGGAAAGGGATCGGTGGAGGTGAGGGCATGATGACGAATGTCGCCACAAATCATAATCCTGAAACAATCACCAAAGGCTCATAAACTGTCTATGCTGACACATCTATTGCTCAGCTTGGAATGCATCGGCGCAAAAAGTGTTGGACCTTCCTGCATTGTCCTCCTGCATCCTCCGAGCCCTTGAACCTTTTGTCAAGACCTCGCGGTGCGAAACCTGCACAGTGTAACAAAATGTCTCCTCAAACATGCAGTGGGATGTGCAAGGATTCGCTTTATATGAGTATCTGCTAGCAGCAGAGCTTACCCGTGCGTCCTGATCGCTCGGTGCGCACCATGCGTACGCTCGTGTACGCCGGCTACACCCTTTGTATATCCGGCGCAATGGCCTTTGTGCCCTCTGCACTTCCCTCCACAGGTAGCCGCACTCTGGTTCCAGGTCTTTCGCTTGGGTCTCCTCTTCCGTGCCACCCCACCATCTTCCTCAGGAACCGTCCAGGCCGTCTGTCCGCACTGAAGATGTTGGGGGTGGGACAATCGCCCACTCGCAAGGTTATGGGCGAAGAGTTGAGGATGGGGGACATAGAATTTGAGCTCCGGGGCAGTGGGAAGTGGGAAGCTGGTCGTCCTGAGGAGGGATGGGAGGTCGGCAGGACCGATATTTGTGGCAAAACCCCTCAAATCATCCAGGGCGGCATGGGTGTGCAGGTGCGTTGCTGTGTTGAGTGCTCCCCTGTGTTAAGGCAAGTTTGTATGTTTTTTTTTAATTTACGTTTAGATTTGTGAGCTACTTTACTTTATTTACTTTTACTATTTGAAACCCACATTGTCGTTCCACGTCTATTGTTGTGCTTTTGTGGTATTTGCAATTTTTTCCCCCTCCTTCGCGCTGTTCATACCAAGATGCATCTCACTTCACGACGACATTCTCTGTGTATGCTTGTCCTTTCCTGCCTCAAAGGTGTCTTCGTGGAGACTGGCTCGTGAGCTTGCAAGAAGCGGCGAGCTCGGAATTGTTTCTGGCACGGCAATGGATGTTGTCATAGTCAGGTGGCTGAATGACGGCGACCCCGGAAACATTGTGAGGAATGCTCTCGCACACTTCCCGGACCAGGGCATGGCGCAGAAGTGTGTCGACAAATTTTTTATCGAAGGTGGCAAGGACATAGATAAGCCTTATTCACCTCTTCCCATGTGGACTCTGGGCGCGACACAAGCGCTCAGGGAAACAGCCGTTCTCGGAAACTTTGTCGAGGTGCACTCCCCATCAATTCGTTTTTGCTTTCGAAACAGGGTCTAAATTGTAACAAATCCATGCATTGTTGTCTACAAGTGCAAGATTTTGCAGCTCTGACATATCCAGCGGTGTGGACTGTTGACGTCCATTCAGCTGACTGCAGTCTGGTGCCATGTGCAGGTGTGGCTCGCAAAACATGAAGATGATGGTTCTCTGGTTGCAGGTCCCGGTGGAGAAGAGGGTTGTGTGGGCATCAACTGTCTCACCAAGATCCAGCTTCCGACTATGGAGTCGCTGTATGGCGCAATGCTTGGAGGTGCCGACTTTGTAATTATGGGAGCCGGAATCCCTATGGAGATCCCTGGCATTCTCGACAAGCTTTCGGAGCAAGAAGATGCCAGACTCGTCATCGATGTTGATGGCTCTGAGGTTTGTATAATTTTACACGTAAAATAACATGTAATGCTTTATTCATGAGTATCCTAGTATTCATAACAATGCTGACATATTAGTATATATTTTGCATGATATATGCAGGAGACCCACTACGCTGAGTTCAGCCCCACAGACTTCTTTACTGCATCAGGAGCACCTGAAGTAGTCGAGACGAAACTCAAGCGCCCCAATTTTTTCCCTATCGTATCATCTGTGATGTTGGCGCAGGCTATGCTCAAACGGGCCTCAGGAGCAGGTAATGTATGTATCTGAAAATATACGTATATATGTGTTGAGATCTATGACACTAATGCACTAATTCAGCCTATCCCACCTGCAGTAACATTTTCGAAGTGTCGAAGCAAAGCTCAAGCCAAAGCTCATAGAAATCTTTTCACTGAAACGTGGCAAAAGAGACTCACATGCTTTGGCTTCGAACTTTGTTTCGAGCTTTTGAAAATGTCACTGGACGTGAGATAAAGAGTACATGAAGGAACTGTTTACTGATATGCGAATATGCAGGCCCCACCAAGGGCATTCAGGGTTTTGTAATCGAATTCCCCACAGCTGGTGGCCACAATGCGCCACCCCGTGGGTATGTTGATTAAAGTCCTATTCGTGATTCATGCATGTTATGCTTAGTAGGCACTTATCTCCTGATATCTATACAGTTACAAGTACGATGCCGGGAAGGGGTCTAGTGTTGGTAATATGAATGAGCGAGGCGAACCCGTGTATGGTGCCAAGGATGAGGTGATGAGTCTGTAAATTAAAAATTTGCACGTATTGACTTTATAGAAATCATAGAAGCTAAAGTTTTGAGAAATTGCGCAGGTGGATCTCGTGAAATTCAAGACTGCTTCAAAGAATCTGCCCTTTTACCTTGCTGGCTTTTATGCACGACCCGAGAAGCTTCAGGAAGTTCTCGCCATGGGTGGTTCTGGAATTCAGGTGAAATCTTATCAGATTATTCCAAAAGCAGCATTTAACTACGACTGCCAGAAAATTTAATCCAATCTCATTGAAACATGTTTGATGTAACAAATACATAACTGTGCGTGAGAATATGTTTGTATGTGTGTGTGTGTGTGCGTGTGTGTGTGCGTTTGCTTCTCTGCACAAGGTCTAACAATAGCTAAACCAGTTCTCGCCATTGATGGTTCAGATGTTCCATTATTTTTTCCTTTTTATATATACTTGTACATGTAGATGGTTCTCCCTAAAAAATTTTCACGTGACTTAAATCCATATAAGATCTTTTGGGTCTATCTGGTAGCAAGTACTAGCTCTCGCTGTCAGTGGTTACGGAGCTCAGGCGACACACACATATAATGCATATCACTCACATATATATATATATATATATATATATGTATATATATATGTATATGTATATATACATATATATATATATATATACATATATAGCATCAGCCCTCGCTGTCAG
>Ga0105054_10004790_pt1 | contig 19962 bp, 16 predicted proteins | sample BON02_FD_78091 | JGI IMG/M metagenome (GOLD analysis project Ga0105054, IMG submission 78091) | Freshwater microbial communities from Lake Bonney liftoff mats and glacier meltwater in Antarctica - BON-02 (megahit assembly) | ecosystem: Environmental > Aquatic > Freshwater > Ice > Glacier...
CCGAAACAGACGGCAATCTTTTGCTTAAGTCAGTCAAGGTCAGCGCTGACGTTAGAGGTGCCATGTTCGAGGCCAAGGTGACGCAAAGCTTCACCAACCCAACAGCAACTCACGTCGAGGCGATTTACGTGTTTCCACTGCCAATCGACGCCACGCTCCTGAACGTTGAAGTGGTCATGGGCGAAAAACGACTAACCGGCTTGGTCGCTGAAAAACGTGCGGTGAACGCCAAATATGAAAAGACACTGTCAGATGGTGACGCCGCCATCTTGCTGGAACGCAGCAACGACGGCAATTATGTGCTGAGTCTTGGAAACTTAGCCCCCGGTGAAGACTGCCAAGTCGAAATCAGATACGCCCACATGCTGAATTTTGAGCAGAACAGCCTAAGGCTGCGTATTCCAACCGTGATTGCGCCTAGATATGGGAACCTTGAAATTGATGGTGGGTTGTTGCCGCACCAAGTTCCTGGTTCAGATTTTTTGGCTGAGTACGAATTCATGCTCGAGGTGCGCTTACACGATCGACTCTCTGGTTGTCGCCTGGCCTCACCCTCTCACCTCATCAGCATTCAGCCAGCCAGAGAAGGGTCACCGAGTGTCACGACAGTCACGTTGGCCTCAAAATCGCTGCTTGATCGCGACTTTGTCCTTGTAATCGATCAGCTTCTGTCACAGTCGTTGATGACTGTTTTGCCCGATCTGAATGACAAAGACAAATACGCTGTCATCGCCAGCTTTTGCCCCTCGTTCACACAATCAGCAAAGTTACCTGTCAATTTAAAAATTTTGGTGGATTGCTCTGGATCGATGAATGGGGACAACATCAGGGCCGCTAGAGGGGCATTGCACGAGATTCTCGCCTCGCTCGACCCAAACGACAATTTCTCGTTATCCAAATTCGGCAGCCATGTCGAACACCGGTCAAGGGCTTTGTGGGTGGCCAATGATCGCACAGTGGCTTCAGCGGCGCAGTGGGTCGATGAGCTTCAGGCAGACATGGGTGGTACCAACATGGCCGATGCCGTTGCCAGCACCTGCGAACTTACCAGTGAAAAAGATAACGGTTGTGATGTTTTACTCATCACGGACGGTGCCATTAGTGCGGTTAACGACATCATTGAAACAGCACGGCAGTCAAAACACCGGATTTTTGTGGTCGCCATCGGTAGTAGCCCGGTTGGCAATTTTCTTCAAGATTTAAGCCGGGCCACAGGTGGTGCGTGCGAGTACGTCGCAGGGGCAGAAAAAGCAGAGTCAGCCATCATCCGAATGTTTAACCGGCTGAGGTCTGTGTCGTTTTCTGAATTGTCGATCACCTGGCCGAACGCAGTGGTGCCGCTGTGGTCCTCAAGTTTTGAGGTGAGTGTTTTTTCTGACGACACCGTTCACGTCTATGGTTGGATTCCTCGCGATTTATTTGTACATGCTGATGGCATAGATCTTCGGTTACAGGGCAATGTTGGTGCAGAACGTGCTGAACTTGGCCGCGCTTCTTTTGATGTCAGCCGCGAGATTCAACCGCCAGGTCTCCAATTTTCAGTAGCAAGACTGGTGGCGGCCAAATGTATTGAACAAGCTACAGATATCCAAAAGCAAGTCAAACTTGCAGTGGACTATCAACTTGTGACAGACAACACCAGTCTCTTGATCGTCAACAAGCGAACTGAGGATCAGAAGGCCAAAGAAATGCCAAACTTGATACGTGTTAATCAAATGACGCCAGCCGGTCAAAGCGGTCTTGGGACTGAATACGTTTGCTTGCAAAGGGTGGTCTTTACTGAAGAACTGGCTGAAGTCGAAGTTCACTCTGTTAATGCTGCGTGTCGTTCCATACGATTACCGTCAGCGCTTGACTCTTCACAGTATGACCATTCGTTGGATGTGCCGTCTTTCCTTAGGCAGACCCCGAGGGATGAAAGTATTCCAAGAGTACGTCCCGCGTTACCAGACAAGTCCGTGATCAAGTTGCTTGATAACGCTTTGTTTGCCCGCAACTTCAATCATGGTCAGTACCACTATGCCTTCATTGAAAAACAAGTTTTCACGAATTCAGTGACTGTTTGGTTTTTCACCGTCAAGCGAAAAGGATTGTTGTTGACTGTTCGCGCTGTCGTGTTTGATTGCCTTGAATTTGGCAACGACGAATTGGCACTTAGATTTCTGGCGGCGAATGATTTTCATGAGTTCACAAGAAATAACGTGCCAGGACTTGAAAAGATTCCAGATCGTATGCACTTGGATAAAAAAGAGATGGAAACCGTCTACTGAAAGCACCGTGCTGTTTTCATCGCAGTGATTGCGTAATTGTTGCGTGGGAACGGTTATGTGTAATTAAGTTTGATGATGGGTCGAATGCGTTGATGAGTTTGGCTGGCAGTCTCTTGCTCCTAACGAAGCAAGGTACCGCAAGAGCGGGCATCAAGTGCGTGACCCCTTTGCAGCGTCATTAAGTGCAAGTGACTTGTCTGGTTTTATCGGATCATTTTCATTCAGAAACCACATAAAACAATCCGTCTATACGAAAGGCCCAAGGCTGTTTGTTCTGAGTGGTTTTATGGTCCATCCATGTTGAAGGCATATCTGCGCTATGGTCCACCGATCTGTTCGAAGGATGTGATAGAGGTGGATGCTGAGGGTGATGGATTGGAGGGAGTAAGACATGGGTGCCGCATTTGATTGCCAGTGTAATGACTGTGACCACGAATTCAAGGTTGTGCAAGGCGGTGGATTTAGCTTTGTTCACGTGTGCTGCGATGGGTGCGGCGACACAAAGTCTCTCCCTCGCTATGCCCCGCGTAACCGGCCTGAGCCCGTCCTATCGCCACTAAAAAAACCGAGTCAGGCGGTTGGTGCTTTGGTTTCGGGTACTTCTACTCGGTCAAATCAAGGACCAGACCTTTTTGAGGATCAGTTAATAAGGGCGTATTTCGAAAGACACGATCAGCAGCGTTGGGTAGGGCAAGGTGTCGGCTGGCCCAACTGTCTCACGCGCTGAAACACCGGTTACAGTAACGTCACCGGTTAATGAAGACAAAAGGGGTGGGTGTTGCAGATTTCCATCGGCAGGCGACCTGCGTTAGTCAGCTGGCTATTGGCCGTGGTGTGTTGCGTGGTCTTTTCTAGCGTCTGGGCTGCCGATGAAGAGGAGGTTGAGTTCCGAATTGATACCCGCCACATCAAGATTCACGTCAATGCCGATGGCTCATCGGTCACCGAGTGGTACGAGGTCACCTCTCTTTTGACGGAGACCGGCATTGACTGGTTAGGCAAGGAAACGGTGACTTTCAGCACCAGTCGGGAGAGCCTAGACATTGTTGATGCCTTCACTGAGCACCCAGATGGTCAGCGCTTCAAGCTTGATGACAGGGCCATACGACTGGTCGAAGCTGACAATGCTGAGGACTCAGACACCTACAGTGATTACAAGTCCTATGTGTTGATTTTCCCGAACCTGACCCCTGGCGCACAAACCCACTACCGCTATCGGCAGGTCGAGCACACGCCGCTGCACTTGGGTCATTATTTTCAGACGTTTAGGTTTCCTGTGAACGTCTTTTACGGTGACGTGTCTATCGAACTTTCACACGACCCTGCCATTGACTTGCAGATCGAGGTGTCCGATCACAAGCCTGCGATAACTTATGAGCGTTTAAAAGACGGCGAAGACGGCAGCGTGCGATATCGGTTCCAATTCGCCAGCCATCAACCCGTCCCGATCGATGATGCGACGGTCGCAAGATCTGATATTTCACCCTATGTGCGTGTCTCTTCGATCCCTTCTATGCTCGAAGAGGCCAAGCTTTATCAAGCGGCCGCCAACGACCAAGAAAAACCATCAAGGAAGTCCTAAGCCGAAAGTTTTAACGTCGATCGAGAAACAAATGGTGATGCTCACCTTGACAGATAAACACCAGCTATCAAAGGCCAAAACCTGCCAAGTGCTGGGTTTGTGACGATCGGCGTTGTGCCAAGGCCAGGGTAGATTGGAGCGAGCGCGATGCGCCGGTCACGAACTTAGAAATCGACACCATTGCGCGTTAATGTGAGAGAGTTTTTGCCTAAGGGAAATAAGGGTGATGCGGTGCGGTTTTTCGGTTCAATTGTGCTTATACATATTTCGGTTTTGTTTAAATCTTGAGTTAACATGACTCGGAGCCTAAGGCCATTGGGTGCTGAGCTCTAATTTCAGTCTATTCATCTGAGCCTTTAATTGACGTAAGGTTGCCAAACAAGTGATTAAAGAAAGGCTGTTTGAGCGTTTAACCCGTGCAGAGTTGCCACTTGGTCATGAAAAGCGTTCGGCTGAAGATCTTGCCAAAGCATCGATTATTCGGCACATCTCCAAATTACTCAACACCCGTTGCGGTTGGGTTCCAATCGATATGAATTACGGTATGGCAGATTTGTGTAATTTAGCGGGGTCTTTTTCTGTGGGGTCTGTAAGCACCATACAACAAGATATATTGTTGCAAATTGATGCCTACGAGAGCCGTTTTGTAAATGTAAAAATTGAACAGCGTATCGAAGATCACGATGTTATTACCTTAAAATTTTTGCTCACAGGCCAGATAGATTTAGGGCAGAACTCTGAGTCAGTTTTAAAAGACTTTTCTTTATGGTTGCGGATGAATGCTGCAGGGCAGATCAAACTAGAGGTTGCTAATGGCATTTGAAAAAATTTATTCCGCTGAGCTTGAGCGTTTAAACGACTTAGGCCGTGAGTTCGCAAAAGAAAACCCAACAATTGCCCCCTATATTTCCAGTAGGGGTGGAGACCCAGACGTAGAACGACTGATGCAAGGCTTCGCATTTCTGTCGGCTATGGTGCGCCAAAAACTTGATGATGAGTTACCTGAATTTATTGGTGACGTACTGAGTGCGGTAGGTCCTGACTTGGCAAAGCCGATGCCCTCAGTGACTGTACTCAAGCTAGACGTTACAGGAAAGTCTCAGAACGGGTATTTGGTAAATACTGAAACACCCTTTGCCTCGTTGCCTAAAGACGGAACAAGCTGCCAATTTTCAACCTCATGGCCTCTGACAGTGCAACCCGTTGAACTCGATTCAGCGACAATTTCCTCCAACGGAAAAGGGTCCCGTTTGCGTTTGACGTTTGACTTGATTGGGTTGCCCCTTTCGCAATGGTATGGTCAATCGATTGCGCTTTATTTGTCCGGCTCTTACCCTGAGGCGTCCACATTATTAATTGCCATGCGTCAAAATTTGCAAGCGTTACGCATCTTTACCCCCGAAAACCCTGACAATCAGTCTCCCTTAAAATTAGTCTTTGATGGGTTAGATTCTGACAATTGCTTGTATGAAACAGGTAAAACAGTTGCGCAGCATTTGCGCTGGATTCGCGAATTTTTAGCTTTTCCTGAAAGGGCTTTTTTCTTAAAGCTCGAAGGTATAGATCAGTGGTCTAACAGAGTGGGTGATCGAAAATTTTGTATCGAATTTGACTTCTCTTTACCCGCACCTTTATTGCCCAATCTATCAGTGGATCATATTGTAGTAAACGCCGTCCCTGCGGTAAATTTGTTTCAGGCGTTTGCCAATCCCATCGAGTTGACACATCTTAAAGAAAGCTACCAACTCACGGCGATGAATTCCACGCCCGGTCACGTGATTGTCCACGATGTCATAAGTGTTACAGGCCGACTTCATGGTGAATCTCAAGAGCGAATTTATCAGTCGACAACTGAGTTAATGGCTGATGAAGGGCTTTATAAATATCAAGTGGTAGCCTCTGAGGGGCCGCTTAGGTCTGAGCATGTTCATAAATTGAGATTGCCCTTCAGTAGCGCGATTGATTTAAGTCATCGAGAGACGCTTTCAGTGTTGATGCGTTGCTCCAACGGCCGGTTACCTGAGAGACTGCGACCTGGAAGTGTTTGTTTGCGTGTGGCAGACTCTCCAGAGCGCATAACCGTCACGAATGTGACCAACCCAACAGGGTTTTCAACCCCAGCTTTGGGCAAGGATGCCATGTGGAAAATTATCGGGCATGCCCGTTTAAATTTGCACGCCATCTTAGATAAAGACAATCTCAAAGAATTACTACAGGTTTATTTACCTGAGGGTGCTGGCGACCCAGCGCGCGTATCAGCGGCACGACGCCGTTTACTGGGGATAGAAGACGTTCTAGTGTTGCGAGATACTCGCATGGTTCGTGGCACAAGAATACAGGGTCAAATTATTAAGTTGCAACTGCAGCAAGATTTTTTTGCGGGTAACGGCGACCTTATGTTGTTCGGTGAAATGTTACTGCCATTTTTTGCAGGCTTAATCGGTTTGAATTCTTACGTCACCCTTGTTGTAACAAATCCTAATAGCGGAGCACAGTTTGAATGGCCAACTCTCATAGCACCAGGCTTGATGCTGTAGTTGCATTTATTACAGAGAATCACGCTCGCCTTGAGTTTTTTCAGATGGCGCGCTTGTTGGCGCATGCTATGCAAGAAAATGCGGAAAATAAAGACAATGAAAATGAAGAGTTAGTGGGGAACTGGGAAGATAGTTTCCATAAAAATTTACGTGTGAGACCCATTCTCTCGATGGCATTTCCAGCCCGTGAAATTGACAGTGCGTTGGTCAAATCAGACGGAAAGTTACAAGTAGAAACGACATTCTTTGGTCTTTACGGTGTGACTTCACCGTTGCCAAACTTTTATACAGAAGGGTTGATGGCCGCCGAGCAGAACGGTTATAAAAACGCTCGGGGCTTAATTGACATTTTTCATTATGCCGCTTTTCCTTTGCTGATAAAGGCATGGTCAAGGCATCGTGTTGAGACAGGTCTGCGCATTGGTAAGGGTTTGCGAATCCTCGACCGAAAGTCAAGCTGGATAGGGTCTACGGGACCAGCGATGCGCACTCGTTTTAATCAGTGGCCAAAGATACTTAAATTAGCACCGTTGCTCTCGAGTTCATTTAGGTCTGCCTCTAACCTCCAAGCCCTAGTTGCCACGATTGTTAGGTCAGGGGCTGTTCGCGTACAACCCTGCGCAGCGACGCAAGTGGCAGTGCCCAAAAACTTTGCCTGTCGCCTTGGTCAGCGTAGCCATCAGTTGGGCGAGCAAGCGGTTCTGGGTAGCAAACTCGTTGATCATCTTAGCCACGTTGAAATTGTGCTCAAACAACAACACCTTGATGATCTTGAGCAAATCGTACCAGGTGGTAGCAGGTACGAATTGCTTAAACAGTCTATTAGACTTTTTTCTAAAGACAACTTGCGTATACGAATTAAGGTTGATCGAGATTCTTCACCGAAGAAATTGAATATGTCGATACTTGGTCTGGGAGCGTCATTAGGGTCCCAACCAAGATTTGGAACGTACATTTATTATGTTGACTAGAAATTTATCCAATTTTTTAAATTCGCTAATTTTTTACATCAATGAGTTGGTCATGCCAGCTGTTGAATTCAAGCCATTATTAAAGCACTTAAAAACGAACGATATATTTTCGATTTGTGAGGTCCTCTGTGTCAGATTGGATTGAAGGTGCAGACGTTGGGCACGTACTTAGTCAAGTAAAAGCAGCTGGAAAACCTGCATCAGGCCTCAAGCTACGCAATGCAGATTGTGCCAATTTCGATTTTTCTGGCATTATTTTGAGTGATATAACATTCGAAAATATTTCTTTTAAAGGCAGTAAATTTCAAGGATCGATTTTTACTGCATCCACCATTACAAATGTTAATTTTGACAACGCAACCCTTGATGAAGTTAAGTTTTATAAGGTCACGTTTACCAATTGTTCAATGATCCAAGTGCACGCGAGGCGTGTATCTTTTGCTTATTGCATATTAGATGGATTAGACGGCAAGCAGGCGCAACTCGTTGAGGCAAAGTTTGTTAACACATCATTTAAAAAAGTATCGTTGATTCAGGCAAACTTAAATACCGCAGCGATGGTTCAAACTGAACACGATCACACTGATTTCAGTCAAGCATTATTGATGCAGACTACCTTTTTTAAATTAGATTTGCGTACGTGTATTTTTGCTGGTGTTAAGGGCCCTAAAATTGTATTGGCTTCTTCAGATTTAAGCGGCGTGAACTTAGATGGCGTAAACATGCCTATGGCACAGTGCTCAGGCACATCTTTTATAAAAGCTTCTCTTAAAAAAGCAAACTTCAGTGGGGCAAATTTTGTTGATGCGCGTCTTGATAACAGTCTATTACTAGAAAGTAATTTTTCGCGAGCTGCTTTTATACGGGTGAACTTAACGGATGCACAACTTGATAAATCAAATTTGCAGAGTGCGCGATTTGTACACTGCAAATGCAATCGAACTTCATTCAAGTTGGTGCATGCACAAAAATCGCTGTGGCATCACTCAGCATTAAATTTTGCAAACATGGAAGATGCAAATTTAGATGGTGCAGACCTCATTGGGGCAGACTTATCAGATGCTGATCTACGAGGAGCCTCCATGCAGTCTGCAAAGTTAGACCGAACCGTGCAGAATGGCAGTCGTATCGATAGCTCAGCTCGATCTACTTTCATGCCTGAAAATAAGGCATATGCTGACTTTGTAATGGAAAATGAGTACTAAGGTGACAACATGGGTTATGTAGAACACAATAATTTATTGATTCAAGAACAGGCTGTTGAGATCATTCGTTCAACGGTCATCGAGGTCAGTCCATGGCGAATTTCTCGTGGTTCTGTAGCGAGTTGCGCCGCCAGTTGTTTGATCCAGCCGCGTTTGGGCGACACGGTGCTGTGTATGGTGGCAGCGGATCAAGTGGTCATCTTGTCGGTCATTGAACGTTTAGAGCAAGAAGCGCCGTCTGTCATTGAGTCAAGTGCGGCGATTGAAATACGAGCACCTCAAATTAGTTTCTTGAGCCAAACGGTTGATATTCATGCCGATCAAATGACTGTTAATGTGGGTGTGCTCAAGCGAATTGCTGATCGAGTCGATGAGGTCTTGCAGTACTTTTCCTCGAGCGTTGAGACCATGTTTGTTCACGCTAAGCGAAGTATCAAACGTGTTGATGAGCTTGATGAAACGCGTGCGGGGCATCTGAGGCTTGAAAGCCCCTCATTGGTTGAGTTGAATGGGGCTGTGACCATTGTTAGTGCTGAAAAATTAGTTAAATTGCAGGCTGACCAAATACACATGGGGTAATTTTTTGACATCTAAACTTGGGTGGTATGCGTTTACCCCATCGTCATCGCAACAGACAAATTTTCAGGTTGTCTCTTTCGATGGCACGGAGCGCCTTGGCGAGGCGTATTGTTTTGATGTTGACGTGGCATCATCCTCCTTTGATCTTGAGTTGAACGAATTGCTGGGTAAGCCAGCCACATTGACCATGAAACCTTGGGGTGGTGAATGGCGGTTCTTCCATGGTGTCATCACAAAAATTGAAGTACTGCGTGAAATTGCCCAAGATATGATGCTCTATCGTGCTCGTCTTGAACCGAGCGTTTCGAAGCTCAGACAGTCTCTAATCAACTGTGCTTATGTTGATTCGGCCAAAGGGTTAGATATCTCTAATTTGATCAAGCGGGTTTTCGATGGAAATGGTTTGCAAAGTGGTATCGACTATGAATTAAAGCTGGGCAGCCCCGTTATGAAGCGCAGTTTTGTCATGCAGTATGAAGAAAGCTACTGGGATTTCATCAACCGATGGTTAGAGTTTGAAGGCGTGTTTTTCTATTTTGATCAAGGTAGTTCAGATGGCAGTGAACGCATTGTTTTTGTTGATGACATTGCCTCGTTATCATCTCAATCTAAGACCATGATGTATCGCCCTTATGGTTCGATTGATGTAGACCAGTACAAATCATCTGTTATTTCTTTTGGGCAGCGCCAGATTGGCTTGGCTCAGAACGTGACCCTACAAAATTATAACTATCGCCGTGGACAAGATATGGTGGCAGCCAGTTCGAGTCGTAGCCAGACCAGCTGGGGGACAAACATTGTTTTTGGCGGGAACATTAAAAACAATCAACAAGCCAATGCTTATGTCAAGTTTCGAACTGAAGCGTTGAACGCTCAGTCTAGTGTTTTCCAAGGCCAGGCCTTGGCGGGTAATTTAAACATTGGCAGTGTCATCTCGCTGCAGGAACACCCTCGTCAGTCTTTTAATCAACGCTACAGAATTGTTTCTGTTCGTCACCGTGGTTCTCAAACGGGGTTTGGGCTTGCCGCCCCTGAGATAAACGGCGTCAAAGTAAATGATAACTTCTACATCGCAGACTTTGAAGCAATTGCCGAGGACACCCCTTTTCGGTCACCGTTAAAGACACCGTGGCCTCATATTTCTGGGTATTTACCCGCTCAAATTGATGGGGAAGATAGCAACACACCGACGTTAGATGAGTTTGGTCGCTACAAGGTGGTTTTCTTGTTTGGTTCTTCTCAGCACGATCAAATGAAAGGTTCTACTTGGGTGCGTTTCGCTGGGCCTTATAACGGCCCTGGTGAAGCAGGAAATACGGGTTTCCATTTCCCCCTCGTAAGGGGTGCCGAGGTCATGATTGCGTTCATGAATGGTGACCCTGATCAGCCAATTATCGTAGCCGCTATAAACAACTCATTGACACCCTCTTCGGTAAATAATGTTAATTCAACGATAAACCGAATTGTGAGTCGCACGGGTAACGAGTTACACATGGACGACACAGCTGAAACATCTGGTGTTCGCATTCAGTCGTCTAATCGTTCAGTTGCTGTGATGATGGGTGCCTTTGGCGGACGTTTTGGGCGTGGTGATGAATAAAATAATATGTTTTGTGTTTAGAGGCGAATTTAAATGAGCGCTGCGGGTCCATCCTTGTGGAAAGATATTGTCCCGAACTTTGACAGCCTACCCTCGTCGATGCAAATATGGATCAAAACCAACCTGCCGTCTTTAATTGATGCCGCCATGCAGGCAGCAAAAGAAAATGGTGATCTCAGTGAAAATGGCCAAGAAACACCAGAAACAACTGATGAGTCTGCAAGCAGTTCCTCAACAAGTGTTGCAGATCAGCCTCATAACTTTGGTATCTCGGCGGCTGGCCACACCTATCAATTAACGGGAAAAGATCACTATCAAGGGGTGCAAGGCAATTCGTCTTATGCCGTTGGGAGTCAGAAAACAGAGGTTTTAGGCGGTGGCGCTGTGATCCACAACTTGAAAGATTATGTGTCGCAAATTGATGGCAGTAAAGCTGACCGTGTGAGCGGTAATCGTTACACTCAAACAGTGGGAATTCATGCCAAACAGGCTACAACCTCAACAGAATCTGTTGAGGAAGATGAAACAACCTTAGTTGGTGGAACTTCAACCAAAGTTGTCGGTTTATACGAGACGATCTCGATTGGTTCTAAAACAGCCACGTCAAGTAACCCCAATATTATTGTTTCAAATGAAGAGGTTTTTGGCACAGAAAACAAAATGGTCTGGGGTAGTGGATTTGAGCGTATTGTGGGTAATCACTATGCTGCCATTGGCCCAAACGTTAGTTTGCCCGTGCCAGAATCTCAGCTGCAAGCGGGCGACCCGGTTCCTAGCATGACCGCAACGGCTAGTTCTGGTGCAGCCAAGACAATTTATAATTCAGTCAGCCTTGGATGGACAGCGATATCGGGCATGAACCCTTCGAATATGGCTTCAAGTGTGACTAACCTGATACTTGGGCAGCAAGCAAGTTCTCCCCCTGTTGTCTGGACTGAATTAATAGGGGGTAGTAAATCTGAGTCTGTTTATGGTGCCGAGACAGCACTAGTGACCGGAAAATCGAGCGAGACCGTGCTTGGTGGAACCAATAACTTTCTGTCAGGCAGTATGAGCGAGACCAAGTTGGGTATGAGCAGCGACACCGTGATTGGTCTTGCGATGGATACCACGATTGGTTTGACCATGCCTTTTGACACCATTTCAATGGGGCAGGTGCTGTTGAGCTTAGACGCCACATTGGCTTCTATGGAAAGTACAGATTTTGAGCTTTCCATGGCCTCGCTGAAAATTTTCACGACAGGCGCCGCTGATGCGGCTGCGGCTGCCACAGCCACTGAAGACGCCGCCAAAGCTGCTGAAGCTGCGAAAGAGGCGGAAACAGCGGCCAAAACAGCGGAAGATGCCGCCAAAGCGGCTGAAGCAGCCAAAGAAACAGAAACCGCCGCTAAGGCCGCTGATACCGCGGTGGCTGAAGGTGAGTTAGTCAAGAACACAGAGGCGGCGACTGAAGCAGGTAAAAATGCTGACAGTGCTGCCAAGGCAGCTGAAGATGCTAACAATGCAGCCAAAGTATCTGACGAGGCTGCAAAGAGCGCCTATTTCCCCGGTTTGTGGAAAACCGCCATAGCGACTAAAGATGCTACTAAAGCAACCGAAGCAGCGAAAGCGGCAACCGAAGCTGCCGAAAACCTTACCAAAGCAACCAAAGCCGTAGAAGATGCAAATATTGCAGTCTTAGCAGCCAAAGCAGCCGAAGCAGGGGTAGATACTAGCAAAGCGACCAAAGCAGCGGAAGAAGCGGCCGAAGCGGCCAAAAATCTTAGCAAAGCGACCGAAGCAGCGAAAGCGGCAACTGAAGCATCTGAAAAAGCAGAGCAAACAGCCAAAGCATCTGAGGAAGCAGTCGTCGAAGCTGAAAAAGCTGAAAAAGCGGCAGAACTGGCAAAACAAGTTTCTCTTTTGGATAAGTTTGGTGACAAAGGTGCGGCGGCGTTGGATTTTCTGGCCAAAGGCGTTCCCTGGATAGCCGCGCTAGTAGCTGCCGGATTTGATGCAGAACAAGCGGCGCACTACGCCCAATTAATTAAAGCGACGAAGTTGGCTGGCAAAGTGGCGTTTCCAGCCGCGAAAGGCGGTATGGCCGCAACGTCTGCGCAAGCGGCTAGTTCTCCGCCTGGCAGTAGTAACGACGGTTCAGAAACAACTGATGCTAACGCCGCCAATGCGCGTTTAGACACTCAGGCTTCGGACTCAGATGACGGTACTGATTGAGCTGAAACATGGGTTTTTTGACAACACATATTGGAGTCATGATTTGACCAATGAAAGCCAGTTAAGAGACGATTTTTCACCATCGCAGAAACATACCTTTGCTAAAATTCCACTTGCTCGCCAACTCGCGGCTAGTGAAGCCATGGCAGACCATTTAATGGCAACCAACTCGGTTGACCCTGAGATTTCACGTCGTGAGATCGTTAAGCAGTGTCATACGTTACTGTTAGCGCTTCCCGATTCGGCGTTTTTGTAGCTTCATGCTAACCATAAAGCCACAATCTTTAAGTTGTTCCTCACGACCCGTATTGGGTTCGGGTGGTCGCGTTGATCTTGTTGTTACCATCATGGCAAGTTTTGAGATGCAAGGTTCGATGGCAATGCTCTGTTCAGAGCAGTTGTTTTGGAAGTCTTTGGTTGCTGCATTACCGAGCAAAGCCGTGCCTGACTTAGGATTTTTCAAACCCCGTGCAGAGTGGTTGGCTTTCGGTGACGTATACCCAACAAAAATTGGGGCAACTTCAGCACTTGCCAACGTTAGCTTGAGTCGGGAAGGTCAGCTTTTAATAGGTAAAAGCCTTTGTGTGACAGGTGCTCGAACATGGCTCAAGCGAGCAGGCGTGGCTTGGCCATCTGACCCTCAGCCAATTAACGGGTCTGTCAAGCTAGATTGGTCTAAATCATTTGGTGGTCATGGCCATGGGTTAAACCCTTCTGGGCGTGGACTATATGTTGACACTTGGGTTGGTCAGTCGCTGCCTCAAATTGAATACCCCAATCAGTTGGTTGCATCCCCCTCTGACCGGCCAAGTAGTGCGGGTTATGGGCCTGTCCCTCTAGATGCGCCAGATCGGTTTAAACCTTTTGGTACATATGATGCCCGTTGGAAAAAAGAAGATTTTCCAGCCCTTGCTAGTGATACGTCGCCTGAACAATTGATGGTTGCTTCGACTGACCAGCGTTTGGATGGATGGTTCCAGTCGGGTGATGTTTTTAAAGTTGAGGGCATGTGTCCTAATGGCCAATCAAGGCAATGGGTTTTACCAGACTGGCAACCGCGTTGCTTCATTCGTCGTACCCCGCAAGGTCCCGCTTTGATACCCCTCGTTATGCATGCCGACACAGTCATGTTACTGCCGCAAGCGGGCTTGCTCGGGCTGATGTGGCGAGGCTCAATTTCGATAACAGAAAGTGATGCTCATGACGTCAATTTGTTGTTTGCTGCGCTAGAAGACTGTGGTAATCCTCGGCCATTGAGCCATTATGAAGATCAACTCGCTATTCGCAGTGGCACTTCTCAAGATGCAGCATTGGCTTGTTTGGATGAGTCACCTTTGTTGCCCGCAGGGCAAACGGCCTCTATTTTGCCTATCATTCCTAAGGCGGCCAAAGCGAAGATGAATCAGGTGCTTAAAAGTGCGGTTGATGCCCGCGAAAACGCACAAGCATCAGCGACGACTGCCGGTGGGGTTGCCACGGCTAAACCGGATGCAGCTGTTGATGAAGCCACACAGATTGCTGCCGATATGGTTGCGGTGTTGTCAGCGGATAACCCTGATCAGGTCAAGTTGGCAGGGTTGGTCAAGCGTGCGCGAGCGCTTGGTATAAAAGGGCGCGAAGAATCAATTAAAAAAATTGAGGCCATGGTTGCCAAGCAAGGCGTTGATTTGAAGCCAATGGTTGATCAAAAAATAAAAGACATGTTGGCTGGGCCACCCATGCGCAGGGCGCCTGCCATAGAATTAGCGTTAGAACAAAGCGTTAAGCAGGGAGCGATAAGTCCACAAGAAGCAGCAAAGAAGCGAGAAGGTTTTACAGCGGCACTGATTGCCGCCACTGAGCGCTATCGTAGATCAGCGCATTGGATGGATCAACCCAGTGCATTGGCTGACCCTAAAGAAATGGGTCGGCACATTGCTGACTATCTGCGTGCAAACCCATCTCAGTCTATTGCTGCTGGTAGCGACTGGGTTGGCGTTGACTTATCAGGCCAACACCTTGATGGGGTTAACTTAACAGATGCATTTTTAGATGGGGCGAGCTTTTTCGGTGCGTCGTTGGTGGGGGCAAATTTATCAGGCGCAACCTTGGCAAGGGCTGATTTGCGTGATGCTGATTTAAGAGATGCTAATTTGACAGGTGCTAATTTAGGCCGTGCTGATTTGACTGGCGCTCGGCTCGATCGTGCGATTTTGACACGTGCGGTTTTAGACCAAGCACTTTTAGACGGGGCATGTTTAAAAAACGCTAACTTAACAGAAACGACAATGATCAGCGTCAAATTGGGTTCTGTTGATTTAACAGGCGCTAACATGAGCGGTTGTAAAATTCTAGGCATTAAGGTCGGTGCTGAGATTAACCCTGCAAAGTTGTTGAGCGCTAAACCTCCCAAGCTAGAGACCATTCTTAGTCCAATTGATTGCAGCGCATTAAAGGCAAATTCAGTGAGCTTTCATAAAGCGGCTTTACTAGGCTGTACTGGAATAGGTGCCCAGTTCTTGAAAGCTGATTTTCTAAATGCAACCTTGGCACACTGCGACCTTAAGGCTTCTAACTTTTCTGAGGCGAAATTTAAGTCGACAAATGTGGTGTTGAACTCAAGCTTTGCTGGATCAAATTTTAAAAATGCTCAAATGAAAGCGAGTTTTTTTCGCGAAGTAGATCTGCATGCTTGCGATATGAGAGATGCTGATTTACGTAAAAGTTATTTTGGAATGGCAAACATGAGTCAAGTGGACGCAACCGGCGTTCGTGCTTCAAGCGCACGGTTTGAGCGCACAGATTTATCTCAAGCAACATTTGCATCGGCTCAATTAACCGGTGCATTACTGATGGGTGCCAAGCTCGATGGTGCTAGTTTTGATGCTGCTGATTTAACCCATGCCGACTTTTCTAAAGCGGTGGTTAATGCGAAAACTAGCTTTCATAAAGTTATCATGGAACGCACTAAGCTTGATTTAAAAAAATAGGAAGCTGAAAAAATGTTTTCAAACAACATGATGAATATGAATATGGGGTTTCCCGACTGCTGTGATGATGGGCCAATTGTTATTCCTTTCCCTAATATTTCAGAAACTGAATTGGCGTTGCCTACCGCACCCAATATTTTGATGGAATTTACGCCAGCGGGTAATTTATTATCTTGGGTGGTCATGTCAGAAGGTGACATGGGAATTGGGCTTGCCAGCGGTATGTGTATGGGCCCAACCATTCCCATGTCTGGAGCATTCACTGTATTGGTTGAGGCGATGCCAATGACTCGGTTAACAAGCATGAATTTACAAAACCTTTCCAATTGTCCTGGCATGACCCTTGTGCCAGGACAATTCTGTTGTCTGTGCTTAGCGGCGTGAAAAATAAATCTTCTTAATATGGAATAGAAAAGCAATGAATTTTTCCAAACCTATTTATTGGCGCCAAGGCATTTTTCTTCAGCCCCAACATTTTCAATATAACGATGCATATCAGGCGCAATCACTTGCACGTGTTTTGCAATTAAACCCAAACCATGCAGGTGCTATTTCATCGATCAAATTTGTTAATGATAGATTGCAATCTGGTTTTTTGGCTTGTAGCCAATTTCAAGCATTTATGCCTGATGGGCAATGGGTCGATATTCGTTTGAACGCCCGTTTGGCTGATGCCGATATAAGAAAAATTCTTAGCCAAGATGGCGTTTATAAAGTAGCGATCGGTTTGCCAAAATTTACAGACGGCACACCTGCCGTGGCTGAGAAGGGTCTAGATGGCCGGTTCGAGGTAGCGACCTACAGCGAGCAACTTGCTGACTTGTATGATGATACCCCCGACCTAGAGATCGATCGGTTGTGGCTTCGCCTGCGTTTTCTAGTCGGTGACGAGATTGATTCGGCGCAAGGCATGAATATTTTGTCGGTCGCCAAGTTGGTTGTCCAAGCGGGAACTGCCACCTTTGATGAGACTTATGCACCAGCTTGCCTAACGGTTGAATCTCACCCGGCTTTGTCTGCTATTGTTCATCAGCTTTTTGAGTCGATGCAGGCCTTCGAGGCTAGGCTAGCCGTCATGTCCAAGCCATGGCGATTGAACGGCGATACGATTGAATCGGTAAGGTTACGAGATCGCATGGTACATGCCGAGTTGGCTCAATGCTTAACGCAAACCGATCACCGTCTGCGTTTGCATGCATCACCCGCCGATATTTTTGAATGTTTTCTTGTCCTGGCTCGACGACTATCTGCTGTCGGTGGTGTTTCTTGTCCAGAATTACCATTGTGGGAACGAAACGATCCTTGCCGTTTGTTTGATCGAGTCAGTCAAATCGTGTTGGCTTTGCTTGATCAATTGCGAAGCGGACCTGACAACGTGGTTGTTTTCCAACCTCGCGAGGGTTGGCTTGAGGCAACCGTGCCATCGGCTGCGAATGTGGGTGGTCATGTTGTTTACTTGGTGGTTCAACAAGTCACAGAAATGCAACTTCTTGAGGCGTCATCGGCAAAGCTCGCTTCACTAACCCGAATTGAAACCGTGGTCAGCCGAGCCTTGGCAGGCATTTCACTTGAGAGGCTTGATCGCGTACCTTATGGTGTTGCAGAAGCGGCTAATGCGGGCGTGTGGAAGGTTGATACATTAGATCCCATCTGGAAAGAGGCATGCTCTAGCGGAACCGTGTGTCTTCATTGGTTGGGTTTGCCCAAGACCATGCGTGCTTTACTTGTTTTTTTTAGAACATGATTTATTTTCAGCAACAGTATGTAAGGACTTTAAAGATGAGATCTCTTTTACTTATCTCTGACTGGTTAGGTTCAAAGGCCTGTGCATCAGGATTGGTACTGTTTGTGCTCGTGGCATTATCAGGTTGTTCGTCTGTCAATTCTATGCTCGGTGGTAACAACGTAAAAGATGCCATGGCAGATATAAAGTACTCATCTAATCCGCGCGGAGTAGTAATTGATATTCATGCCAGCAAAAGCCTAAACAGTGTGAGCGATGCTGCGCACGCTTTGACTTTTGCGGTGATCCAAGGCAATAACCCTAAAGCAGTTTTGAAGTTGTCAACCAATCTAGAGGAGCTTGATCGTTTGTTATCGGGTGGTGCTGTTACAGACCCTGCGATTTTGTCAGTTGATCGTTATGTGGTTCAGCCTGGTGTGATCGACACAATAGTGCTGGCCCGCCGGCAAGAGGCTCAGGTTATTTTGCTTTACGCTGGTTATTTCAACTCTCCGATTGAGCAGCGTGTGCGCATGTTGGAAGTCCCGGTTGCAGTGATTGAATCGGGTATTCTGGTGAAGAACTATGCCGCCGCACCTGCCAAAATGTATATGTCACTCGATTTGTCTGAGGTGATGATCAATGACCTAAAATTGCTTGGTTCTGAACCCGTTGTATTTCTTAACCCAGACAATGCGACACTTCAAGGCGATCGCCCTAAGCCAGATCCAGACGGTAGCAAGGTTATTCAACTATGAGCGACAACACCCTAAGTTATTCACAACGTGCTAATTTTTGTCAGCCATTTGCAGAGTTCATGATGCAGGTGGCAGTCCTTGTTCAAGACCGTCGTATTAACGCCACTGAGTTGCATGCAAGATCCACTAACTGGGTCGAAAAAATTAAGAAATTTAGCCAACAGTCGCAAAAGCAACCTACATTAGCTGTTGACCAAGCCCTATTTGCCGTTTGTGCTTGGGCTGATGAGCTCATTATGAATGCACAGTGGCCAGGTGTTTCTGATCAGTGGTCACAAATGCTCTTACAGATGAAGTATTTCAATACAAGTTTGGCTGGCGAGCAGTTCTTTGATCGAATGGATGCCCTAACAGGCCAGTCACTATTGGCTAAAGATGTTTTTACATTTTGCCTTGCGAATGGATTTAAGGGAAAGTTTGTGTATGATTTATCGATTGAAGCGCTTGAATTGCGACGACAACAGGCAGCAAGTGAGGTATTGCAAGGCGTCAATTTGATTAATCATTCTGCACAAACGTTTCCCTCTCTCAGCGGCCAAATGATGGCTAGCAAATCATTGAAGAAAACTTGGCGTGATTACTTACCTGTGCTCATATCTATTGTTTGTTTGGCTTTATTTGCGTTAGTGCTACTTAATTTATTACAGTTAAACGTTGATTCGGTCTTATCAGGGTGGAAATAAATTATCTATCATCATGGAAAGGTTTTAAAAGTGTTCAATGCTAACGTTCGTGTAATGGTAAAAAATGCTTAAAAAAATACTTAAGATTTTATTTATCATTATGTTTTTTTTGGTGTTAACCATTATTGGTTGGGCATGCCAAATTTACCTTGGTTGGCCAGCAGGTAGTATGTGGTGGTGGCCGGTAACAGCCTTGTGGCTTTGGATTATTTTTACTTTGTCAAGGCGCTACTACGTTAGATATCGTGCACTGCACCGGCTAAGAACACAAGCGCCAATTCAGCAATCCCTAATTCCTGATCAGGAGTGGGTTGGTGAGGTGCAGCGTTATTTAGCAATGTCCAAAAGTTTAAACAAATCTGTTTTGGGCAACCATAATATTAATTTTGTTTTGGGTTTGAGTTCAGCAGGTAAATCTACTCTTTTACAAGGTTGCTATTCGTCTGAGTTTGCGAAACCTTCAATAATCTCCGACACGCTTGCTCCAACGAAGTCTTGTAAATTTGCATTTCTTGACTCAGGTATTGCTGTTGATATTTCGGGTCATCACATTGATCCTGATAGCGATACTTTTGAAAGAGATTCCGCTTGGGAACGTTTGTTGGCTTGTATGTCAGTCGATGTGTTGCCTGAGCAGTGTGCCTCAGTGACTGTTTGCATCAGTGTTGACCAATTAAACCCTCAGGTTATTGGTAGAACGCATCAGGCCCTTTATTTGGCTCGCCAACGCATCAGCGACTTAATGGCTTCGGAACGTGTCAACCTGTTTTGAGCCAGTTCTGTAAAAATTAAGTTGCATTTTCAATGACCCGTCGCAGGGTCGGGAAGTTGACGCCTTTCTCAATGGTGGCCTGATCGGCATCAGCCGGCA
>Ga0105054_10004796_pt1 | contig 19944 bp, 20 predicted proteins | sample BON02_FD_78091 | JGI IMG/M metagenome (GOLD analysis project Ga0105054, IMG submission 78091) | Freshwater microbial communities from Lake Bonney liftoff mats and glacier meltwater in Antarctica - BON-02 (megahit assembly) | ecosystem: Environmental > Aquatic > Freshwater > Ice > Glacier...
CCCCCCCCCCCCCCCCTAACTCCCACAGTGAGGAACGAAATATACAAAAAAGACATGACGGCCTTCGACCTAAAGCAGCTGGTAGCGATGAAGTGGGCGCTGCCTTGCCCGAAGTTCATGAATGACTCCAAGTCGCGTATGCTTCGTCTCCAGGTGTGTGGGCGTGGATATATACGTGTGTGTATGTACGCCCATAAAGACGTATATCTGTATCTATCTGTACATATCTGCATATCTATATCTGCATCTCGCGCGCGCACGCTTTCTCTCGCTCTGTCTCGCGTTGTTTGTCTCTCTGTCTCTCTCTTGCTCCTCGCTCGCTTGCTCTCACACACTCTCTCCCTCTCTCTCTACATGGAAAAGTGTATGCATGTATGTATCATATCGATTAATTGGAGTAGTGTATTCGCTTGTCTAGGTTTGTATTGTGCATATGCATTTATTTATTTGACACTACTATTTGTACATACGTGCACACACATATGCACAGGTAAGAAATATTTTTTGGATGTGTACTTGTATGAGATACATATTTCGAAATATGAACACGCAGGATGGTAGCTGCAGTGCTATACAGACATATGTCTATCTTTACATAAATGTAAATGTATATATATGCATATATATATATATATAATACATATATGTATTTATGTATATATATATGTATGTATGTATACATACATACATATATATAAATACATACATATATATTTATATTACTACATCATATATGTACGCAAATACGTATTATGTGTGTGGATATTCAAGAAGCGTCTACTAACATACTTGAGCGGCTGCAGTGCAAACAAAATAATTCGTGGGAGATGGTGGAGGATGAGACGCTCTTAAAAGATAGAGACGACTGCGTCGAGTGGCAGTTTGAAATGAAGGCGATGAAACTAGGTATTTGTATTTCTATCGTTTGTATACATAGTATGCATATGTCTATGTCTGTTGGTATGCAAATGTTTTACGTGTATGTATTTGTCCATATATACATACATCTGTATTATGTTTGAGTCGAGCAGTGGTTTGCTGTCAAGTACGGTGAAGCCAAGTAATTACTGCCGTATACAAGTGTAACATGATGTATATGTGCATGGAAATGCACATGTACATATGATGATCAACAATTTGCTTGGCCAACACAATTCATAATTATGCATACACAAATGATAGATATGCATAAATATACATGAATACGTATAGACATATAACTAAAACGATCTTCGCCTCTTCATTCCCCTCCCCTCTCCCTGTAGACAAGGATTCTTTCATCAACATGCTGCTCAGTCAAGATGGGCTGATGTCTGTATACCAAACTTTTGGGAATTATAGATTCAAGGGCAAGGGCCATGAACGCGCTGATCTCCGTCTTCTGATGACTAAGTATGAGGAGTGGACGCAAAAGCTCTGCCCGGTGTGTGTGTGTGTAATGTCTTATATATCTGTATGATATATATGCGTTGCGTACTGTATGTATATATATGTATAATATATGTATGCATGATCTTGTTGTAAGTTTTGGTGTGAGCATTTCAGTGTGCGGGTGCGGGTGCGGGTGTATGTGCATGTGTTTAAACATTTACATGCACATGTGTATATTCATCTATATGTATACGCAAACGCACGCACGCATCTCTGAAAAGGTGTATGTGGGCGTATGTGTGCGTGTGTATGTGTGTGTATACTGAACTTATTTTGTTCTATTTGTATGTGTATGGATTTGTGTGTGTTTGTGAATATTCATATATCTATGTATGCATGTATGTATTTATTTAATGCACATACGCACACACGCACTTATACACTCTTACATATACAAATATACATGAACACACGCAATATATGCATTTATGTGCACACACATCTGGCAGGTGCTTGGTTTTGACGACTGTCTGGAAAAAATCGAAAGTGTTGGAAACTCGGTGCGTGTGCAGGGTGCACTTGAAATGCTGCGCGAACTGGAGGCGCAGAATCATCTGCCCAAGGAAGAGGAGGAGACCACTGAATCTGCTGCGCGCAGACTTTCTGATGAGATGGATGATGAAGCTGCTGGTATGTTCGTGTGTGCGTGCGCACGCGCGCCAATTTGTGTGTGCGCGGGCCAATATGTGTACGTGGATATATATATATGTATATACATATATGTTTATATATGTATATTATATATTTTATTGTGTGTGTATATATATGTATATATACCTCGTGCACACCATACACACACATGTTTTTTGTGTGTATAAATATACATATATACTACATGCACTCCACACACACTCACACACATGTATGCACATGTACGTTTGTATTTATGAATATGTGTATGCATGCATATTGCATATATACGTACATGTATATGAATGTGTTACACATCTATACGCATGAATGAATGTGTACATTTCACAAGAATCTATGTGTATGTATGTACACGCCGATAATGTTGTATCGAAGGAGAGAGCAACACGTGATCGTGGCAACAGGAAAGGTTGAAAGTAATTGAAGTATGTATGTGTAATTTACGTGGATATATGTACACACACAAACACACACACACACACACACACACACACACAGGTATTGCGGTCGAGGAGGCCGCAATGGCAGAGGACGCTGGTGGCGACGGGCAGGAACTGGTAGTAGCAGGAGGGGAGGTGGGCAATGACAAGGGCGAGGACGACGAAATCTTCGAAGCAGCTGAAGAGTTCAATGAAGACGACTTTGTGGACGAGGGCGATGAATATGCTGAAATGGAGGAGGAGGAGGACCACGTAGTACGTCCTGCACCCGCTGCCGCTGCTATTGCTGCCCTACGCAGCGTGTCTATTGATGCTGCTCTGCCTGCTGCGGGTAAGTCGCAGGGAAAAATATATGTGTATATACATATGCATAAAGATATATACATATACATATATTTATATGTATGTTATACATGGTTGCTATTGCTACCTTGCGTAACGATGGATGCCGCTCCGAAATCTGCGAGTTAGACGCAGGGGAAAAGACACATTTTTGTATATATGTATATATATATATATATATATATATATATATATATATGTAATAATATACGTGTATATAAATATATATGTATATTTATGTATATATATATACGTTTGTATGTATATACATATATGTACATATAGATATATATATACACACATACATATGCATGTAGATATAAATATGTATGTGTGTGTGTGTGTGTTTATGCTTGGGTGCGCGTATTCGCACACGCACACAAACACACACATACAAATACACTCACACACACACGTACAGAAAACACATGCATACACACAACATACACGGAAATGACAAACACATACACACACACGTCTGCTGCAGCTGCCGAAAAGCAAGAGCTCACTGCCGAGCAGAAGGAGAGAATTGATCGAAATAGGCAGATTGCTCTTGATCGCAAAAACGAGGCTCTCAAGGTGTGTGTGTGTTATTGTGTGCTCTCACCCATGTGTAACATATGTATATATATGTATAGAGAGAGAGAAATCTATATACATATATACATATTATCATACATACATGTACATATATGTATATATGTGTTCGTATCTGTGCATATATATGTATATGTAAGCATATATATACATAAATATATATATACTCTCAAGGTGTGTGTTTGTGTTGGTGTGTGCTCAGTGTGTGTATTAGAGGTGTGTGAGTGTATGCACATGTGCTGCGTGTCTGTATCTATACTCTTTCTTTTCAGAGTTGTCGTAGCCGGATTGCTGTTGCTTGGAAGCAACGAGGATCTAAACGTGTGTTTGTCAGTGTGTGTGTGTGTGTCTGTGTGAATAAACAGCTGTCTATGTATTGAGCGCAATGGGTAGATTTTTCCTTTCGTGTCTGTATGTGTGTCTGTGTCAATTTATGTGTTTATTTTGTCTGCGTGCGCACATTCTTCCACGAATTCTCACAGCCGAGCAAACCAATGCATCACACTCACTGCGCAGAAACTTGCGGAGCGCGACGCGGTCAAAGCGGCAGAGGCCACCGCGTCATCCTTATCTGGTGCTGCTGCTGCTAGCCCGACGCCTTCAGCTCCAGCATCGCGCGGTGGTTCCCCTCGGAGATCATCGAGCCGCGCACCGACTTTTGTGGTGAGAATCGTCGCCGAGTAATACAAATTTGTCCAGAGTGTGTTGCTGAAAGTGCACAGCATTGCGCCTCTTCTTTGTTGAATGGGTGTGGGCCTATGTGCAACGGGCCCTGGTGGCGTGTTGTGCTCTCTGGTATTTTCGTGTGAATATGTGTATACATACCCGGTTGCATTTTTTGGGGTTTCTTCCAGTGTGATCTGACACAAGAGAGCACACAGGTTGTGACTCACTCGACTCCTTCCATGGAGCGTCTTGCCGCCAAAAAGGCTGCCACCGCTGCCGACGCCGTCATCGCAACCACCTCGCACTCTGGTGCTGCTGCTGGGGCTAGTGGTCATTCTGCTGCTGGCTCTGCTGCTGTTAGTGTTACAGTCGAGGCAGTGACACAAAGCCTACCTGCTACTGCGCCTGTTGTTCCCCACGCCGGGGTGGTTGACGTGCAGAGCAGTCCAGCCTCGAAGCGCAGGTGTGTCAGAGGGGGCATCGGTGAAGGAAGCGGGTCAGAAAGAGAGAGTAGATTTGGGTATGAATTGGTGAAGTTGTTTGTTGGTTGTCTCGATTGATTGGCTCGTGAGATATTTTGATTGATTGGCCGTGTGTTGAATACTGTGTGTGTGTGTGTGCGCGCGCGTGTGTGTGTGGTGTATATGTGTTCGTGTATGACAGGGGCACAGGGCCTTCAGCGGACGAGCAGATGGAAACGGAGGGGGGGGACAAGCACGATGAGATGGAGGAGGAGGAATACCCGCAGGAGGAGGAAGATGACTTCGAAGAGGATGCAGGGGCTGCATATGTAGAAACTAGCCAAATTGGTCTCGTCCTCGCCACTGCGCCTTCTGCGCCCGCCGCCGCTTCATCAGCCGTTCTGCTCATGTGCAGCCCACAGCGAGCTAAATCGCCGGTAGCGTTATCATCAGGTGTGCGGAGTAGATGCATTGGCATGTTCCTCAATTGCTATCCGCATGCTGCTTGCCCCGACGTTACTGTAACAAAATGCCAATGCACCGCAATACGCACATGCTGCTTGCCCCGACGTGACTGCAATACGCTGCAACACACTGCAACGTGCACTGCTACTTGCCCCGATGTGCATGCTGGCACACGTGTCTTTGGAAAATTCGTTTCACGAGTCGTGTCCCCCCCCCCTATCAGTCCCCTGACACATCTTGTGCCTTCCGCAGTGTCTCCAGTATCCCTCATGCCATTGGGCTCGCAAGCCTCTGAGTCGCCCGCAGCTGCTGCTGGCAGTGCGGATGCGGGAGGATCAGGAGGAGGAGGACAGACACTGCAGGCGGAAACACTAGTGTATGATGACGGCATAGCAGTGTGTGACGGTGGCACACTCGTGTACAATGCTCTGGAGCCGCAGCTAGTGGAGGGCAGTGCCGCCGTCGAGCTAGCTGCTTTACCACAAGAGCCCGACGACGATCTCGGGCTCGTGGATGATTTTGTCTAGATCTTTTTTGGGCATTTACAGAATGCAACTCGTCAGCAGGGCTGTGCTCACCGCTGTGGTGTGGGTGGGTCTTGTTTGAGGCGGTGGGGGTTTCCTCTGTTGAGCCTGTGTTCACTGGTATAGAGGGTTACGGGAAGGGAAGGAGGGAAGTGTAATTGCAAGGTGAGGGGGGTGTACTATTGCTGTGCTCTGTGTGGTGGACGTTGCGAAGCGTAGACACCAGAAATCAGACCCGAGACGGAATGTGTGTGTGTGTTGTGTGTATTTGATGAGTGGATTCGTGCGGGTGGGCGGGAGAGAGCGCTGTTTTTCGAATATATTTGCTTTTGGCCACACACCAAAAATCCGAATAGTTGAATAAAATAGCACACACACTCCCTGAGGGTATGAATTGTGTCGTAATGGCCGTTGGTCAATTTCAGAGGCTTGGAATACTTGGCGGGAAAGTTTGGCCCGGGTCCTGGGCGCATTCGCAATTTCGGTTTTTGTCTATGTACCTTTACTATACCCAGAAACCTTGCGTCCGCACCTGGGTGACCTATCAACATGATCCCATGCACAAATCACAGATGCACCATACAAGTACTTGTAGCGATGTATCTATTCCGTGTTTACAAAAGACACATTAGATGAGAAGGGACAAGCCAGAGACACAAGAGTACACGTGACACTATAATGTTTTTTTAACTCGACAAAGAATTCTCCAGTCGCCGCGGGATGAAATCGCCAGCTGCTCGCGAACTGGATCGGAAGAAAGACTTTCCAAACGGTATGTTTGACGTAAGAGGGCATAGACTAAACGTTCTTATTCGTGACAAGATCTCGTTCGTGGGCGTTGCTCACTTGACGCGCGGCGGCAGATTTTGTTCGTGGGCGCTGTATCACTCTTCCCCATGCACAATAGTGGGATCTTAGAGAGACTGTATTGGGCAAACAAAAAAATATTGAATTGTGAAAACATGAAGGAAAAAATTATCATGATAAACAAAGAAGCGGGAAAAAGTAATCAAACGCAGCTCAAAAGCCCCGGACGCAACATAGGAGGCGAGGAAAAATATAGACAATCAAGCGAAAAAAGATACGGGAAAACGCAACGCTCAAAGTCAGCGCTCAAAATTAGCCCCAGACGCAACGTAGTAGGCGAGCGGCGAAAGAAGCGTGACCAGTCATGATTTGGCGGTGTCCGACGAAAGCCGAGGACGACAAGCTTTTTGTGAGGGCATCAGCCACCATTTTGTGCGTGCGCAAAGGCACGAGTTTGAGGAATCCAGCCGGGACGAGTTCACGCACATAGTACTTAGGAATATGAAGGGAGAACTTTCAGCACACTGGATTTTCGCTCATCGCAACACAAGCAAGGTTGTCTTCTACAGAAAAGTGGCTTGAGTTTGAGAAAATCCAAATCGGCTCACGTTTCACGTAGGTAGCCATGATCGCTTCTTGGCCAGCTTGGCTAGCTGCGACAAATTCAGCCTTGGAAGTGGAAAGTGACACTTTATCTTGGCGTCGACTCTTCCAAGAGATGGGGCCACCATTCATCATAAGAGTATATCCCGTGTGGGATCAGCGGGTGTCAGTATCACCAGTCCAATCTGCATCTACACAACCCGACAAAACGTTGGAGTTTTGTGAGAATCACGAGAGTAGCGAATGGTTTGATTCCAAATGCCGTGAAGATAAGACAAAACGTGTTCGGCAGCAAGCATGTGGTTCTTTCCTGGAAATAGCACATACTTACTGAGCTCGGAATATGCCCAAGCAAGGTCTGGGCGTGTCATTGTGACAAGATATCCTAGGCTGTCGACAATACAATGGTAACGTCGATCGAAATCCGGGGCAGGATTCTTGTTTCAATCATCTTTGTTAAGGCGCATGTTGGGCTGCATTGGTGTAAGGCGAGGAGTGGCATTCCAGAAATTGTTGGTGCGTAGAATTTCCTCGGCGTAGTGGGTCTGGGACAGATACGTAGTACCTTTGTCCACGTCGCGCGTTACCTCACAAATCCGAGGTAATGTTGCAGAGCCCCCTCATAGGTGCTCTCAAAGGCGTCCAGAAAGCTTGCACGGAAATCGTCAAGTACCTGCCGATTGGCGCATGCGATCACGAAATCGTCGATGTGGGCCCCTAGGAGGATACGAGCGCCGTCAATCGTAACGGTCCACATGCTCTTTTCAAATCCCACCGTTGCACATCCTTCTTTTGCCAGGAAAGCGCTCATGGTGCTGTGCCAAGCTCTGGCTGCAGAGGGCATGCCGTAAAGTGGCTTAAGCAGGCGATACACATAGAGAGGATCTTCATCATATCCTGGAGGTGAAACAAAATATACACCTTTCCGTTGTAACCGTCTCCAGGCAGTAGTCCTTCCTGAACGAAAGCCTGAGAAATATCGATGTGATCAGTGAGCATGTTTTGTTGTGTAGCCAAACTGAGAATGATGCGGAATCCGCTGGCAGCCGGTACGGGGCTGAAAGCGTCATCGTAATCACCGACATTGTCTTCACCTTTTCGGCGCATGTGTTGCCCTTGCATAACAAGGCGCACCTTACACTTATCGAATTCCCTCCCGGGCCCTTTTTGCTTAATCTTGTTATGGAAACGGATTGTGCAGACACGATCTTGCGGTGTGAGCGATGAGCGGGGAACTTTCTGAAAGACGTCGCGACGCCATAAGCCATCCATTTCGCTTTTCTGACTCTGAATCCATTCTGCTTTCATGGCGGTTCGCATCGCCAGACCGTGGTGTTTGGGGTCGGGTGCACCTTTGGTATAGCCGACTGGATCTCGAAATGATCGCAAGTAGCGCTCATCTCTGAAAGGGTTTTGCTCTGATGTCTCAAAGTCATCAGATGACGCTTGCGATGTGTCAAAAGTCGTGCCGCCCATCATGCTATCGAAGGCTGCAATCATGCTACATGTAGTATCAGAGCATGGCTTGCAGCGAACGCCAAGATCAAACCGTGATTTTGCACCTGGGTTGGTTGTTTTAAGAGCTGTCATGATGCTGAAGTCGGCACCTTGCCCTTGCTCAGTCTTTGGTTCCAGGCTTGTGCAGAACAGCTGTATCTGCACATTTTTCGAGGATGGCGGTGAGATGAATTTCACTATCAAGACAGCTTTCTTCAATGAGATTTTCTTGGCCTTGACTCCAACGACGCACATCTTGCCGTCCGGGACCAAGTGATTCGGGGCGTAGTGCTTTGGCAGGCCCATCTCGACAGAATGGTGTGCACGTGCTTTTGCGATCTCGAGTTCGCTGTAATCAGCAAGGTTTGCGTGTAGATTGATGCATCGATCGTGTTGAACGGAAGGGCGCGCGGCGGCTAAATCATCGCCAGAGGTGGCGCGCGGTGGCAAAATGGATGGCGGAGGTGTGGCGTTGTCACGTGTTTCATTCATAGCAGGCACAACTGGGTTGCGCACATGTAGTGGCGGGTTGATATCATAGTCCACATCAGTAGGCTCCAAGATATGAGAGTTAGCTGCACACATCTGAGCGCGAGCATGTATCTGATTAGATGTCTCCATAGCGATCATATCGTCGTCATGTGCATCCTCCTCGTGCATTTTAGACATATCTTTCATCATTGTTGGTGTGTTGCGCGTAAGACATGACGGGTCTTTGAAAGGGAATGGGAGAGGATAGGACTTGATGTCTTGCACTTTGATCTTGCGTTGGAGGGCGATGCTGAACATCCAGATGCAAGGTGCAGCAGAGTCACTATAGAGGTAAATACCTTCAACGAAACGATCACCAAATGATCCGTTCTTGACCTTGCGGTGCTCACGATGCAATTGAGCGATGACTCGGCTGCCGAAAGGTACGGCAACGGTATTGTAGGTGCCGGAAAAAGCCGGCTGCATGCGATCGTGAGGTGTCTGAAGCTTGCCGCGAGTGTCAGGTGAAGCCCAGAGGTAGACCTTCTTTATACTGAAATCTTTGGTCGCGTCATCCCAGAAACGGGTGGGCTTGTTAGCGTGTAATAAAGACGTTCGGTTGTGCTGTTTGACGCAGCCAATTGCACCCTCCACGCGGGCTTGCATCGTATGATTGTATGCTACCACCAACTGGAGCACTACATCGTTTTCAGCACAATATTCTTTGATTTCGTCTGATTGAAATTCCTTCGAACCGTCTATCCGCAAGTAGCGAATCTTTCTGCCAGTACAAGTGACAAATAGTTTCAAAAGCGCAAGTGGAAACGCACGAGCTTTGGGAGGAAAGGACACAAAATACTCTGTACCTTTCTCCATGACCAATAGCAAATACCGATTAAGATCGGGAAGGCAGCCTAGACTGCAGGCATCCCCCCAATCCATGCACAAATCTGTGCCAGGTTGTGAGAAAAGTGGTGTTGTAGTATTGGCGCTTGTTGTAGCGCCTTCACCAATGCCAGGATCGGCAGGGTCTTTCGCAGTGTCTGACATATTACGCATCTGAGTAATGTCAGGATAGTCACAAGGTTTCTTTGACGTGTGCTGAAAAAGACGTGCCAAGAATTCAGTGATCGTAACAGTGGGGTCAATGGCATCTGTGATTGTGCTGAATTCCAAATCGAGGTGTTCTGTAAGTGGATTTGCGAGTCGAAGGCTGTAGCGATGGCTGTCACTACTGGCGCTACTGTCTTTGAAGTTGACTTGGTCTTGCGTTTGACTATCGTTGTAACTTTCATCTTATGGTGGCGACGACCCGGTGCTGCATCGCAAGCATCGCATTTGTGTGCCAGATTGTAGCGCTTCAAATGGTTGCACTCAATGCCCTTTGCCTGTAAGTTCAAAACTGTTTGGCAGTTGTTGCAGTGTCCGTGACAAGTATGATAGATTCCAGCTATCTCTCGTCGTTTAAGCATGACCTCGTAGCGCTGCTGAAAGCGTCCCTCAATCTGATCCTGAATGAGGCAAGCAGGTACGTATCCCTCATTATCCACATCGTCGATCTTGTCTAGCATGTGGAATGAATTGCCAGGATCGATAAATGAACTGCCGGTCGGGCGCGTGGCAGCACAATTTTCAAACGTTTAGTTTAGGCCCTTTTAGGTCAAACATACCTTTTGGTGACAAGATCTCGTTCGTGTGCGTTGCTCACTTGACGTGTGGTGGCAGATCTTGTCCGTGGGCGCTGTATCGCTCTTGCACAAGTGAAAGAGCTCGTGCTTTTCTGTCGTCTCAAGACATGTGCACTAGTGTAACTTTGAATCACATTGAATTCAAAACTTGAGGGAAAAAAGGAGGAAGAGACAAAAGATGAGCTAAAGCATATGTACATGTACGACACATCCCAAGTAGAGTTCCTTATTTTATTGCAAAGTTCCTGTATCGTTTTTAGGAAATAGCCGACTAGATACGAGTTCCTCAGTCGATCTTAGAAACCACACTTCGTTGAAGCCCCGCGGATTTCTTTGAAACAGGGATTGCCAGGCAAAAATTCCTCTTTTAATTTTGACCCTGACTCTTCGTGTAAGGTGAATGTCCAATATTCAATTATTTTTCAAGCAAATCGGCACAATTACGGTCAATCCATCTATGCACGCTCGAGACGTATCAGAAAAATAGAAATCAAATATTATGTGATTTAATCTTAAATCACATCTTTTGAATTTTTAAAAATGAAAATCACATATTTGTGTTTTGCACTAAACCATATATGTACGTCAACAATGCTACTAAGATATGTGATTTAATTTTAAACAACATATTTGTGCAAAGTTAACAAGACTGTAATATTTGATTTAATATTAAACAACATATGCATAAATCTTGACGCCGGTAGCAGGATCAATTTTCGGGGGCCTATTCATAAGCTTTTTCCACTAACCACTTTTCAAGAACAGAAATACAAAATCCACTTTACTGACATCCAACCGAAATTACTTTTGTTTCCGAGGACTTGATTCATGTATTTCCCTGCCCGAATCAGTACATTCGATCGAAAAAAAATTTCACAGCCTCTTTTCAGAAAAAGAAACATTCAGGGGAACTTCTGAAGGCTTCGTTTCTGAATTGAAGCTGAGGTCAACTTCTTCTGCACTGCTAAACTTTCCCGACGAGGTTACTTGAAATACTTCAAAAGATAATGAAAATCTTGAGATATACCGTTCTTAAAAACTCGTTAGTAAAAAATTTGATGAATTGGGGTCAAAAATTGATCCTGCTACCGGCGTGACAATACTGTGTTATGTGGTGTAATTTTGAAACAACATGTATGTGTTGTCAAGAATTGTTGTATTTGTCTTTTAATTTGTTTGGACATCATTTCCATTACACACGTACTTGAGAAGGTAAATCCAGGCGTACAATGTACACAACACATGTCCGGGACCTCTCTCTACGCTTATTAATGATAATCAAGAAGTTACTTGTTAATGGTAATCAAGAGGTAACACTTTCAAACAGAGGCGGGTCACTGCCACAAGGTTCAAGCGTTACTGCAAGCCTCCCAGACAATTATTTTCTCGTTATTAGGACTGCCCGTTCCTGACCATCTTGCGATGTAACACGTTAGAGAATCTGAAATAAACGACAGCGTCAATTGGAATCTGCCAACTGGTACAACTGACAGACCCGATTTCTGTCAGTACTGATAGGGGTCACCCTTGGACAGAAATTTGGGTACGTGATATGGCTCGTATGAGACTTGGTGTACAGCCCGATGAAGGGCACGCTGATTTGGAGTTTGCAAAACCGTGACGAGATGATGGGATACAAGACCAGTTCTTGTACTTTTTGTACAATGAAGTAAGTGCCAAAACTGAGACACTTCACCCCAATCTCTGAATCTTTTTGTGGATGCGTGTTTCTGGACCAGCGACAGAAAATCTCAAGTCCACGTTGACGAAAGATTGTGACCCTTGACTGGTGCAACTTGCGTATTTGGATTTTGTGGACGCGGTCTTCCAATGGGATTTTGAAAAGAACAAAACTTTGGACTTTGGAGGCGAGCAATGAAGCGACGTGATGTCGAAAAAGATAGACGATCTGCGTAAGGAGACGCATGAGTCCTTCAATTTGTAATCGAAAAAAGGGGCAACTATCAACTCTTGAAAAGACTTTGAGGTGTGGTCGGCGAAGCACGACCTGGCGCTAAAAGAAATCTGCAGCAACATGTACTCAAATTGGAGAGCCCTCACTACTGTGACAAATTCGGAGGGCAAGAATTACACGTTCGGCACTTTCTGTTAACAGCAAAAATAAGATCAATATTAATACCATGTACACAAATATGAGTATGAAAGACCCAAAAAAAATGGGGGGGGAGGAACCTGATTTTATTGGTGACTAGTCACGAGTCCATATGGCTCTGGTAAAGAAAGCTGCGCCCTGGAAACATCGGCGCGCGTCCGAATTTGCACCGAGCCACTACGCTCTTGTTTGAAGAAGCGCGCAGTGGCAGGGTACAAATATGAATGTGCATTTTTGTTTCGGAGCGCCGCTAAGAGACATACAAAGTTGGAGGTCGAATGGCGCACGGTGACGTGGGTCTACGACTTGCCAAGCGAAGGAGAGGGGGTTGGATAGTAAAACACTGTCATAGCGACACTGTGACGTAGTAGACCACCTGGGTAAATTGAAGATGTCTTTTCGAAATAGGTCCCGCGGATCTATTAAACGAGTCTTTTGATGCGGAATATGTGATTAGTTTCACATTGGCATGTCAAATATGTAATGTAGTCTAATAACTGTAGAATTTGTTGTATAATGTTAAAACACATATATATACAATATAAGAAGATGCATGACATGATATGAGATTTAAGCATATGTGTGTAGTAAGTACTACTAAGTACACATGTGATTTAAGCAGATGTGTGATTTGAGTAAATAGATGATTTAAGCAACTATGTGATTTAAATCAATATGTGCTACAAAAAACTCTGAGCACACCAACTTTGTTGTGGACAACCGTGAATCTGTTCTAGAAAGCGACTTCTACAGTGACCAAGCTCAAAAAGCTTCATGTACCAGACGTATCGCTTTTCTGCTTGTTTTAACATCACTATGAACATCTATTTCTACATTTCTACTTTGATTTTGCACATGACTTTGTCACGGATTTGCTTATATTTGTGTTTACTTGTCACTTTTACTACACATTTACACGCGCACATGTATACACATACACACACACTCAAACGTGTTTGATATGCGCTCACGAGGAGGAGTTGCGAGAACCAAGTGCAGGAGCCTGGTTGGAAGGGGCAGAGGTAGGCTTTTGATAAGTGACAAAGACTTAGCACATACACATGCACACACATTTTCCAACAACAATGGATAGTGCACCGAGACTTCAAATCTGGCAAGATTCGAGGAAATAGAGCTTCCAGCAAAACTTCTAGACTATTTCTTGTAGAGTAATTAAAGACACGTCGTAAAAAAACGTCAATTCAGGCTCGCTGCGAAATCTCTGGAAAGAGATAGAAAAGCGCTGGTCTGGCTGATCCAGGTCAGCTGATAATACCAACACCACCGCGAGATATTTGTGTGTTTGCACAAAGCGCCGGCCAACACCTGGCATGTATCCGATAGTGGGAGAGCTAAACTCTAATATGGGTTGTGGTCTGGTGGTCTCCAATTTATTATACTCGTGGCTTCCTTCTCAAAAGATGTCAAATTCGAATCGTCGGGATTATAGCCCAAAAACCGTGACTTCGTGGGCTAAATCAGAGGGCAATAGTATGGGCGAAGACTGGACGAGGGCGTCTTGCCGCAGCTAAGGACAGACTTGATGACCAAATGCCCTGTGTTGCCTCGCCGTATCAGTGGGCTGAACTTTGATGGAGAGCCATGGCGTACACGCACGCCCGGAGACTCTTGAACGCGGCGTTGAAATGTGAAATTCGTCCTCCAGACTGCGGCTTCCTAAAAGACTCTGGTCATCAAAAGTGCTGAGCTATAGCACAGTAGTCTGGGTGATAACCACGCGTGAGAGCATGTCCATTGCCGTTTCGTACGATTCGTATGTTTCTCTGACCTGATTTAGAAAAGAATCCAATGACCACATGAAGGATTTGGTGAAATATTTGATGTCGGCTGCCTTGGCCACGGCCCGTTGAAACTTCATAACAGTCTGGCTCGATTTTTTAAATCTGCACTCATGGAGCTCGTTGGCTTGGAATCTACAGAGCGTGTCCTGGAAAAGTTTGGGCTCTGGCTCAAGCTGGAGTCGAGGGTAAAAGAGCCATGGAGTGCCAGTGGAACCTGGCAAGGTAGATTTCTTATTTTCTGTATGCAGCTTTCTTCGGTGGGCCATTCATAGATGCCTGAGCGTCGGCAAGCAATCCAAAACTTGCCGAAATCTGCAGACGAAATGTTGCACACGCAACCGTGACTTAATACCTGAGGACCCAAGAAACTGTCCCAGACAGTGAAGAAGACAACTTGTCAGAATGTTTATTCCGAATTACTTCGGTAATTGATTAATTCATCAATAATTAAGCCATCAGTTAATCAATAATTTATTCATTAAGCAAATAAGATTTCCAACTGTCAAGTGTAAAAAATAAATTACATACTGCATCAATAGGACAGACTACCCATCAGGACCCAGTCAAAAAACCTGGACTGCGGAGCATTTTGTTTTTTGATGTTTGCCTGCAGTGCATTTTGTTTCAGAAAAAAAATCTTCTTCATGAGCATTCTATGGTGCATTTGATTTCATGTCTACCGATTCATTTGTAGCGAACAAAATTCAAATTCGAATTCTCAGTGATCCGAGTGACAACGACATGATTGGTAGAAAACAATAATGAAGAAAGTGTCAAATAACAAACCCTTTGTCAAATCAGACATCGTGAGATACAAATCGCACAACACCAATTCAATTCCAAAACAGTTTACAAGAAACAACGTATGTCAACACACGTAACTTGAAAACCACAATTACTAGACTTGCCTTCATTGTTCTCCGTTTCCACGCCGTTTCTTCGCGCCTCCTCCTAAACTTCTGGCACAGCAACGATCCTCAGCCGTTGTTCTGCTTTTTGGCCATTCTCCCCTTTGTTCGATTGTACCATGTGGTATGAATCCGAAGAATTGTACTTGTAGGCTCGAGTCTATGGCTCCTAACCGAAACTGTTCAAGAGAAGTGCTTCTATTGACATCATCCCAGTCACTCAGCGTGACCGTGACCGTGAAGAGCAAACAACTTTGAAAAAATAAAGAGTCTCCCTCAGAGGTGTATATGTGTGGGGTGTCAACTCAACAGTGACCAAGCATCCAGGTTACTTTGTTTGAGAGGACACTTCAGAGCGCGTGGCTCGACGCTATGATAACACCAGTTGACCGGAAGCGAGTGAATACTTGTATACCAAAAAACCTTTTTTGGGAGGGAGTTGAGCAACAAAAAATCGCCAAAAAAAAATTGAAATGCTCCGCGCTATTGATGTCACGTTTTCAAAATTTGCGGCTGGCTGAATTTTGCGGCTGGCACTGCAATTTTTTTGAAACATTGCATTGCGCGGTTGTACTTAATTTTCTTGCACACGGAACTGTGAACAGAGTAGGTTATCCCAATGGGGGACTGGGCCAGGGAATAATAATGGTTGTGCAATCTGCCAGAATTGCAGATTTTGGTGGGAATTCAACACCCCTTCCTTCTTCAGGAAGCTCTCAACAAATCAATCAATTTCAAATGCAATAATTTCGCCAACCAATGTCGCAGCACATAATGTCCCATCACTGGCAAAACTCAACCGCACCCCTCCAAATTCCTGAGCTGACCTCCAAATTCCTGAGCTGAGTGTCCTGTATATCATCAATGCGACGTCAACACCCACGTCAACACCACATAGAAATTTGGAGGGGTTACTGTCATGGTAACAGCGAGATGTAATTCTACAATTCATGCGGCTGTCTCACACGAGACGCCACAATTCATGCGGCGATCCCATACGAATGGTGTATGAACACAGAGCGATATCGCGCCAAGGCCGTGAATCGAATGCGAGAGATCCAGAGACAGAGTGAAGACGCGCTAGATGGACAGCAAGCGGAGAGGAAATAGAGATAGAGACAGAGGGAGATAAAATATTCGAACACGAGCGCGAGTGCGAGCGTGATAGCGAGAGTGGCAATCATAGCTGGATCAGGGTGCGAGTAATCAGGAACGCACCGATGCTTCTTGCTTCTGTTTTTTCTTCGAATGCTTGTTGTGGTTGCGTGCCCTCTTGATCAAACCTTCATGGCTGAGTGCCCTCAGAGCGGCCTGCCCTGTTGGGTCTGTTACCGCCTCGAACAGCTTCGCGACATACCACTGTGACTTGGCTGTCTCTCGCCTCTGTTCATCATCTTCCGACATTGGCATATCTGCACAAGCCCACATCCAGACATCATGCACCTCTGCACATTGGCAATCGTAGCATTCACGTGTCATGCAGGTACGAGCTTCACGCTCTGTGATACCTGCACGCCTTGTACCGGGCCCTGGGTCTCCCCATGTCATTTGAGTGCCACGAATTTTTTTCAATGGGTCTCTTTTCATGTCTCTTTTACATATATGTTTATATATATACATATATATCTCCGCATGTCATTTGAGTGCCACGCATTTTTGTTATGGGTCTCTGTTCATGTCTCTTTTACATACATGTTTATATATATACATATATATCTCCCCATGTCATTTGAGTGCCACGCATTTTTTTCATGGGTCTCTTTTCATGTCTCTTTTACATATATGTTTACATATATACATATATATCTCCCCATGTCATTTGAGTGCCACGCATTTTTTGTCATAGGTCTCTTTTCATGTCTCTTTTACGTACATGTTTATATATATACATATGTATCTCCCCATGTCATTTGAGTGCCACGCATTTTTTTTTATGGGTCTCTTTTCATGTCTCTTTTACGTACATGTTTATGTATATACATCTATATCTCCCCATGTCATTTGAGTGCCACGCATTTTTTTTCATGGGTCTCTTTTCATGTCTCTTTTACATACATGTTTATACATATACATATATATCTCCCCATGTCATTTGAGTGCCGCGCATTTTTTTTTATGGGTCTCTTTTCATGTCTCTTTTACATACACGTTTATATATATACATATATATCTCCCCATGTCATTTGAGTGCCACGCATTTTTTTTAATGGGTCTCTTTTCATGTCTCTTTTACGTACATGTTTATGTATATACATATATATCTCCCCATGTCATTTGAGTGCCACGCATTTTTTTTATGGGTCTCTTTTCATGTCTCTTTTACATATATGTTTATATATATACATATATATCTCCCCATGTCATTTGAGTGCCACATAATTTTTTTCATTGGTCTCTTTTCATGTCTCGTTTACATTTATGTTTATATATATACATATATATCTCCCCATGCCATTTGAGTGCCACGCATTTTTTTTTATCTCTCTCACTGTCTCTTTTTTGCACCTACGCCACAAAAAAGAGCCCTACATACCACCACGCAAAAGAGGCGTATATCACTGTATGCACTGCTGCATACTCCACCCATCACACCCTGCCTCTCCTTACGTACTATAAAGTGTATTTTCGAAATAATCTCCGCAAAAGAGCCCTACACATCAACACGCATATTCCACTCATCACATTCTGCACTCCCCACATATTGTAAAGTCTATCTCCAAAATCATCTCCGCAAAAGAGCCCTACGTACCAATATGCAAAAGAGGCGTTTATCACTATACGCACTGCTGTGTACTCCACCCATCACACTCTGACTCTCCCGCGTATTATAAAGTGTATTGCTGAAATCATCCCGCAAAAGAGCCCTACATACCACAACGCAAGAGAGGCGTTGATCACTATACGCAGTGCTGCATATTCCAATTATCACATTCTACACTCCCCACGTATTATAAACACACCTCACTGCAAGAGTGCCCAATATATGTAGGCGTACATCACTATACGCAAAAGAGCCGTATATATGAATCTGTTAGGCACTCTTGCGTACATACACCTCACTGCAAGAATGCCTAATATATGTAGGCGTACATCATTACAAGCAGAAGAACCGTATATTCGCCTCTGTTAGGCACTTGTGCATACATACATCTCACTGCAAGGGTGCCTAATATATGTAGGCGTACATCACTATACACACTGCTTTATACTTTGTACCCCACCACCGTTGTCGATAGGTAGTCGGCCAATGTGTGTGATCAATCTCTTATTCTTGCGTTGTCGATAGGTAGTCGGCCAATGTGTGTGATTAATCTGTTATTCTTTTCTCCAGCTTATATTATGAAATCCCTCTCTCCAGCCCATTGGCTTCTCTTATACGTACATATACATATATACGACTTTTCTGCCCCTATCGTCCGTGCATGCGGTGCTCGCGGAAGAAACCCACTCTTATAACGGCCGCGCTCTAAGGGTACCGGCTCATTGCGCTTCACGTCATAGACGTTCTTCCCGACGTTTTCTTCCTCTTTGGCTTGCTTGCTTGCTTGCTTGCTCTCTTGCTTCTCTTGCCCGAAATACAATTGTACTCACAAAACTAACGCGTTTTTTGACGGTTTAGTTTCATGGTAAATCGTGACTCATGACCCTTGGCTCAAGTTGAAGCCTGTTACTAAATTCCTACCTCAATCGTAGATACATCAACATAACACAAACTTTTAGGAGACCCTCACCCTCTACTACTTCTTCCACTTGCTATTGCTCTCTTCTAGATTGCTTGTCCTACCAAACCCTCTTCAGTGTGTCGCGTGGCGTATGTGTTTGTGTGTGTGTGTGTGTGTGCTCGTGCTTACATGTGTGTGTGTCCTTGTGTATCAGAGAGAGAGATAGTGAGTGTGTGCAAGCGTGTGAGTGTGCATGGGTATGTGTGTTTGCGTGTCAATGTGTGATATATATGTATGTGTACGTGTGAATGTGTGTTAACACCAAAAAACCAATATATTGTAGATTCTCATCAGATCATTTCTAAGGTGAGCTGATGTGATTCTTTATGTGTATCTGTGTTATTTATGTCTGATCTATGTCTCATATTATAATTTGTATCTGTGCTCACATGCCGACTTGTTTGACTTTATGTGAGTATAGATATACAGGAGGCAACCCTCTCCCTACTCCTCTAAGGGGCTTAGAGCATTTGACTGCCAGCTACTTGAAATTGCCTTCCCATTGGCACCACCAAGCACTACGGTGCATGCACTATCTTCATTGGCACTCACTGGCCAGATCACGAGTGTTGAGACATCGCATACAACAATGACCAAATCTGTGGACCAGCCAGGGCTTTACCACACATCCTTATGATGATGATTGCTTTTATTACTTTCATAAGTAGTTTAGTACCCTTGTTTGAGGGTCTATGAATCTCAAATTCATGGGAATTTGAGGTGTCGGGTTTTAGACGGAATCGAACCGACGACCTA
>Ga0105054_10004797_pt1 | contig 19944 bp, 22 predicted proteins | sample BON02_FD_78091 | JGI IMG/M metagenome (GOLD analysis project Ga0105054, IMG submission 78091) | Freshwater microbial communities from Lake Bonney liftoff mats and glacier meltwater in Antarctica - BON-02 (megahit assembly) | ecosystem: Environmental > Aquatic > Freshwater > Ice > Glacier...
AGGAACCCGCGCCGCCGGGTCTGGGCCAGTTGCAGCGCGCCGAGCGGCGTGTCGCCCTGCGCCTCGACCGCGCGGCGCATGAACATGCCCCCGAGGGCCAGCATCACACCGTCGCCGATCACCGGGGTGCGGCGGATGAAATTGGCCCGGGCGCCGCCATCGTGCAACAGCCCCGCCGTGGCCAGCAACACCAGTCGGCGCACCTTCGAGGGCGAGCGCACGGCAAAGGCGGTGGCGATGGAACCGCCCATGGAATAGCCGATCAAGAGGTCGATGCGGCTCACATCCTGATCGGCCAGCAGCGCGTCAAGCTGGCGCAGGAAGAAGGCGCGATCCTGCCGCCCTCGCGTCGTGTCGGAAAAACCCCGCCCCGGCAGGTCATAGGCGAGAGTACGAAATCCCGCCCGGGTCAGCTGGGCGATCAGCGGATCGAACACCTGTGACGGCGTGGTCAGCCCGTGGATGCACACCGCGACCGGGCCGTTCTCGGGGCCCTGCCAGCGGTAATGGGTGCGGCCCATGGGCAGCTTTGCGAACCGGCCCGGCGCGGTCTTGCGCGCGGCGTCGTCCATCGGGGCGCGGCGCAGTTCCGCCAATACCGGGGCCACCGCCAGCAGGGTCAACAGGGCCAGCAGCACCCAGCCCATCAGCGCGGCCAGACCACGGGAAACCAGTCGTCGCGCAGGGTGTCGCCCGTCTGCATCCCATGCCCCGGGAACGGCGGCGACGTGCGGCCCGGGCGCTGCACATAGCGTGCATCATCCCCGACAAAGCGCAGAGAAAGGGCGCGGCGGCGCTGGGTGGTCAGGTTGCCCCGGGCGCCGTGGACCGTGCGGAAATCGAACAGCACCGCATCGCCGGGCTGCATCGGCCATTCCAGCACCTGCATACCCTGCGGATCGGTGTCGGGGTCGGGAACCGGGATCCAGTCCTGCGGAGAATCGTAGAAATCGCTCTCGTCCGCCCAGCTGGTGGGGCGCACCATGCGCGGCCACAGGTGCGACCCCGCAATCAGGCGCAGCGAGGCGTCCTGAACCGGATCGAGGGGAATCCAGAGGCTGACGGTGTGCGAGCCTTCGACGAAGTAGTAAGGCGCGTCCTGGTGCCAGGGGGTAGGTTTGGGTGCGCCCGGCTCCTTGACCAGCACATGGTCGTGGAAGATGCGCGCGGTGGCCGAACCCATGGCCTCGGCGGCGATCTGCGCGGCGGGGCTGTCGCGGATCACCTGCTCGAATTCGGGGATGCGCTGCCAGTTGCAATAATCGTCGAAGAACCGCCCCTGGGTGACGCTGTTCTCGCTGGCATGGGGGCCGGGCTGATCCATGTTGCGGGCGATGCCTGCCGCCATGGTGTCGGTCCAACCGGCGAAGAGGCCACGGATGACCAGCGCGCCGTCGCGGCGGAACGCCTGTTGCCGGTCGGGCGCCAGAAGAGAATCAGGGCCTCCGGCGGGGATATTTCCGGCAAGAAAGAATGGCGACTCAGCCATGGGCCTTGACCCGGTCGAGGATGTGCGTGGCGGTCATCAGGTCGAGGTGGGCGCCGCCGCCGTTCTTGAACAGCGTGATCTGGTCCGGCGTCTCGCGTTTGAAGGTGCCTTGGGGAAGATCGTAGAAATCGGCGCGGATGTCGTCGCGGGTGATGGTGCCGCTGGCCAGCGGGGTTTTCAACTCGCCTATGTGATCCAGCGTGGTGTCGCGGCTGTCGACGAAGATCGTGGCGCGGGTCAGGGCGGTATCGTCCGCCTCGCGCATGTCGGGGCGGTAGGCGCCGATCAGGTCGATGTGCTGACCGGGGCGCAGCCAGTCGCCTTTCAGGATCGGGTCGGTGGCCATGGTGGTGGCGATGATGATGTCAGCGGTATGGGCCGCGTCGGGCAGGTTTTCGGTGGCACGGGTGGTGTCGTCTTCCATCGCCCGGGCGTTGGCGATCGTGCGGTTCCAGACGGTGAAGCGGGCCATGGGGAACAGGGTGGAATAGGCGGCGCGTGTGCAGCGGGCCTGATTTCCGGCGCCAAGGATCAGGATGCTCCTGCTGTCAGGGCGGGCAAGCAGGCGCGCGGCCAGCAGGCTGTCGCCTGCCGTCTTCCACTTGGTGACGAGATGGAAATCGATCAGCGCTGTCAGGGTGCCATCGGTGTCGGAATAGAGGTTCACGGCGCCGTTTACCATAGGGTCGTGCCCCGGGAAGATGGTGGCGGTCTTCACCGCGATGCCCAGCCCGTCGATCCAGGCCGCGCGCGACAGGACCGTGTCCTTGCCGCGATAGAGGAAGCTGTCCTTGATCTCGGCCTTCGGCAGGCCGTGCCCGGCGGCAAGCGCATCGGTCAGCGCCAGCCAGTCCAGCGCCCGGTCGCCCTGTTCAAACGAGACGGTGGTGAAGTTCATGCCGCCTCCTCGGCGTTGAGCAGCCCTTCGGCGACCAACCGGTCGGCCCAGCCCTCCGGCCCGGTGAAGTGGTGCGCCTGCCAGCCCCGGGCGGTGGCGGCGGCGATGTTGTCGGCGCGGTCGTCGGTGAACAGCAGCGACGCGGGGGGCAGGCCGCAGTCCTGTTCCACCATGTCATAGATGCGCGCCTCGGGCTTGATCACACCCATGTGGCCCGAAACGAAGGCGCGGTCGAAGTCGGACAGGAAATCGTATTCGGTCTGGGCCAGATCAAAGCTGCCGATCCCGAAGTTGGTCAGCGCGAACACCGGCACGCCCCGCTCCTGCAACGCCCGCATCAGACGCACCGAATGGGGGATCACCGGCTGGGCCAAGGCCAGCCAGTTGTCGTGCCAGTCGCGGATTTCGGCCCGCCAGTGCGGGTACTGCTCGGCCACGGCGTAGATCGTTTCGCGAAAATCCTCGCCCCGGTCCACCCGGTCGTTCATGGCGTGCAGATCGACCTCGGCGAACATGGCGCGGCGGCGCGCCTCGCCGACGGTGCGGTCGTAATACCGCTCGGGCTGCCATTCGATCAGCACGTTGCCGATGTCGAAGATCACCGCGCCCACCGTCATGCCACGTCCTTTGCCGCCGAACGGATCGCGCGGTCCAGCCCGTCCAGGAAGCGCGACCGGTCGGCCTTGGAGAAGGCCCGCCCGCCGCCCTGGCGGAACGGATCGGCGGCGCGCAGATCGGTCATCAGATCGCGGGTGGCCAGAATCGTGCCGATGTTGGCACGGGTCAGGGCATCGCCATTGTGCTTGATCACCCGGGCGCCGCTGTCGATGACGCGGGCGGCCAGGGGAATGTCGCCGGTGATCACCACGTCGCCCCGGGTGGCGCGGTCGGCGATCCACATGTCGGCCACGTCGGGGCCGTCCGATACGATGATCAGTTCCACGAACGGATTGCGCGACGGGCGCAGGCCGCCATTGCACACGAGGAACATCTTGGTGGACAGGCGGGTGGCGACGGTTTCGGCCTCGGACTTGACGGGGCAGGCGTCGGCATCGACATAGATCATGACAATGCTCCTGCATGGAACGCGATGTGGTCTGCCATGAAGGTGGCAACGAAGAAATAGCTGTGGTCATAGCCCGGCTGCATGCGGAAGCTGCCCTGCTGGCGACGCGCGGCCATGGCCCGGGACAGGGTTTCGGGGCGCAGCAGGTCGAGGAACTGGTCACTGGTGCCGGTATCGATCAGCACGGGGCCGTCGAAGCCCCGGTCCGCCATCAGCAGGCTGGCGTCGTGGGGCGCCCACGCGCCCTCGTCCGCGCCCAGATAGGCGGTCAGCTGCTTGCGGCCCCAATCGCTGGCGGTCGGATTGCAGATCGGCGAAAACGCCGAAACGCTGGCGAACCGCCCGGGCAACCCCATGGCCAGGGTCAGCGCGCCATGGCCGCCCATGGAATGGCCGGTGATCGCCTGCCGGTCGAAATCCAGCGGCTGACCGGCCAGCGCGGCGGGCAGATCGGTGGCGATGTAATCCCACATCCGGAAATGCGGCACCCACGGCCCCTTTGTGGCGTTCACATAGAAACCGGCGCCCTGCCCCAGATCATAGGCGTCGTCATTGGCCACGCCATCGCCACGGGGCGAGGTGTCGGGGAAAACCAGAGCCACACCCTGCGCCGACGCATGGGCCTGTGCCCCGGCCTTGACCATGGCGTTCTCGTGGGTGCAGGTCAGGCCCGACAGATACCACAACACCGGCACGCGGCCCGCCTTCGCCTGAGGCGGCAGGAACAGCCCGAAGGTCATGTCGACCCCGCAGGCGGGCGAGGTGTGGCTGTAAACCCCCTGCACCCCGCCGAAACAGGCGTTTTCGGATATGGTTTTCATCGCGGCCCCCTCGCGCCCATGGCTACCCCGTGCCGGTCGCGCTGGCAACACCGCCGCCCACGATCCAGGCAATCACCAGCGAAACGGTGATGACCGAAATCGCGGTGGACATCAGGATCGAGGCCGACACCCGCTGTGGCGCCACCCCGTAATGCTGGGCGATGATATAGACATTGCCCGCCACCGGCAAAGCCGATGCCGCGATCATCACACCGGCGGCATAGGGTTCGACCGGCAGCACGAACAAGACCGCCACCGCCACCGCCGCCGGGTGCAGCACAAGTTTGCAGAACGACAGCCATCCCGCGACGCGCAACCGCTCGGCCGATTTGGACGCCAGGCTGGCGCCGATGGCAAACAGCGCCCCGGGGGTGGCCGCACCGCCGAGGATGGCAAGGAACTCGTTCATCGGCGCCGGAATGGGCCATTCCAGCGCCGCCCAGGAGAACCCCAGGGCGATGGACACGATCATCGGGTTGCGCATCAGGCCCAGCCCGACGGTGCGCAGCACGCCAAAGGCCAGCCGCCCGTCGCGCGCCCCGGTGATCAGAATCACCACAAGCGAGCCGAAGACGATCAGATCGACGGCAAGGATGAGCATGATCGGCCCGATCGCCGCAGGCCCCAGCAGCAGCACCAGCATCGGCACACCAAGGAAGCCGACGTTGCCGATCACCGCGCATTGTGCCTCGATCGCCGCCTGCTCAACCCCGATGCCGCGCACGAAGGCGACGGCACTGGCCAGCAGATACACCGCAAGGGTCGCGCCGAGGTAGGCCAGCATCAGATCGGTATCCAGCACCTCCCAGAACGACAGGTTGGCGGCAAAACCGAACAGCATCGCCGACAAGGCGAAATAGAACACGAACTTGGTCAGATAGGCCGTTGCCTCGGGGCTGAAGAACCGCGTGCGCCCGGCCCAGTAGCCAAGGGCGATCAGCGCGAAGAACGGCAATGTCTTGAGGAATATCTCGATCATGCCCCGTGGCTAACGCCGCGCCCGCCCGATCACAATCCACCCCGCTTTGTTCTTTGCGAAAAATACGCGCACCGCAGGCCTACCGCCCGCAAATCCATCACCCCATCCCGATCAATATGCCCGCCGCCAGAACCAGACCGCCGCCCAGCACCACTTGCAGGGCGGCGCGCAGGAACGGCGTCTGCATGAACCGGTTCTGGATCCAGGCAATGGCCCACAACTCGACAAACACCACGACACCCGCCACCGCCGTCGCCGTCCAGAAATCGGGGATCAGGTAGGGCAACGCATGGCCCAGCCCTCCCACCGTGGTCATCACCCCGGCGGCAAGGCCGCGCTTGACCGGGCTGCCGCGCCCCGAAATCGCGCCATCGTCGCTGGCGGCCTCGGTGAACCCCATGGAAATGCCCGCGCCCACCGACGCCGCCAACCCCACCAGAAACGTCTGCCAGGTGTCGCCGGTGGCGAAAGCGGCGGCAAAGATCGGCGCCAGTGTCGACACCGACCCGTCCATCAGACCCGCCAGCCCCGGCTGCACCCAGGTCAGGATGAACTGGCGGTGGGCGGTGCGTTCCTCGGCGGTGCGGGTGTCATCGCTCAGGTGTTCGGCCATCAGGGCGTCGGCCAGTTCGGAATGCCCCGCCTCGGCGGCGGCCAGATCGCCCAGCAGCTTGCGGGTGGCGGCATCCTGCGACCTGGCGGCGGCCTTCTGGTAGAAGGCACCGGCGTCGCGCTCCATGGTTTCGGCCTCGTCGCGGATGCGCTCAAGCCCGAGGTTCTCGATCAGCCAGACGGGGCGGCGGGCATAGAACCCCGACACATGTTCGCGCCGGATCAGCGGAATCACCTCGCCGAACCGCTGCTGGTGCAGGGCGATCAGGCGGCGGCGATGCTCGTCCTCCTCCGCCGCCATGCCGTCGAACACGGCGGCCGAACCGGGAAACTCCTTGCGCAACCGCTCGGCATAGGTGCGATAGATGCGCCCGTCGTCCTCTTCCGAGGATATGGCAAGCGCGACGATCTCCTGCTCGCTCAGATCGGCAAAACGGCGGCGGCTGGATACACCCGGGATCATGGAACACCTCATAACTTAGAATGATTCCAATCTACGCCGGATTGCCGCCAAGACAAGGCTTGAGAACTGAACGATTCGGTTTACAGTAGCGCGCAGCAGGGGTGGCGATGGCGGCGTTGGTCGACAGCATCAAGAAAGGACGCAAGTTCGACCAGGTTCTGGAAGGGGCCAGGGCGGTTTTCATGCGCGACGGTTTCGAGGGCGCGAGCGTCGACGAGATCGCCAGGGAGGCGGGGGTGTCCAAGGCAACGCTCTACAGCTATTTCCCCGACAAGCGGTTGCTGTTCATGGAGGTGGCCAAGACCGAGTGCCGCCGCCAGTCGGCCATGGCCATCGCGACCATCGACATGGCCCAGCCCCCGGCAGTGGTATTGCACCATGCGGGCACGCATATGATACGCTTCTTCCTGTCGGATTTCGGCCAGAAGGTGTTTCGCATCTGCGTGGCCGAGACCGACCGGTTTCCCGAACTGGGCGGCGAATTCTATGAAAGCGGCCCGGCCCTGGTGGAAGTGACGCTGTGCCACTATTTCGACCTGGCCATCGCACGGGGCGAGCTGCGGATCGACGACCGGGTACTGGCGGCGCATCAGTTCGCCGAATTGTGCAAGGCGCAGCTGTTTGCGCGGCTGGTGTTCGGCGTGCAAAGCAGGTTCAGCACCGACGAGATCGACCGGGTGATCAGCAGCGCAGTGGAAATGTTTGTCGCGCGATATGGGGCGCCATGAAGAACTGCGCGAAGCGGCGCGCATCGAACGGGCGCGCGGTCGAGCGTGCATCAAACGGTCTTTGTGGGCGCCTTTGAAGACCCGACTCCGGACAAACCTGCCGTTCGCTGCAAGCGCGAGAACCTCACACTGACTTCCTGCTCCCTGTGCAGGAAGCCCTGTCGGGCTTGAATCGCAGATCACTCAAAAGCACCCCTCACGTCCTGATAGCCTTCAAGCGCCACGCGGAGCTTTTGCGCCTGACTGCGCGATACGGGCACTTCGATATCGTTCACCAGAGGCGCAGTCCATTTGTTCCCCTGACGGGTTCTTCCCTTCACAGCCAGAAGCGCGACCCAGTGCGACCGGTGAACACGCATTCCGGAATACCCCTCCAGCTCACGTTCCGCGTCGGACATGCGCATCAAAAGCGTCTGCTAACCGCCTTTCGCGGTGACTTCCAGGTGATGGTCTCTCACCTCGATCGTGATCAGTTCTCGCCCAATGCCGGGTCTCAGTCGGCGCAAGAATGCCGCGCCATCAATCAGCGGAAGAGAAACCGGTTCGGTTGCCGGGCTGTTCGGTGGCCAAGTCGGGGCCGCATCAATCGGGCTATGGGTCGTCCCGACCGGGGGCACGAGTTCATTGTCGTTGAAAACGTCGGATTTGCTCAACATTGACCTTGAGCGCAGGAGTTCAGCCGTGCGCCACCCTGGTGGATGTTTGAAGGCGCCCATCACGGATTCAAGCTCGCGGGCCTTGTCATCATCACCCTGTGTTTCCTGTTCACGCAAATCAGATTGCGACGTGTCCAGCACGCTGAAGCCGACGCAAAGCCACACGTCGAACAATCTCCCGAGCAGGAGATCGAGCCAGGGTCGGATGCGCCAACCCACGATACGGAAGGGCCGCCCATGGATCGGATACCAGGGGGAGCATGGAGATCAATCAGGCCTCCGCCGGGTCCGGAGCAGACCTTCGCCATACAAGCGATGGAGGCCTGCAACGGGCCGCGACGGGGCCGCCCGAATCTCAGCGTCTGCAACCTGTCGCCTCGGCAGCGGTCGTCGGTCCGGGCGCCGAGCGGTCATCCGATCCCCTTCGTCCGGTACCCAAGCAGGGTCTGGGCCGCCCGACCTCAGGTCGATGGCCCATTGCCCCCACGGATGAGTGCGCCGTCGCGCCCCACGTTGTAAGTGCGTTGCGCCCCCCCGCCCGTCCCACACTGGACGATCAGCCATACCGCTCCCGTGCCCGGCACAGCGGCGCAGTCGGTCAGGGCGCCCCCCGTTTCCTGGGCATAGATCGTGGCATAGGCGATGATCGCCTCGGTTTCCGTCAACGCCGCCACATCGCGCCCCAGCGTGAACCCCAGAACGCCCGCGCAAAGCGACAGGCCCGCGACGACCCACAGCACGGGTCTGGGCAGGTTCTGCCCACCTTGCAAGATTCGGGGCGCCGGGCGCATCAGGTCATTGCCCCCATCATCTCGCGCCCGATCAGCATGCGGCGGATTTCGGATGTGCCCGCACCGATCTCCATCAGCTTGGCATCGCGGAACAGCCGCGACACCGCGCTGTCGTTCATGAAACCGGCGCCGCCCATGGCCTGCACCGCCTGGTGGGCGACGGTCATCGCCTCTTCGGACGCATAGAGCACGCAGGCGGCGGCATCGGCCCGAGTCACCTGCCCCCGGTCACAGGCCTGGGCCACGGCATAGACATAGGCCCGCGCCGAGCCCAGCTTAGTGTAGATGTCGGCAATCTTGCCCTGCATCAACTGGAAATCACCGATCCGCTGGCCGAACTGCTTGCGCTGCGCGAGGTAGGGCATGATCTCGTCCAGACAGGCGGCCATGATGCCGGTGCCGATGCCCGACAGCACCACACGCTCGTAATCGAGGCCCGACATCAAAACGCTCACACCGCGCCCCTCGATCCCCAGCACGTTCTCGAACGGCACCTCGACACCCTCGAACACCAGTTCCGCCGTGTTCGACCCGCGCATGCCCAGCTTGTCGAAATGCGCCGATGTGCTGAACCCCTTCATCGCCTTCTCGATGATGAAGGCGGTGATCCCCTTCGATCCCGCCGCCGGGTCGGTTTTCGCATAGACGATCAGGGTGTCGGCATCGGGGCCATTGGTGATCCAGTATTTGGTGCCGGTCAGGCTGTAGTAACCGTTGCGCTTCTCGGCGCGCAGAGCCATCGACACCACGTCGCTGCCCGCCCCCGCCTCGCTCATCGCCAGAGCACCCACCTGTTCGCCGCTGACCAGCTTCGGCAGATAGCGCGCCTTCTGGTCATCCGTGCCGTTCAGAGCCAGTTGGTTGACGCAGAGGTTGGAATGGGCCCCATAGGACAGCGACACCGAGGCACTGGCGCGCGCCACCTCCTCGACCGCGATGGTATGGGCCAGGTATCCCATGTCGGCACCACCGTAGTGCTCGGGCACGGTGATGCCCAGCAGGCCCAGATCGCCCATCTCGCGCCACAGCGCGCGGGGAAACTCGTTGCCCCGGTCGATCTCGGCGGCCATCGGCTTGACCCGCGCCTGCGCCCAGGCGTGCACCGTATCGCGCAGCGCGTCGATGTCGCTCCCGTGGCCGAATCCCATGGTGGATGTGAACATGCGCGCCCTCCCCTGCCCCGTGTCAACAGTGCCAAAACAACAGTGGCACGCCAGGGGCTGGCGTCAAGGCTTGGGCTGGTCATCCTCGTCGTCGAACAGGATGCGGTTGGCGTCGCCCTCCATATCCTCGTACTGGTCGTTCTTCAGCGCCCAGAGGAACCAGGCCAGCCACATCGCACCCAGACCCAGGGACACCGGGATGAGAACCACCAGAATGTTCATGCCCGCACCCTCAGCGCATTCAGAAGCACCGAGATCGACGAGGTCGACATTGCCAGCGCGGCCATCAGCGGCGTGCAGAACCCCAGCAGGGCCAGCGGTATGGCAACCGCGTTATAGGCGGCGGCGGTGACGAAGTTCTCGACGATCCGCTTTTTCGCGCGCCGGGCCAGCAGGATCGCATCGGGCAGCACGGCGACATCCGGGTTCAGCAGCACCATGTCCGAGACAACCCGCGCCACATCCATCGCGCTGGCCGGGGCCATGGACACAAAGGCGCTGGCCAGGGCGGGGGTGTCGTTCAGCCCGTCGCCCACCATCAGCACCTTCTTGCCCTGCGCCCGCAACCGCTCCAGAACCGCCACCTTCTCCTCGGGGCGCATGTCGGACTGCACATCCATGATGCCCGCCCGGGCGGCGATCCGTTTGGCGGCGGCGCTGGTGTCACCGGTCAGCAGCATCGTGTCGATGCCCGCCGCCTTCAGCCCGCGCACGGCTTCGGCCACGCCCAGGCGCATGTGTTCGCCAGTGGCAAGATGGCAGGTGGCATCGCCGATCTTCAGGCTCGGGTTGCCGATACAGCCCAGCCATGCGCCCCGGCCCAGCGCCACGGGCACACCGTTCCATGTCGCGCTTACGCCATTTCCACCGAGTTCCTCAAGATCGTCCAGAACCGCCGGAACCACCTCAACCGGCAGACCCGCCAGAAGACCCCGCGCCACGGGGTGGCTGGAGGACAGCGCCAGCGCTTTCAGCACGGCCAGTTCGTCGCCCGACAGTCCCGCCTGCGCCGCCGCACGGCCATCGGTCAGGGTGCCGGTCTTGTCGAAGACCACGCAATCCACTTCGGCCAGACGCTCCAGCGCGGTGGCATTCTTCAACAGGATCCCCTGACGGAACAACCGCCCCGACGCCGCCGTGCTGACTGCGGGCACGGCCAGACCCAGCGCGCAGGGGCAGGTGATGATCAGAACCGCGATGGCAATGTTGATCGACAGGCGCAGGTCGCCACTGTACACCCACCAGCCCACCAGCGCGACACCGGCCAAAATGTGCACCAGCGGCGCATAGACCGCCGCCGCCCGGTCGGCCAGGCCCGAATACTTGTTGCGCGCGTTTTCCGCCACCTCGACCAGGGCCGCCATGCGCCGCAGGGTCGTGTCCTCACCCACCGCCGTGACGCGCATTTCCAGCGGCCCGGTCAGGTTCACCTCGCCCGAGACCAGCGTATCGCCCACTCCAGCCAGAACCGGCGCGCTTTCGCCGGTAACGAAACCCCGGTCCAGCGTCGTGCTGCCCCGGGTCACGATGCCATCGACCGGCACCCGCATGCCCGCCGGAATGCTCAGGGTATCGCCCAAAGCCACCTGCGCCAATGGCACCGTCTCTATGCCGCTCCCGGTGATCCGGTCGGCACGCGAAGGCTCAAGGGCGGCCAGTTCGCGCGCGGCGGAGCGCGCGGCAATACGGGTGCGGTGATCGAGATAACGCCCGATCAGCAGGAAGAACGTCAGCGACAGCCCAGCCTCGAAATAGGCGTGTTCGCCGCCGTTGATCGACTCGAACAGCGACATCCAGCTGGCCGCGAACAGCGCCAGGGAAATCGGCACGTCCATGTTCAGCCGCCCGACGCGCAGCGCGCCCCAGGCCGAGGAAAAGAAAGGCTGACCCGCCCAGGCGACCGCAGGCAGGGCAATCATCGCCGAGATCAGGTGGAACATGTCGCGCGTGGCGTCTTCTGCCCCCGACCACACCGACACCGACAGAAGCATGACATTCATCATCGCGAAACCCGACACGCCGATGGAAATCAGCAGGCTGCGCCCCGTGGCGTCGGCCTCGACCCCCAGCGCGCCGGTGTCCAGTTCCAGCGCCTCGAACCCCGCCGCGCGGATGGCGGCGATGCAGGCAGCCGCACCCACACCGGGTGCCGTCTCGATGCGCACGCGTTTCAGGCCCAGGTTCACCCGGGCCGAAATCACGCCGTTCACCCGGGACAGCGCCTGTTCCACACCCACCATGCAGGCGGCGCAATGGATCGTGGGAAGTGAAATCTGCATCCCGCCCACTGCCAATTCGCCCGCCTCGGGCATGGTGGCGCAGGCCGGGCAGGCGGCTGTCATTTCAGCACCTTGACGATGATCCGCTGCTTGAATTCGGTGCCATCCCCGGCCAGCGCCACCAGCCGCAGGTTCCAGTTGCCGCTGCCCAGATCGACATGGGACACGAAGCTGGTGCCGTCGAACCGGAACTCGGGCGTCTGGTCCTGCTGCACGTTGGTCGCCCGGCCCAGCACCGCATAGGTGATGTTCGGTTCGACAGGACCGGCCTTGTCGGCGAAGCTCAGACGCAGGGTGCCCGATTGGTCGAGCACCGCCGCGACATCCCAGCCCAGCGCCTCTTGCGCCGCGCGGTCCCGGTCGAAGTTCTGCGAGGCGACATAGGAATTCTTCACTTCCAGCCCCGGAAACGTCGCCACCGCCTGATAGGCAAGAGTCAGGTTGACCGCGATGATCACGGCAAAGCCGCTGCAGATGATCACCGCGAAATGGCGCCCGGTCAGTTCCTTTTGGATCATTGGCTCGCTCCGTTGAAATTGGTTTCGCGGCTGGCCCGTTCGCCGGTCAGCACATCCTCGACCCAGATCCGCAGATCGGTGGTGGCGCGGTCGGCGGCGGCATCGTCTGGGCGGGCGGTGACATAGACGCGCTGTTGCAGGGTTTCCTGCGCCGGAACGTTGACGGTGTTGCCCTGCCCCGCTCCCTCAAGCGCAAGGCGCAGGATGTCGGCGCTGGTCAGCATCAGTCGGAATTCGCGATCCTCGCCGGTCATGTTGCGCAGGCGCAGTGTATAGGCGTTGCGCACCGATCCGTCCGAAAGGGTGACATATGTGGGGTTGCGTACGGGTTCCACCGTCAGCCCGATGTCCGAGCGCACGAACAGCGCCCAGACAAGGCCGACCCCGATCAGCGACCACAGTACGGTATAAAGGATCGTGCGCGGGCGGAAGATGTGCTTCCAGATCGGCTGGGGCGCCCAGGTCGGATCGTACCGCTTTGTGAGCACCGGCACCTCGGCGGCGTTGGGTGCCGGGCGGTCGCGGCCCTCGACCGGCATCGTGACCACCGCGCCGGCGTCCACCACAGCGCTGCCCATGGGGCGCACGGCGGCCAGTTCACCCGGCAACAGCGGCGGTTCGTCGTCGAGTGCGAGATAGTCGATCAACCCGCGCGGCTTGCCGATCTTTTCCATCACCTCGTCGCAGGCGTCGATGCACAGGGCGCAGGTGATGCACTCCATCTGCTGGCCGTCACGGATGTCGATGCCCATGGGGCAGACGTTGACGCAGGCCATGCAGTCGATGCAGTCGCCCATCTGCCCGTCCTCGGTGGGCAAATCCTTTTCGGCCACCGAATATGGCGTGGCCTGGCGCAGTTCCGCCGCTGCTACGGCGCCCTTCCTGTGCTTGCCGCGCGGTTCGCCCCGCCAGTAGCGATAGCCCACGGTCAGGGTGCCCTGGTCCATCATCGCACCCTGAATGCGCGGCCAGGGGCACATGTAGATGCAGACCTGTTCGCGCATGAACCCGCCGAACACGAAGGTCGTCGCCGTCAGGATGGCGATGGTCATATAGGCCACGGGGGCGGCGTTCAGCGTGAAGATGTCGCGCGCCAGCGTCGGCGCATCGGCGAAATAGAACACCCAGGCCCCACCTGTCGCCACGGCGATCAGCAGCCAGACCGCCCATTTGCTCAGGCGCAGCGCCCACTTTTGCCCGTCCCACTTTGCCCTTTGCAAGCGGATGCGCGCGTTGCGGTCACCCTCGATCCAGCGTTCGACAAGGATGAACAGGTCGGTCCAAACCGTCTGCGGGCAGGCATAGCCGCACCAGACCCGCCCCAGCGCCGAGGTGAACAGGAACAGCCCCAGCCCGGCCATGATCAACAGGCCCGCGACGAAATAGAATTCGTGGGGCCAGATCTCGATCCAGAAGAAATAGAACCGCCGCCCGGCCAGATCGATCAGCACCGCCTGATCGGGCAGGTTCGGCCCCCGGTCCCAGCGGATCCACGGGGTCAGGTAATAGATACCCAGGGTGAAGATCATGATCCACCACTTGAACCGGCGGAAAAATCCGTTCACCCGACGGGGAAAGATCGGCTCGCGCGGCGCGTAAAGCGGCGGGGGGGTATCTGTGGGCATGGGTCGGCTCCGATCCTGTTCGCCAGTATGGCGTACCGAGGATTCGCGGGGACCGCCTTGATGCAGATCAAGGGGTGATCTTCCCTCCCAGACTTCGATGCACTACCGCTCCGAAACCTTGTCGGTAAAGTAAGAATCCGAAAACTGGAACTCGGTACCGATATAGTAGCGTGCGAGAACTCGCAAAATCGGCACAGCATTCAATAACCTGCTTAACTCGGGGCTTGCGTCGGCATCGGAAGGGCAGTCGTGAGCAGAATGTGCGGTTGCAACACGGCAGTTCCTGTAGACATACTCGCTAACGGCGATTTCACCCCGATCTTCGTGAAATCGCTTTAGTTCCTTCGGCAAAACTTGTTTGCCTACTTCGTCAAACACATTTGCCACCCATGTTTTGACCGTGCTGGCGGTCCGTCCAGCCTCGAATACCTTGAAAAAGCTCAGCACTTCAAAGGTTGCGATGCCTGCCTCGCCTGCATTCAGGCCCTCGCGATAATGTGCAAGGCACCTCAGCAGTTTTTCGTCTTCTGGAAGTGAGCGCGAAAACTCCCAATGAAATGCGGTTGCGAAGCCCAGATCCCTTTTCGGAACAGGAACAGGTACGGGATTGCCTGACCATCCTTCCCTGAGGATTGCGGGCCGGTCGTCACACCAACTGAGTAAACTGAGGAACCTGTTTATCAGTGTTCGCGCTTGGCCGCTGTCAAGCCGTTCGTTCGTCAGATCGATGCTGATCGAGTGTGAGTTGTCCTTGGTTTTCGGGAACAAAACGAAATTGTGCCGCGCAAACGAGACCCTTGTTGGCTCTTTGGGCCAAGTGGCGCTGGTATCCACTCCCAGATTCAGAAACCTCGAACCCCGTCGCGCGCCCATGCGCTTGTGGAACGCTTGCCTTTCCTCACTCTCATACTCACTAGAGTCCGTCTTGAACGGTTGATCAAGTGTTCTGGACAGATCGACACTTCTGTGCAGATCGTGAAAAAATTTCTGCCCAAGCACGAGTTGTCGCGCTATCGGAGTCAGTCCACTTTCTCCATCGAATGTTGCCTCGGCACCGGCGCGAAGCAATGTCAGGGCATCCTTTGAAACATACGAAGCGGTTCGGAGCGCATCACCCTCAGAAAACCGAATTTGAGCGAAGTATTCGTCATCATTGTTCTTGCAGATGATCGAGAGCGTCGCATTGACTAAGCTGCCGTAGGCTTCCTGCGTCCCGATCAGATTCGCTACTGCTCCCCGAAAATTCGCAGCATTGCTAAAGGATGCGTTGATGCCTCCTACGGGCAAAAGGCCGCCGATTATCAGCGACGCATGCCCTGCAAAGCCAGGCAATGATGGCACAAAGCCCAAGACGGCACTGGCTATTTGCTCGTTTTCAAGTCGCCGTCCGGCATTCTCACGCCCGCGCGGTAAAACGCCGCATCCGCGCAGTGTCTCAAACCTTTTGAGAGTTCCTGCATAGTCTCGAGTTTCCGCCAATTGACGATGCAGAAGGTCAAGCAAGTTGCGAGCATACATGTCAACAACATACCTATAAACATGCAGGCTCAAAGAGAAATTCTGGAAGGAAACAGTTTCCCGCAGCTATTCCGCCGCCGCCGCCCGCACCTCTGGCGCAATGCGACCATCCTCAAGGCGGATCGTGCGGTCGCAGCGTTCGGCCAGTTCGGGGGCGTGGGTCACGAGGATCAGCGTGGCGCCATATCGGTCGCGCAGGCCGAACAGCAGGTCCATGATCGCCTGCCCCGTCGTTCCGTCCAGATTGCCCGTAGGTTCGTCGGCCAACAGGATTGCCGGGCGCGGGGCGGCGGCACGGGCCAGCGCCACGCGCTGCTGCTCGCCGCCCGACATCTGCGAGGGGTAGTGCCCGGTGCGCGACCCGAGGCCGACGGCAACCAGTTCGGCCTCGGCGCGCTCGAACGCGTCGGGCACCCCGGCCAACTCCAAAGGGGTTGCGACGTTTTCAAGCGCGGTCATCGTCGGAATAAGGTGGAAGGACTGGAACACAACCCCCATATGTTCACGGCGGAACCGGGCCAGTTCATCCTCGTCCATGTCGGTGATGTCCTGGCCCAGAACCCGCACACGGCCCCCGGTGGCGCGGTCCAGCCCGCCCATCAGCATGAGGAGAGACGACTTGCCCGATCCAGACGGCCCGACCAACCCCACGGTTTCACCCTTTGCCACCTCCATGCTGATGCCCTTGAGGATGTCCACCCGCCCGGCGTTACCGTCCAGCGACAGGGTGATATCGGTCAGCGACAGGATCGGGTCTTTCATGGGCTTGGCTTCCTTCGGGCGCGCATTCATGGCGTTCACAGGGGGATATGGGGCGGTGGCGCCAATGCGCAAGCTTGTTGCCGCCCTTGGCCTGATGGTGGGGTTGTCCATGGCCCCTGCCCTGGCCCAGCCTGTGACGGTGGCCGCCCTGGGCGACAGTCTGACGCAGGGCTATGGCCTGCCGGTGCGCGACGGTTTTGTGCCACAGCTTCAGGCCTGGCTGACGGCGCAGGGGGCCGAGGTGCAGGTGCTGAACGCCGGCGTTTCGGGCGACACCACGGCGGGCGGGTTGGCGCGTGTCGACTGGACGCTGACCTCCGATGTCGATGCGCTGATCGTGGCGTTGGGGGGCAACGACCTGTTGCGCGGGATCGACCCGGCCAACAGCCGCTCCAACCTTGACGGTATTCTGGCGAAGGCAAAGGCACGGGGCATCCCCGTGCTGCTGATCGGAATGGTGGCGCCCGGCAACTTCGGCCCCGAGTTCAAGCGCGATTTCGATGCGATGTTTCCGGCGCTGGCCGAACGATACGGCGCCGGTCTGGTGCCCAGTTTCCTCGGCGCGCTGGAGGCGCGCGGCGATCGGCAGGCGACGGTGCAGGAGTATATCCAATCCGACGGCATTCACCCCAACGCAAAGGGAGTGGCGCTGATCGTCGAAGACCTTGGCCCCGAAGTCATGGGCCTGATCGACCGCGCCCGCGCCGATTGAGCCGTCTCGCAGCCCCTTTCGTGCAGATCGTGAGGGACCCCCGATCCGATTTCAGGGTGACGGTCGCGGCAGCGGGCAAATCCATGCCTCAAGTCCACAGCACGACAACCCGGTTTTCCCGTGGCGACGCCCCCCGGCACGCGGTTCCCTGCCGATCCGGTTTCATTTCGGGGCTGTCGTGCGGGCGAGGTGAATCGCACCGGGTCAACGTCCGCAACGGTGTTTTGGCGATGCGCCCCAAGCCCGATCCCCATGGTTGGATCCCTTCATCGACCGGCAGGCGTTCCGGCGCGAAAAGCTATCTGGCGGACCGCGCATCAGCGGTATTGGTGAAAAACCAGTTCTCTTCGGAACGTGTCACCCGCCAATAGCTGTCGGCAGGCTTCACCGACTGCGCCCACCCCGAAGGATGGCCTTGGCCGCTGCCCGGCCGCGAATATGGTTTTCGGTTTCAACCGGATCCCAATCCTCAGGCAACCGGTCGCGCAGTCGTGTTTCCACCTCGGCAAAACGGCTAACGCCGGCAAGGTTCACCATCTCGTCAGGGTCGGCACCCAGATCGAAAAGCTGCGGCCCACAGCCGTTATAACGGATGTATTTCCAATGATCGCTGCGGATCATCCGGATCCGCGCCACGACTTTCCTGGCCCAGGTCAGCAGGACGTCGGTGCAGTATTCCGAGAATGTTTCGTTCTGCCCGGCAATATCCCGGCCCAATGCCAGGGGCAGCAAGCTGCGACCGTCTTTATCGGTAAGGGGAACGCCGCCGCAGGCTTCGACCAGAGCCGCCGACAGGTCCACCAGGTTTATGATCTCGGAGCGGCGGGTGCCTGCTGGAATATGGCGAGGCCAGCGCATGACAAGGGGAACAGTCACCGACTCCTCGTAAGAGGTCTGTTTCCACCACAGACCCCGCTCGCCGATCTGTTCCCCGTGGTCCGAGACTTAGACCACCAGCGTGTTCTCTGCGAGGCCAAGCGTGTCCAGCCGATCCAGCAGTTCACCCACCATCCGGTCCACCGGTTCACACATCGCGTAACAGGCGGTGCGCGCGCGCATCTCATCGGCCGGGGTGATGTCGTTCAGCCCGGTCTGGGCGCGCCAATGCTCAAGATAGCCATGCTGCCCGGCTTCGGCCCGGGGCAGCCGTGGCGGGCCGACCTGCCCCTCGTCATAGGCATAGAGGTCGGGATCGGCGACATAGGGATGGTGCGGAAACATATAGCCCACCGACAGGGCGAATGGCTCTGCCCGACCCGCCGTGTGATCCGCCGCCACCTTGTCGAGGAAGGCCAGGCTGGCGTCCGTGACCTCCCGGTCGATCAATTCAAAACTGCACTGTCCCGGGCCGGATTTGGGTGATCGCCTCGGCAAAACAGCGCTGCGCCCTGTCCGACGGACAAGGGGTGTAATCCGCACCGCCATACCGATCGGTGATGTGATCGCCGATTTCGCGGTGGGCATGGCCGTGCAACTGGTCCGGTCCGATGGCGTGCAACCGACCGATCAACGTCGGATAGTAACCAGCCGCGCCCATCGCATGGGCCGTCGTCGGAATGTCCGAGGCCAGGGCGTCACTGTTCGTCCAGCATTTCTGGCGAAACGGAAACTTGCCGGTCAGCAGCGACATCCGGGCCGGAACACAGATGGGGGACGGCGTGTAGACCTGATCGAACGCCACACCCTTGGCGGCAAGCCGGTCGATGTTGGGGGTGCGGACGATCTTGTCGCCATAGCACCCCAGAACATCGCGGGCATGCTGATCCGAAAGGATATACAGGATATTCGGTCGCGTATCGGACATGTCTGCGCCCCTCCCTGGTCATCCGCGATGGTCGCATGGTTCACAATGGTCGACAATTCACACAACGTGCCGTTCAGATAACGTCTGGTTTTGGTTCGGCGCCGTCAACGCCCAAAGCGGTGACTTTGCCCTCCTCGACCATCTCGGCACTTGCACAATGCGGTTCCGCGATCATCAGCCGGGTGACGGGCGAAAGCACGCTGGCCCGGCGATAGCTGATCCCCACCATCCGCGACAACGTGACCTCTGGCGCCGGAAGCGCCACGATGGCGTCCCGGCGATCATCGACGATGACCTGCGTCGGCAACAGACCGATCAGGTCGCTGCGCTCGTTCATCCTGGTGGCGAATACGGCGGAATTGCATTCGATGGCAACGCGTGGCGGGCGCAGACCTTTCGCCTGAAACACCGCGTCCAGATGCTGACGCGACAGGTTGCTGGTCGCAGGCAGGATCCAGTCATACCCCAGCAGATCCTCTGGCCGGATGGCGGACAGGGCCATCAGGGGGTGCCCGGGCCGAACGCAAGGGTAGTTCTGGTCATGATACAGCGGTTCATGCACCAACGCCGCGTCGGCGGTGGGCTCGGGGATCATCGACAGCACCACGTCCAGGCTGCCACGTTTCAGGTCGGATATCAGGTCATCGGACAGCGATGCGACGACCTTGATCTTCGCCCCCGGCGCCCGGTCGCGCAGCGCCTTGCTGGCGCGCGGCAACAAATCGATCCGCATGCTCGATCCGGCCCCGACGACAACCTGTCCGACCGTTCCGTCGCGCAGGTCGTCGATCGCCGATTTGGCGCGGTCCAGTTCATCGCCGATGAGGTGCGCATGGGCCGCCAGCGCCTCTCGGAACAGCGTCGGGCTGACATCGCGCGGTAACCGCTCCAGCAGCTTCACGTCCAAGTCCAGTTCCAGGCGCCGAACGGCCTTGCCCAACGTGCGCATTCCGACGCATCCGGTCAGCTATTCCGACAACATCCGGTCAGTCATTCCGGAGTATCCGGTCACCTGAGGATCGTTGCCGCGTAGGCATGGGTTTTTGATGTCAGGCCGGGC
>Ga0105054_10004808_pt1 | contig 19906 bp, 19 predicted proteins | sample BON02_FD_78091 | JGI IMG/M metagenome (GOLD analysis project Ga0105054, IMG submission 78091) | Freshwater microbial communities from Lake Bonney liftoff mats and glacier meltwater in Antarctica - BON-02 (megahit assembly) | ecosystem: Environmental > Aquatic > Freshwater > Ice > Glacier...
CCCTGACCCGCCGCCAGAACCTGATGCACGCCGTGGCCCAGTTCGTGGGCCAGCGTCATCACGTCGCGCGGTTTGCCCAGGTAATTCAGCATCACGTAAGGGTGCACGTTGCTGACCGTGGGGTGGGCGAAGGCGCCGGGGGCCTTGCCGGGTTTCACGCCTGCGTCGATCCAACCCTTTGAAAAGAAGGGGCGCGCGAGATCGGCCATGGCGGGGGCAAAATCGCTGTAAGCGTCCAGCACCAGTTTTTCCGCCTCGTCCCAGGGGACGGTGCGGTTGTGCTCCATCGGCAGGGGCGCGTTGCGGTCCCACATCTGCAAGGTGTCAAGGCCAAGCCACTTGCGCTTCAGCTCGTAATAGCGGTGCGACAACCGGGGATAGGCATTGACGACGGCATTCCTCAACGCCTCGACCACCTCGGGCTCGACGTGGTTGGACAGGTGGCGCCCGGTCTGGGGCGTTGGCATCTTGCGCCAGCGGTCCTCGATCTCTTTTTCCTTGGCCAGGGTGTTGTGGACCCGGGCGAACAGGGCGATGTTCTTGCCGAACACTGCGGCCAAGGCATGGGCGCCCGCCTCGCGCTGGGCGCGGTCGGGGTCGGTGAGCAGATTCAGCGTGGCCTCGACGCCCAGATCCTCGCCATCGACCTCGAACGTCAGACCGACGATGGTTTCATCGAACAGGCGGTTCCAGGCGGCGGCACCGACAGTGGATTGATCGTGCAGGAATTTTTCCAGCTCGTCGCTCAACTGATGCGGGCGCATGGCGCGCAGGCGGTCGAACACCGGTTTGAACCGGGCCAGATCGGCGCTTTCGGTAAACAGGGTGTCGAGGTGGCCATCGGGGATGCGATTGATTTCAAGCGAGAAAAAAACCAAAGGCGTGGTGAACGTGGTGATCTTGTCCTGACAGTCGGACATGAATTTGGCGCGGTGCGGATCGGTGGTCTGTTGGTAATAGCGCAGGCCCGCGAAGGACATCACGCGCCCTGCGATCAGGTCGATCTTTTCATAGGCGTGGACGCAGGTCAGCATGGCATCGGCGTTCAGATCGGCCAGTTTGCCCTGATAGCTGACGGCGAAATCGGCGCAGGCGGTTTTCAGCCAGGCCAGATCGCGGGCCAGTTCGGGGGCGTCGGGGGCGGTGTAGAGATCGGACAGATCCCACTCGGGCAGGTTGCCGAAATCCTTGCCCGACCGGGCGTTGGCATCAAAAACAGGCGCTTGCATGGAATTCCTCTTGTCTTGGTTGGTGACTACTTAGGCGACGTTCGATCGTGTCGCCAGTGTTGGAGCGCTCCGCGCGGGAGTTATTTTGTCAGTAAAAAGTATAGGCAGGCGGGCGTTAACCATAGATTTTCAACAATTGCCGCAGATCGTCCAACGTGTTGGCCTCGGACAGGGGTTTGTCGTGGCGCCAGCGGGCCATGCGCGGAAACCGCAGTGCGACACCGGATTTGTGGCGCGGACTTTCCTGTATCCCCTCGAATGCGATCTCGAACACGTGGTGGGGTGTCACCTGACGCACGGGGCCAAAACGTTGCAGAGTGTTTTTGCGCACCCATTTGGTGATTTTGGTGAATTCGGCATCGGTCAGGCCGCTGTAGGCCTTGGTGAATGGCACAAGTGCGTCACCATCGCGCACGGCAAAGGTGAAATCTGTGAACAGATTGGCGCGCCGTCCGTGGCCGGATTGGGCATAGATCATCACCGCGTCGATGGTCAGGGGGGCGATTTTCCATTTCCACCAGTCGCCCTTCTTGCGCCCCGTCAGATAGGGCGAGGCGCGGCGTTTCAGCATCAGACCTTCGGCCATGTGGTCGCGCGAGGTGTCGCGGATCCGGGCCAGATTGGCCCATGTGTCAAAGGCGATGGCGGCGGGCAGGCGCAGGGGGGCGGCGGTGGGAAGGGGCGCCAGCAGTTCGTTGAGGTGCTTTGCGCGTTCGGCAAAGGGGGTGGCGCGGATATCAGTGCCGCCCAGTTCCAGAAGGTCATAGGCCAGCAGCACGACGGGCGTGTCTGCCATGAGTTTGGCCGATACGGTTTTGCGCCCGATGCGTTTTTGCAAGGCGTTGAAGGGCAGGGGGGATTCGTCTTTCCAGCCGATCAATTCGCCGTCCAGAACCGTGCCACCCGGCAGGAAATCGAGGGCGCGGGCGAATTCGGGGAACCGGTCGGTGATCAGTTCTTCGCCGCGCGACCACAGGTGGCAGGCGCCACCCCGCACGATCAATTGGCCGCGGATGCCATCCCATTTCCACTCGGCCACCCAGTCGGCGGGGTCGCCCAGGGTTTCGGGTTTGGCTTCTAGGGCATAGGCCAGGTAGAACGGATAGGGGCGCGACAGGTCGGCGCCGGGGTCGGGGGCGGTGACAAGGCTGGCAAAGCTGTGACTGTCGGGCGTCCAGTCGCCCATCAGGCGGTGCGCCAGGTCAGGCTCGGCGATGCCGGTGGCGCGCGACAGGGCGCGGGTCATCAGTTTCTGACTGACCCCCATGCGAAACCCGCCGGTGATCAGTTTGTTGAACACAAAGCGTTGGGGCGTATCAAGCTGGTTCCAGGCGGCCAGGATCGCGACCTTGCGCGCCGGTTCGTCACGGGCGGCCAGGGCGCGGATTTCGCCGATCCAGTGGGTAAGGCTGTGGTCGCTGGAGTGGTCGGGCGGGGGCAGGACAAGGGCGATGGTTTCGGCCAGATCGCCGACGATGGGATAGGATTCCTCGAACAACCACAAGGGGATGGCGGCCTGTTCGGCAGCCCATGCGCGCAACAGCGTGGTGGTGACGGTGCGTTTCGGGCGGCGGCCTGACAACAGGGCGATGGTCCACAACCGGTCCTGTTCGGGGGCGTCGGTCAGGTATTGGGCCAGGGCGGCAACCTTGGCTGTGGTGCCGGTGGTCTGGTCCAGTGCCTGAAACAAAGCTGCAAATCGGTTCATGGCGCGGCTTCGGCGGGATCGGCCGCATCCAGGCTTTCGCCCTCATAGGCGGTTTGCACGATCTGGGCGTCGTAGCCCTGTTCGGCCAGCCAGCGGCGGAAAATGGTTGTATAGCCGTGGGTTACGAATATCCGCTCGGCCCCGGTGGCGCGGATGGCGGTGTTCAGGCCCTCCCAGTCGGCGTGATCGGACATCACGAAACCCCGGTCGGCAGCGCGGCGGCGCCGCACGCCGCGCAGGGCCATCCACCCGGATGCAAAGCCGTCGGAGGCGGGGCCGAACCGCCGCGCCCAGGGCGTGCCGAGGGCCGAGGGCGGGGCGATGATCAGCGCGCCGGGGTGGTTCTTGGGGCTCAGCGCCGGGGTGACGGGAATGGTGTTGGGCAGCCGCAGACCCTGAGCGCGCAGCACCGCGTTGGTGTTTTCGACCGCGCCATGGGTCAGGATCGGGCCGATGTCGGGGTTTAGCAACGACAGCAGGCGTTGCGCCTTGCCCAAGGCATAGGCGCCCAGGATCGTGGTGCGCCCGGCGGCGGCATTGCCGGCCCACCAGGCATTCAGTTCGGCGGCCACCCGCGCCTGGGGCTGCCATTTGAACACCGGCAGGCCAAAGGTGCATTCGGTGATGAAGGCGTGGCAGGGCACGGGTTCAAAGGGCTCGGACAGCCCGTCATGCTCAACTTTGTAGTCGCCTGACACTACCCAGACCTCGCCCCGATGCGCAACCCGGATCTGCGCCGACCCCGGCACATGCCCGGCGGGGTGAAAGGAAACGGTTACACCACCGATCGTGCGCTGTTCGCCGTATGATATTGTTTCAATGTTGATATTTCCCAGACGGTGGCGGATGACCGGGGCGGCGGCCCGGGTGGCCAGATAGCGGAGATGGCCCGCGCGGGCGTGATCGGAATGGCCGTGGGTGATCAGGGCGCGCGCGACCGGGCGCCAGGGGTCGATGTGAAAATCACCCGCAGCGCAGTGGATGCCCGCATCGGTGAAAGTGAGCAAAGGGTCGGACATGCAGTGTGACCTAGCATAGCCTGCCCGCTTGGCCAGTGGTACGCCGGCGTTTCAGAGATGAGAGCCAAGGGCTTTGTCAAACTCCAGCATCTGTTCGATCAAGGCGCGAATCTCGGAATCGGTGGGGTTTGGGGCGCGTTGCACGGCGGCCAGCGCGGGGATGATGCCCAGCGCGGCGGGGTCTGACGTTGTGACGCTGCGATGGGCCATGGCCCAATCGTAGAATTTCCGCCCACGTATGACTTCGCGGCGCAGCACGCGAAAGCCGCTGTGTCGTTTGTCGGTGGCAAGATAGTCAATCAGGGCAGACAGTGTTTCGCCAGGTCCTTCTAGAACCTGAAGATAGGTTGTGTCATGGGTGACAAGCAGGCCGGTTATGCCCAGTTCAGGGTTGTTTCGCCGTGCCAAGGCAAGAATGTTGCTGCAGTCACGCACAAAACTGTCTGGCCGACCCAGACTTGTATAAGTAATCTGTTGCATCTGTCCGTCCGGTTGCCGTTTTCGCCATGCCCCGGAAATAGACTGCAATCTGTTACTATTACGCTAACCTGCGTGGGCCGTGATTAATCAGCATTCAGTTGCGCCGGACCAAGGCTGAGGCGCACAATCACCATCCAGAACGCGGTTTTGGCAACCACAAGGTAACCCAATGCCACCTGCAAGAGAGACGGGTCACCAAAGGCCACAAGGCTGGCCGAAAATACCAGCGCGGCGGCGGTGCTGAACAGAATGGCGATGCAGGCCATGGTATCCTTTCCCACATTCGGGTCGTGACCGATGGGTGGTTTTGCAAACTGATTGCCCAAATAGCGGCATATTCGTGGCCCATCCTGCGGCAGGTGAGAGCATGCGTCAAGGAAAACACACGTTTAGGTTGCATTCCGACTAAAATCCGCCGAGTGGGCCGTGGTGATGAGAAAAAAGGCGCCGCGATGCCGGTTTCGGCGCGAAAATAAAAGAGTTTGCGGTTCTGATGCGGATCAAGGCAACTGGGCCGTTTCCCTTTTCGCGCGCGCCTTGTTAAGGGTGGCCCGAGGGAAACCGGGAGAGCGGCCATCACAAGCTATTTCAACGAGATGTTTGACGGCAAAGAGGTGCGCATACCCTACCGCGGCTTGCTGGACTGGAGCCGGAACATGCCCGAAGAGCTGCGCAGCCTCAAGCAAAGCGAGGCCGAGGCGCTGTTTCGGCGCATCGGCATCACGTTCGCGGTGTACGGCGAGGGGGGCAGCCCTGACCGTCTGATCCCGTTCGACATGTTTCCGCGCGTTTTTGCCGCTGATGAGTGGGCCAAGTTGGAACGCGGAATCAAACAGCGGGCCAAGGCGCTGAACGCGTTTCTGGTCGATGTTTACGGTCGTGGCGAGATCGTGAAGGCGGGGCGCATTCCCGGGCGTCTGGTTTACCGCAACGAGGCGTATGAGACGGCTGTTTGCGGTATCATCCCGCCCAAGGGGGTCTATTCGCACATCGTTGGCATTGATCTGGTGCGCACCGGGCCCGATGAATTCTTCGTGCTGGAGGACAATTGCCGCACCCCCAGCGGTGTCAGTTACATGCTGGAAAACCGTGAAATCATGATGCGGATGTTTCCCGCACTGTTTCAGGAAAACCGGATCGCGCCGGTCGAAAGTTATCCGGCCTTGCTGCGCCGCACCCTGGCCAGTGTGGCGCCGGCCAAGTGTGATGGCAACCCCAGGGTGGTGATCCTGACGCCCGGGCATTTCAATTCGGCCTATTACGAACACACGTTTCTGGCCGACATGATGGGTGTTGAACTGGTCGAGGGCGCCGATCTGTTTGTCGAGGGCGATTTCTGCTGGATGCGCACAACCGAGGGGCCGAAGAAGGTGGATGTGATTTACCGCCGGATCGACGATGCGTTTCTTGATCCTCTGTGTTTCAGGCCGGATTCGATGTTGGGCATTCCGGGGCTGATGAATGTGTACCGCTCGGGCGGGGTGTCGATCTGCTCGGCGCCGGGGGCGGGCGTGGCCGATGACAAGGCGATCTATACCTATGTGCCGGAAATGATTCGGTTCTACCTCGGCGAGGCGCCGATCCTGAAGAACGTGCCCACCTGGCAATGTGCCAAACCCGAGGATTGCCGCTATGTGCTGGAAAACCTGGCCGATCTGGTGGTGAAAGAGGTGCACGGATCGGGCGGCTATGGCATGCTGGTCGGCCCGCGCTCGGACAAGGCTACGATAGAACTGTTCGCCCAGAAGATCAGGGCAAAGCCGTGGAACTATATCGCCCAGCCGACGCTGGCGCTGTCGACCTGTCCGACGTTTGTGGAAGAAGGGATCGCGCCGCGCCATGTGGATCTGCGGCCCTATTGCCTGGTGGGCGAGAATATCGAACTGGTGCCCGGCGGGCTGACGCGGGTGGCGTTGACCAAGGATTCGCTGGTGGTGAATTCATCGCAGGGCGGCGGCGTGAAAGACACCTGGGTGATGGCGGAATGAAGGTCGTATCATGCTGAGCCGCACCGCCGAAAACCTGTACTGGGTCGCGCGCTATATCGAGCGGGCTGAAACCAATGCCCGCCTGCTTGAGGTGGGGGCACGCAATGCGCTTATCCCGAATACCGGCGGCGGCTATCGCAACGATTGGGAATCGGTGTTGCTGTCCTTTGGTAGCCTGTTCGCGATCACCGAGAAATATGGCGATATGGTGCAACGTAACGTCGAAACCTGGATGTTCTTTGACCACGACAACCCCAATTCGGTGACGTCGTGCATCGAAAAGGCCCGCGAAAACGGGCGCATCGTGCGCACCGCCCTGACAACCCAGGTGTGGGACGCGCTGAACATCGCCTATCAGGAGGTGCAGGGCTTCGCCCGCGTCGAACGCTCGCGCCTGTCGCTGTCGGACCTTACAGATTGGACGCTGCGCACCTCGGCGCTGATCCGGGGTTCGGCGCTGAACACCCAGTTGCGCAATGAGGGGCATGATTTCACCAACATCGGCCACTATCTTGAGCGCGCTGACAGCACGGCGCGAATGCTCGACACCAAGTATTTCACGCTGCTCCCCCAGATCAGCTATGTCGGATCGGGGCTGGACAATTATCAGTGGCGCACGCTTTTGCGCGCGATGTCGTCCAACCGGGCGTTCAACTGGGCCTATGGCGGCGAGATTTCGCCCAACAAGATCGTCGATTTCCTGGTGCTGAACCGGGCCTGCCCCCGGTCGTTGCTGAGCGCTGTCGAGGGTGCGAACGAGCATCTGGACCGGCTGGCGCGGGCCTATGGCCGCTCGGGGCCGGCGCAGACGCGGGTGCGCACGATGGTGGGCGAACTGGCGGAAATTCAGGTGCACGACATTTTCGACGAGGGGCTGCACGAATTTCTGAGCCGGTTCATCGGCGAGATCGCGACGCTGGGTTTTGATGTGAAGGCGATGTATCTGAGCGGGGATGTGCGATGAGGCTGAAGATCCGTCACGAAACGCTGTATCGGTTCGACCCGCCCATGCGCGGCGTGGTGCAGAGCCACCGCCTGACCCCCTCGCAGTTCGAGGGGCAGCAGGTGATCGAATGGTCGGTCAGTGTCGAGGGCGCGGCGCGGGGTGCGGCGTTCCGCGACGGCGCGGGAGACTGGATCGAGACGGTGTCGATCCTCGGCCCAGTGTCCGAGGTGCGGGTGCTGGTGCAGGGCACGGTGGAAACCCGTGACCTCGCGGGGGTGCTGCGCGGCCACCGCGAGACCGTGCCGCCCGAGGCCTATCTGCGGCCCACCCAGGCGACCGAGGCCGACAAGGCGCTGCACGCGCTGGCCGAGGCGGCGCTGGCCGGGGTGCCCGAGGACGAACCGCTGGCGCGTGCCCATGCCCTGGCGGCGGCGGTTTCGGCGGCGATCGTCTATGCGCCGGGCGAGACGCAGGCGGGCACCAGCGCCGCCGAGGCCCTGGCGCTGGGGCGGGGGGTTTGTCAGGATCATACCCATGCGCTGATCGCGGTGGCCTGCGTGGCGAACATTCCGGCGCGCTATGTCACCGGATACCTCGAATCGGGCGCGGACGGGGCGGCGCACGAAGCCAGCCATGCCTGGGCCGAACTGTTCGTGGCGGGGATCGGGTGGATCGGGTTCGACCCGGCGAACGAATGCTGCCCGGATGAGCGGTATGTGCGGATCGGATCGGGGCACGATGCCCGGGGTGCGGCGCCGATTCGCGGTGTGGCCGAGGGCGTCGGAATCGAGGCGATGGAAGTGGAAGTCGAGGTGTCGGATGCCGCGCAAGGCCAGAGCCAGACCCAGCAGTGACCCCCTGGATTTTCGCGCCCTGCCGATAGATTAACCGGTTCTGAAACCTTTTCTGCAACGCTGACCCGATGGCTGCGGCGGGGCGGCGATGGCGGATTGCGCATCTGCAATCCGCGCCTTACTCAGGGGCGGCTGGGAATGCAGGCGGTGGGACGATGACATATTGCGTTGGTTTGTTGCTGGATGCCGGGTTGGTGCTGCTGTCGGACACGCGCACCAATGCCGGGCTGGACAACATCTCGGTCTACAAGAAGATGTTCACCTTCGAGGTTCCGGGTGAGCGCAGCATCGTCATTCTGACCGCAGGCAGCCTGTCGGTGACGCAGACCACCATCGCGCGCCTGCACGACGCCATCGACAACCCCGAGGCCGAGGCCGAGTCGATCCTGCGCGCACCGACGATGCTGCGGGTGGCGGAAATCGTCGGCAATACCTTGGCGAGTGTGGCCAAGGATGTGGCGGTGCGGCTGGGCGCGATGTCGCAGAACGCCAGCGCGACGATGATCGTGGCGGGCCAGCGCAAGGGCGGCGGGATGCGGATGTTCCTCGTGTACCCCGAGGGCAATTTCATCGAATCCACCGCCGACACGCCGTTCCTGCAGATCGGCGAGCACAAGTATGGCAAGCCGATTCTCGACCGGGTCGTGTCGATGGACACGTCCCTGGCCGATGCGCAGAAGGCGGTTCTGCTGTCGATGGATTCGACAATGCGCTCGAACCTGTCGGTGGGCATGCCGCTGGACCTTTGCGTGATCCGCAGTGGCGAGATGCGGATCAGTGTGCGGCGGATCGGGGCCGACGATGCGGTGTTCCACCGGATGAGCGCGGCCTGGTCCACCGCCCTGCGCGACGCCTTCACCGATATCGAGATATAGGCACACGCCATGGTGTTTGCCCAAGGTTGCGGCATCCGCAGGATGCCCGGGCGGCCTGCTGCGCCGGTGCTTGACCTTGCCGGACGGGCGCCGTTCACTGTCATCAGACATTTTGGAGCAGCTGATGAGATTTTTGCGATACGGCCCCGCAGGCGCTGAGCGGCCTGGCGTGCTTGACCCGCAGGGTGCTGTCCGTGATCTGGGGCATGAGTTTGGCGATCTGTCGGGCGCGGCGCTGGAGCGGCTGGGGGCGGTCGATCCGCGAAAGTTTCCGGTGGTGCAGGGCGCGGTGCGGCTGGGCGTGCCGGTGGCCGGGGTGGGCAAATACATCTGCGTCGGGATGAACTACACCGATCACGCGCGCGAGAACGGCATGCAGCCCCCGCGCGAGCCGATCATCTTTCTCAAGGCGACCTCGGCGCTGTGCGGCCCGAACGACGACGTGCTGCTGCCCCGCGAATCGCAGAAGGCGGACTGGGAGGCGGAACTGGGCGTGGTGATCGGGCGACACGCGGCCTATGTGAGCGAGGCGGCGGCGCTGTCCCATGTGGCGGGGTTCGTTGCGGTGAACGACCTGAGCGACCGGGAATTCCAGCTCGAGCGCGCGGGCCAATGGACCAAGGGCAAATCCGCCGACACCTTCGGCCCGGTCGGCCCGTATCTGGTGACGCCGGACGAGGCGGGCGATCCGCAGGACATGGCGCTGAGGTTCTGGCTGAACGGCGTGTTGATGCAGGACGGGCACACGTCGAACATGATCTTTCCGGTGGCCAGGCTGATCAGCTATATTTCGCGGTTCATGTCGCTGCACCCCGGCGACATCATCGCCACGGGTTCGCCCTCGGGGGTCGGGATGGGGCGGCGGCCGCCGGTGTTTCTGAAGGGCGGCGATCTGATCGAGCTTGAGGTGGGGCGGCTGGGGCGACAGCGCCAGACGGTCAGGGCGCCCGAGGCGGGTTAAAGCGTGTTGCTCTCAATCGGGACCGCGTATTCATCTGCCGGGGTGAGGCAAGTTTGCAATGCAAACGCGTTCCCCCGGCAGATGAATACCATCGAGCGCAACACGCTTTAGCGGTTGGCGTCGAACAGCGCGCAGGCGTTGTTGAAGAACCGGGCGCGGATGGCGGGCGTTTCCATCATCACCTCATGGAGCGATCCCTCGATCAGATCCAGCCTGCCCTTGGGCCAGCGCGCCATCAGGGCGTGGATGCGGCCGGGCTCGACAATGGTCTCGCCGCTGCCCAGCGCGGTATAGGCGGGCATGTCGGGTGCGGGCATCCGCGACAGCGTCCGGGTGTCGCACAGCGCCTCGTAAAGCCAGCGCAGCGATGGCCCGCCCAACGCCAGATCGGGATGGCTGGCGATCTGGGTCTGCATCCAGGCCCAGACAGCGGAATCGGAGGTCAGCGTGTTCTCGGCAAAGCCGGTGCTGCGGACATAGCTTTCGCGCGAGGTGCCCGGCGCGATCTGGTGATCCAGACGCAACGGCCGGCTGGCCCAGGACACGGACCAGGCAATGGGGCGCAGGGCGGGGGCAATGATGATGCCCCACATCGGCGCGGAAAAGGCAGCGGCCCTGACCGGCAGCCCTTCGTGCAGGGCGCGCAAGCCGATGGCGCCGCCCATGGAATGGGCCACGAGATAGAACGGGCGCGGCAGGTTCAGGCGGCGCGCGGCGGCCAGCAGGGCGGCGACGTCTTTCTGATAATCTGCGAAATGCACCACATGGCCGCTGTCGGGGTCGTCGACCATCCGGTCGGCCAGCCCCTGACCGCGCCAGTCGATGGTGATCGTGGCAAAGCCGCGCGCCGCGAAGTCCCGCGCGGCGGGGCCGTATTTCTCGACATATTCGGTGCGACCGGGGAACAGCAGCACGGTGCCCCTGTCGCCCGATGGCCAGTGGCCGATGCGCAGGCGCAGCCCGTCTGTGGCGCGCGCCCAGTGGGCCTGACCGCCCTCGGGGGCGTCGGCCACATCACTGTAGAACGGCGCGATGTCAGAGGCCGGCAGGTCCATGGGTCAGGCCAGGGCCGAGGCCAGTTTCATCGCCGTGCCCATGTCGCCGTCGATGGTCAGGCGGCCCGACATGAAGGCGGTGGTGGGATTCAACTCGCCCTCGATGATGTCGCGGAAGGTGTCGGCATCGGCGGTCATGGTCACATCGGCATCGTCATCGCCCGCCCGCGCGCCCGCAGCGTCCAGCATGATCGTGCCTTCCTCGGGGATGACGAATTTTGCCGACCCGTCGAAATCGCCGCCCAGTTTGGCGTTCAGGGTGTTTATGGCGGCGGAAATCAGGTCGGACATGGGAATTCCTTTCATTGTGATGCGCGGATGGGGTGATTTCTGCCCAGCTTGCGCTAATATCCATCCGGAATATGGGAGCGGACATGAAGAATCTCAAACCTGCCGTTGCGGCATTCGCCCTGTCCCTGTGTGTGACATTTCCGGCCCTGGCACAACAGGCCGACCTTGAGGATCTGTTCACCGCGCTGAAGGGTGCCGACGAACAGGCCGCCGAACCGATTGCCAAGAAGATCTGGGACGAGTGGAGCAAGAGCGGCTCGGCCGCGATGGACCTGTTGCTGGCGCGGGGCCGCGAGATGATGGAAGAGGGCGATCTGGTGCTGGCGGTCGAGCATTTCTCGGCGCTGATCGATCATGCGCCGGAATTCGCCGAGGCCTATAACGCCAGGGCGACGGCGCTGTTCCAGTTGAACCGCTATGGCGAATCGCTGGAGGATATTCGGATCGCGCTGGCGATGAATCCGCGGCATTTCGGGGCGATGTCGGGTCTGGGCACGCTGCTTGAGGAATTGGGATACCCGGCCCGGGCGCTGGAGGCCTGGCGCGCGGTACAGGCGGTTTATCCGGCCAATCCCAATGCCGACAAGGCGGTCCGGCGCCTGGAACTGTCGGTCGAGGGCGTGCGGCTTTAACCTCCCCTTGAGCCTTTGGCGGCGATGCTGTCTGTTGCCCGGCGCACAGGCCGCCCAGAACGAGAGCATCCATGGAAATGACCGGGCGGATCACCGCCGTTCTTGGCCCCACCAACACCGGCAAGACGCATTACGCCATCGAGCGGATGCTGGGCTATCGCAGCGGGATCATCGGCTTGCCCCTGCGTCTGCTGGCGCGCGAGGTCTACGACCGGATCGTCGCGGCGCGCGGGCCTTCGGTGGTGGCGCTTGTCACGGGCGAGGAACGCATCGTGCCCGAACGCACCCAGTACTGGGTCTGCACCGTCGAGGCGATGCCCGAGGGGATGGGCGCCGATTTCCTGGCCATCGACGAGATTCAGCTGTGCGCCGACCCCGAGCGCGGCCATGTGTTCACCGACCGCCTGCTGCGGTCGCGCGGCACCCACGAGACGCTGTTCCTGGGCGCCGAGACTATGAAGGGCGCGATTGCAGCGCTGGTGCCGAAGGTTCAGTTTCTGCGGCGCGAGCGGTTTTCGCAACTTACCTATTCGGGTGCGAAAAAGATTTCGCGCATGCCGCCGCGCAGTGCGATTGTCGGGTTTTCGGTCGAGAACGTCTATGCGATCGCCGAGCTGATTCGCCGGCAAAAGGGCGGCGCGGCGGTGGTGATGGGCGCATTGTCGCCGAGGACGCGCAATGCCCAGGTCGAGATGTATCAGAACGGCGACGTCGATTTTCTGGTCGCCACCGATGCCATCGGCATGGGGCTGAACCTGGACATCAACCATGTGGCGTTTTCCGGCACGGCAAAATTCGATGGCCGCCGGATGCGCAATCTGGCGCCCAACGAGTTGGCGCAGATTGCCGGGCGGGCCGGGCGGTATCGCACCGATGGCACGTTCGGCGTGACCGGCGAGGCGCCGCCGCTGGACGAGGGCGTGGCCGAGGCGATCATGGAAAACCGCTTTACCCCGTTGAAAAAGCTGGTCTGGCGGTCGGCCCGGCTGGAATTTGGCAAGGCCGAGGCGTTGATCCGCAGCCTTGAGGCGCCCTGCGATGGGGCGGCCGGTCTGGTGTCGGGGGCCGAAGACTGGCTGGTGCGGGCGCGCGAGGCCGATGATCTGGCGGCGCTGAAAACCCTGTCGGCGCTGCCCGAAATCGCCATGCGCTGTTGCGATGCGCGGGGGGTGCGGCTGTTGTGGGATGTCTGCCGGATTCCGGATTTCCGTGGCATCAGCCCCGGGGAACATGCGGGCATGCTGGAGCGGATTTTCGGGTTCCTCGCCGAATGGGGCCGGGTGCCCGATGACTGGCTGGACCGGCAAATCAAGCGGATCGACCGAACCGATGGGGATATTGATGCGTTGTCGAAACGATTGGCGTATATTCGCACTTGGACCTATGTGGCACAGCGCAAGGGCTGGGTGGATGACGAAAGCCATTGGCGCGGCGCGACCCGTGCCGTAGAAGACCGCCTGTCGGATGCGCTGCATGGCGCTTTGACGCAACGATTTGTGGATCGGCGCACCAGTGTTCTGTTGCGGCGGCTCAAACAGAAGGAGAGCCTTTTGGCCGAGGTGAACGACAAGGGTGAAGTGACCGTCGAGGGTCAGGTGTTGGGGCGTTTGCAGGGCTTTCGCTTTTTGCAGGATTCGGCGGCGTCGCCCGACGAGGCCAGGACGCTGCGTCAGGCGGCAGGGGCGGCGTTGCGCCCCGAGTTCCACCTGCTGGCGGACCGGTTCTATAATGCGCCCGACACCGAGATCGATTTCACCGAACAGGGGGGCCTGATGTGGGGCAGCCAGGCGGTGGGCAAGCTGGTGGCGGGGGCGGAACCGCTCAAGCCCGGTGTCGATGCCTTTGTCGATGAAGAAGCGGGCCATGACGTGGCCCAGAAGGTGCAGCGGCGCCTTCAGCATTTCATCGACCGCAAGGTGGCCATGCTGTTCGAGCCTTTGCTGGCGATGCAGCGCGATGAGGCGCTGACCGGGCTGGCGCGCGGTTTCGCGTTCCGCATGGTCGAGGGTCTGGGCCTTTTGTCGCGCGAGGCGGTGGCGGGCGAGGTCAAGGAACTGGACCAGGATGCGCGGGGAGCCCTGCGCCGCCACGGCATCCGGTTCGGGCAATATACGATCTTCCTGCCGCTGTTGCTGAAGCCTGCGGCGACGCGGCTGCGTCTGGTGCTGTGGTCCCTGTCCAGGGGGTTGAGCGATTTTCCCGAAAGCCCACCGCCGGGTCTGGTGACGATTCCGGTGCCCGCCGACATCGACCGCGAGGCGGCGACGATGTCGGGCTACCGCGTGGCGGGCGAACGGGCGATCCGCATCGACATGCTGGAACGGCTGGCCGACATGCTGCGCGCGCGCGACAGCCGCGCCGGGTTCGAGGCGACGGCGGATATGCTGTCGATCACCGGCATGACGCTGGAGCAGTTTTCGCTGTTGATGGGCGGGCTGGGTTACAAGGCCGAAAAGGGCGAGCGGGCGAAGGTGAAGGCGGCTGTGCCGCCGACGACACCTCCGGTCGAGATGCCCGACCAGACGCCGGACGAGACACCTGTCGACGTGCCGCTGGAAGCGCCCGACGATACGCCGCACGAGGGTGAGCCCGGCGCGCCGCTGGAGGTGCCGGGCGAGGTGGTGCCGGATATGCCGCTGGAAACCGGGTCGCCCGACGAGGCGGCCTTGCCGGTGGACGTGGCGATGGAGCGGCCGGGCGATCCGGCCCTGGAGCGGGCCCTGGATGCGGGTGACGCCGCCGACATGCTGTCGGTCGAGCGCGACCAGACGCCGGGCGATACCGGCGCACCGGGGCCGGGCGACGCCGCCATTCCAGATGTGCGCGAAGCGCCTGCGCAGGTCGGCGCCGTCGAGATGGAGGCGTTTTACACCTTCACCTGGGCCGGAAACCGCCCGGCGCGCGAGCGAAATCCGGGCCAGCCGCGCCGCGAGGCTGGCAACCGCCGCCCGCCGCAGGGTGCGCCCGGACAAACAGAGGGCAAGCCGCGCGGCAAGGGCAAGGGGCGCAAGCCGCAGCAGGGCGCCAAGCCCGAGCGTGAGCGCGAGGCGCCCAAGACCTTCGAGGCACGCCCGGCGCGCAAGGAAAAGCCGATCGATCCCGACAATCCCTTCGCCGCTGCGCTGATGGCCCTGCGTGACAAGATCTGAGACGGTCCGCCTGGACAAATGGCTTTGGTTTGCGCGGTTCTTCAAGACGCGCAGCCTGGCCACACGACTGGTGTCGGATGGCAAGGTCAGGGTGAACGGCGCGCGCGCGGGCAAACCGGCGCAAGCGGTCGGAGCAGGCGATGTGCTGACCTTTGCCCAGGGCGACGACATCCGGGTGGTGGAGATTGCCGCCTGTGGCACCCGGCGTGGCCCGGCCCCCGAGGCGCAAACGCTGTATGTCGACAAAAGCCCGGCCCCGGCCCCGCGCGACGCCGCCTCGGCGCCGCGATTCGATGGCGGCGGGCGGCCCGGCAAGAAAGATCGCCGCGACATGACGCGCATGTCGGGACTTGCACGCGGACGGGCGCTTGAATGATCGGCAGACCTCGGCTAGGCAACGGGAAAGCTGAGATGGAACAGATCCCATGACCTATATCGTCACCGACAACTGCATTGCCTGCAAATACACCGACTGCGTCGAAGTCTGTCCGGTGGACTGCTTTTACGAAGGCGAGACCATGCTGGTGATTCATCCCGACGAATGCATCGATTGCGGCGTCTGCGAACCCGAATGCCCCGCCGACGCGATCCTCCCCGACACCGAGCCGGACATGGACAAATGGGTGGAATTCAACCGCAAATATTCCGAATCCTGGCCGGTGATCATCACCAAGAAAGACCCGCTGCCCACGGCGGACGAGCGTGATGGCGAGGCTGGCAAGCTGGAAAAATACTTCAGCGAGGCCCCGGGCGAAGGCGGCTGATTCGCGCATTTTCTGCGGCGCAGCGGCGCAATAGGAAACAATGGGCCGCGCTGAGCCTTGATTCAAAGGTATTTTGAGGACTTCGCAGCGATCTCTTTGAGATAGCGCATTTTTGTGCTATGTTCGACACAGTTGAACAAAGGCGATGGACTATGTCCCGGGGGCGCCTGCCGCGACGCGGCAATGCAGACCTGAAAAGAAATGATGAAGCGACGGGAGGATCTGTGTGTTCCCGCCGTTCTTTTGTCGCCAATAATCTGGGGTCCTTACGAGGAATGTGTCTGAATGAGCAAGTCTAAGAAACTGGATTTCCGTCCGAACGAATATGTTGTGTATCCGGCCCATGGTGTGGGTCAGATCATCTCGATCGAAGAGCAGGAGATTGCCGGCATCTCGCTGGAACTGTTCGTGATCTCGTTCGAGAAGGACAAGATGACGTTGCGGGTGCCCACCCACAAGGCAACCGAGGTCGGCATGCGGTCGCTCTCCTCGCCCGATGTGGTGACGCGCGCCATGACCACGCTCAAGGGCAAGGCCAAGGTGAAAAAGGCCATGTGGTCGCGCCGGGCGCAGGAATACGAGCAGAAGATCAACTCGGGCGATCTGATCGCCATCGCTGAGGTGGTGCGCGACTTGCACCGCACCGACGACCAGCGCGAGCAGAGCTATTCCGAGCGGCAACTGTACGAAGCCGCGCTGGAGCGTCTGACGCGCGAAGTGGCCGCCGTGACCGGGGGCGGCGAGGTGCAGGCGCAAAAGCAGGTGGGCGATGTGCTGATCGGCCGCGCCGCCTGAGACTGGCGCTGATGTGACAGGCTGACCGCCGCTCGGATACACCCCCGGGCGGCGGTTTTGCGTTGCGGGTCTCTCGGGCCGTCACACCAGCCGTGACACCTCTTTGGCGGCGCGCACGAAATCCTTGAACAGGGGGTGGGGCTCGAAGGGTTTGCTTTTCAGTTCGGGGTGGAACTGTACGCCGATGAACCACGGGTGATCGGCCACCTCGATGATTTCGGGCAACCGGCCATCGGGGGACATGCCGGAAAACATCAGCCCCTTCGCCTCAAGTGCCTCGCGATAGCGCACATCGACCTCATAGCGGTGGCGGTGGCGTTCCTCGATCACCGTCGTGCCATAGATCTCGGCCACCTTCGAGCCTTCGCTCAGGCAGGCGGTATAGGCGCCCAGCCGCATCGTGCCGCCCTTGTCATCGTCAAGTCGGCGGGCGATGGTGTGGTTGCCCTGCACCCACTCTTTCAGGTGGTAAACCACGGGCTCGAAACGCTTTCCCCCCGCCTCGTGGTCGAAATCCTCGCTCCCCGCCGTGGGCAGGTCGGCAAGGTGGCGGGCCGCCTCGATCACGGCCATCTGCATGCCGAGGCAGATGCCGAGATAGGGAATCTTGCGGGTGCGGGCGTATTCGGCGGCCTTGATCTTGCCCTCGGTGCCGCGTTCGCCGAACCCGCCGGGCACCAGGATGGCGTGGAAGCCTTCGAGATAGGGGGCGGGGTCTTCGCGCTCGAACAGTTCGGCATCGACCCAGTCGATCACCACCTTGACGCGGTTGGCCATGCCGCCATGGGTCAGCGCCTCGGCGATGGATTTATAGGCATCCTCAAGCTGGGTGTACTTGCCCACGATGGCCACCCGCACCTCGCCCTCGGGGTTGAAGATGCGGTCATAGACATCCTCCCACCGGGTCAGGTTGGGGCGGGGGGCCGGGGAAATGCCGAAAGCGTCCAGCACCGCCTGATCCAGCCCTTCGCGGTGATAGGCAAGCGGCGCCTCGTAGATCGATTTCAGGTCATAGGCGGCGATCACGCTGTCGAGGCGGACGTTGCAGAACAGCGCCAGCTTTTCGCGTTCCTTGATCGGGATCAGCTTTTCGCTGCGACACACCAGAATGTCGGGGGCGATGCCGATGCTGCGCAATTCCTTGACGCTGTGCTGGGTCGGTTTGGTCTTCAACTCGCCGGATGCGGCCAGCCAGGGCAGCAGGGTCAGGTGCATGAAGATACACGTCCCGCGCGGCCGGTCCTGGGCGAACTGGCGGATCGCCTCGAAGAACGGCAGCCCCTCGATGTCGCCGACGGTGCCGCCGATCTCGCAGAGCATGAAATCGACCTCGTCGGCGCCGATCTTGAGGAAGTCCTTGATTTCATTGGTGACATGGGGGATCACCTGGATTGTCTTGCCGAGGTAGTCGCCGCGCCGTTCCTTTTCCAGCACGGTGGAATAGATGCGCCCCGACGAGACAGAGTCGGTGTTGCGCGCCGCCACGCCGGTGAAGCGTTCGTAATGGCCAAGGTCGAGATCGGTTTCGGCGCCATCGTCGGTGACGAACACCTCACCATGCTCGAACGGGCTCATCGTGCCGGGATCGACGTTGAGATATGGGTCAAGCTTGCGCAGCCGCACCGAAAAGCCGCGCGCCTGCAACAGCGCCCCGAGAGCCGCCGAGGCCAGCCCCTTGCCGAGGGATGAAACCACGCCACCCGTGATGAAAACATACCGTGCCATGGTCTGGCATCCCCCGTGATTGTGCGTCGAACGCAGCCTTGAGACCGGCGCGAAAATCGCACCACCACGGGATTTGAGCCATACAGGATTCGCGGCCCGCCCGCAACCGGACCGCAACATCTTGGGTTACAAAAAACGCCGCGCCCCCAACCTTGGTGGCGGATCAGTCGGCGCGCGGAGGCGTCAGAGGCTCGCCCGAGGCGGACGGGGGCAGAAGATCGCTGCCCGAGGGCAATTCGGGGGCCGTGGCGGCGGGTGCCCCGACGCCCAGACGGTCGACCACCGAGGTGCCCGCCGATTTCTGCGCCGCGATGACCGTGAGGCCGATCGAGGTGCCGATGAAGCAGATCGCGAACAGCCAGGTCAGCTTGGTCAGTGCGGTGGCCACGCCGCGCGAAGAAACTGCACCGCCGCCGCCGCCACCCATGCCCAGACCGCCGCCTTCGGAGCGCTGCAACAGCACGACGCCGATCAGGCACAGCGCCAGGATCAGGTGAACGACAAGTACGATGTTTTCCATGGGCAGGGCCTTTGGCATTGCGACAGGCGGTATCTAAAAGCCCCGCGCCCCCGCCGCAACCCCTTAAGCGTCGCGCGCCTATTCGTCGACGTCGTCCACATCGGCCTGGCCCGACAGCTTGCGCCGCACGATGCTCCAACTGAGACCGATGCCCAGAACCGTCGAGATTGCGAACAGCCCCAGCCAGGTGTTCAATTCGCGATTGTCCAGCCGCAGGATGCCATAGTCATAGAGCACCCAGATCAGCGCCGCCACCAGCGCCGCCACCAACCCCATGCCGAACGCCCCGATGGATCGCAGGGTGGCACGCAGATAGACGATGTAACCGATGGCCAGCAGCAGGCCCAGCAGCACGGTCATCGGCATCTGGGTTTCCCAGTTCGCCCGTGCCCAGCGCACGAAATTCCAGTTCGTCGGATTGAACGTCGCCGCCAGCAACGCAAAGGCGAACACCCATCGCAGCAGAAATCCCATCGCCCTCTCCGTCATGACCTGTGCAAAGGGATGGCAGAGCGGCCGGGGGGCTGTAAACCCCCGAGGCGTTGTGCGCGAATTGTGTTTGTCCTGTCCGGGGTGCGGGCGTATACGGGCGCGGGCCGTGGCGTGCGGGCGGCCCCGGCAGTTCGGGAAAGGATGTCTCATGGCCAATGTCGTCGTCGTCGGTGCCCAGTGGGGGGACGAGGGAAAAGGCAAGATCGTCGATTGGCTGAGCGAGCGGGCCGATGTGATCGCGCGGTTTCAGGGCGGCCACAACGCCGGGCACACCCTTGTGATCGACGGCAAGGTGTTCAAGCTGTCGCTGCTGCCCTCGGGCATCGTGCGGGGCGGCAAGCTTTCGGTGATCGGCAACGGTGTGGTGCTGGACCCCTGGCACCTGGTGGAAGAGATCGCCAAGCTGCGCGCGCAGGGCGTTGA
>Ga0105054_10004815_pt1 | contig 19890 bp, 12 predicted proteins | sample BON02_FD_78091 | JGI IMG/M metagenome (GOLD analysis project Ga0105054, IMG submission 78091) | Freshwater microbial communities from Lake Bonney liftoff mats and glacier meltwater in Antarctica - BON-02 (megahit assembly) | ecosystem: Environmental > Aquatic > Freshwater > Ice > Glacier...
CTGCTTTATTAAACTCATAATGTATTCTAAATTATTATCGTTTTCTATTTGTATTTGATAGTCGCCATTCCCTCTGTGTCCAATATTTGAAACATCTTTTACTAATTCTTTTGGATCATCAAGTGTTCCAATTTTAGCGTTAATGAATATTTTTAAAGATTTTTTTTGAATTCAATTTTGTCTGCGTGGGAAAGGTGGAAGCTCTTTTGCAAGCTTTGGCCTGCGCTTGGGCTTGTGCGGCTTGCAAATGTGCTTACACCTGTATGATGGCTATTCTGTGGATCATACGCCAATGTATCAATCCTTTTGTTTTTAATGGTGAACTCGCTCGTAGCCAATTCAAGCCCCATGATGGCAGGCAGGTTTGCTTCAAAGACTTTTTGAATTTCTTTCTCCAATTTGAAAGGTTTTTCTTTTACCTCTTTTAGTTTGCCTGTTTGGTTAATGTATAATGCCATGTTTTAAAATATTTTTTACTCCCCTAATACCGCTTTCTGCAATAACATTTGACTATTGCCATAAAAGGGTGTATCTGTTTTTCCTAATATAGAGGTGGGCAATGTGCTTATTTCTGATAAGTTTTCCATTGGTACTAATACTGTCTTTGCACCGTTTTCTGAAAGTAAGGTTACTTTGTCTGCGAAATTCATAGCTCTTTCTACCGCACCACCAATGGATATATTGCCAAGTACAGCTAAGGCGGGTTTCAAATTCTTTTTATAGATGGCTGATATAATGGCTATGTAAACTGCACTTCCTATGCCGCCACTTATATAAGCACCCAGCAGGTTGCTGATTTGTATATTGATGTCGTAACCTGACAATGAGTGCTGCTCGTTCAATATGCTTTTTTCGTTGGCTCTTAGGTAGTTATAAGTGTTCTTAATATTTTCTTTTACTTCCTGCGAACTTGTGCCTGTTACGTTTATTTTTCCTGAACCCCTTAATGCCACTACTTCAATTTTCACCAATGCATTGCTATCCCCATCGCTTGTTGCGGTATAACAAACACCAGGCGATAACGGATTTGATTCTATTAATGATGAGCCTCTTTCTTCTGGCAAGCCAACGAATATTTCTTCTTGTGTTTCTTTATCAATGTATGAAAAATTTGTATCCCAAAATTCCATACCACCAATTCGCTTTAGTTGTTCTTTTACCCTTCTTCGCATTTCCATACCAATTATCAAATACTCTCTTATGTCTTCTTTGGTATAGTCGCCATCCGGGTGAAGCAGCTTTATGAAACCCGACACAATTTTTCTTACCGATTTACTATCACGTTGTTTAAGATGTGAGCCTAATGAAAAGTATTTGTCGAATGCATCGTAATACGTTAATTTTCTTTGTGATTTTAACACTTCAGAAAAGAAATCGGTACTGAAACCAAAATGGTTTGTAAAGTTAGCAGGGCTAAATTTTGTTATTTCCCAACCGGGTAAAAATAAATTAATACGGTCTAAAAATGCTGTATCGTGGTTTACTTCATCTGATAGCGGACTAAACAAATGTGATGTTTGCAAAACAGTCTCAACAGGCTGATTGATGTTGCCATTAAGAATAATAGAAGCCGAACCTGATATTTCTCCGCCTTTTGCTCTTGAAAATGAGCCAGATTCCATATAGTCTTTCATCATAGGAATAGCATCCCTGTCTTTGAAAAGTTTATCGGTACTTTCATCAAAGCAAATGGCATCCCACAAACCAACTGCACCTACTCTGCCTGTTGTGTTATTAACGAAAAGCTGAGCAACCGAACCCTGTCCGCCTGATATAAGTATTGCATAAGGGGTTATTTCTTTGTAGATGTATGACTTGCCTGATGAACGTGGACCTAACTCCACCATATTAAAGTTGGATTCAACCAATGGAATTAGGCGACACAAAAGCAGGTTTAGTTTTCTTTCATCTAAGCCTTCACTATATGGTTCATAACCTGCACTTCTAAGTAATAATTTTTTCCATTCTTCTTTGGTGAACTCTTTTCTTTTCTCCGATATTTTAGAGTTATCAAAGGAGGATAGCTGTATTGGTTTAATATCTCGAACAACAAATGGAAAAACAATTGAACCAATAGTAATCATTGGATCATATTCCATTTCGATAATTGCCCAGATGCCACCCAACAGTAGCTTTTCGTGAGCATTCACTAATTCATCACTAATGTTTGCCTTTCTAATATTGCTATTGGCTATGTTTGCCCAATAACGGTCTTTTTGAGCATCAAGTTCTACCGAAATTTTATCAATAATTTTATACCTACCCGTTTCACGAAGCTTCGACTGAATTAAGGTGCTTTCTTCCGGATTTATGTAATGATTTCTCAGAATGGTTTTCACATTTTCCATTCCTTCTTTTAGCTTTTCTTCATCTTCGGTGCTGCAAGTATTAGCAAGCAAATATTCTAACACAAATGCAGGAACGTTTGCCCCACCTTTGATGATACCAACCAAGTCTTTTTTAACCACAAATCCCCTGAAGTGGTCTAAGGCTTTTTTATCTAAGTCGTCTAATATTATCATAATTCAAATTTTATAAAAGTCCGCCTAAATCTCTGGCGTTTGATTTTTTGATTTTTACTGAATCTATTTGTTCTTGGGTGATTGCATCTACAATAACCGCAATGATTTCATTGTGACCGCCAAATGAAAAATCAAATGACTGGACAGCTCCAGGTTCAATGGTGATAATATTGCTGCTGCTGTACGTTAGGTTGTTGGCATAGAGCAAAACCTGAATCTTTCTACTTGATGAAAATAGGTCATCACCTTTACCTATAGCCTGAACCTTTAAACCAAAAAGCTCACCGGTAACTTCTGTGAGTTCTTTCTTGTTTGTGATTTTTACTTCAAGCCCTTTATCAGTTATGCTATCCTTACTAAAAACAAAGTTGGGTATGATGATTTCCTGCGGGGTAAATCCACCGTGAGAAAAGCCATAAACTCCTTTTGACTTAAATGGCCTGTGATTTTTAGCAGCATACACATACTTGTATTCTCCATAGGGCTTTTCAAATGCAAGCCAGTCTTTCCCTTTTTGCTTTTCTTCTGTTCTTATAAATCTTTCGTGTACTTCTTTTTTGCCTGTTGCATCTGCTTCAATTTTATCTGCTTCATCTAATAAACCTGTTAGCACAAAGCCGTGGTCTGTTACTAAATGTACTTTTTGAAAGCCCATGTTGAGCAGCAGCAAAATTTTATCAGTCAGCACATTTTCAAATTCATTGAATAATTTGATAGCACCTAACTGTAGTTTTTCACCTGCACTGTCTATGTCTTTGTAGGTTAAGACAAGATAATCGGCTTTTATGCCATAGTGTAGTGCTTCCAAATTTAAGTAAGTAATATCCTTGCCTGTAGCATCAGACAAACTTTTCTCTCTGCCTTTATGAACTGGTATCACTTCATTGTTGCCAACATACAAAGCACTCATATTGTGTTCGGTTTCCGAAGGCATATCGGCAAACATTACATTGGTTTCCATTTTGCATTTGCCCTGCAATTGCGAAGCAATAAAGGCGGCTATCTCATAACGTACTCCATCGCCAACAATAATTGCTGTGCCGGGTTTAGATTGTGATACTAACTGCGGTAAGTATGCCTGTTGATCTGATTTGTAGGTGTTGCTATGGTCAAACCAGTGTTGAAGTAATTCTTGATTAAGACTTTCGTAATGTTCTTGTAATGGACGAACAATCGCTTCTTCCTGTAAAAATGATGCATAAATATTGCGTATGGCTCTATCTACTTTATGAAATGATTTTGTGTAAAATTCAGTTACCTTATCTAATGAATTACTTTGAGCCAAAGGCTTATTATCAAACTCAAAAAGGTTGATTAGATCATCCCACCACAGCGGAACAAAGTTCGCTGCTTTGCGGTTTCTGATTCGTGAGTGTAACTTTTGAAGCTTTTCCTTTACAAATGATTTATCCCTGAAATTGGCTGTTACCTGGCTTAATTGGAGCTTATCAATTGCTTTAAAGCAATGTTCGGGATGTACATTCCAAATATTTTGTTGTGGCGATAACTTGTAGCTTGAAATGTATTGGTTTAGTGATTGTGAATACGTATTGCTGTCTAACCATTTATGATAAACACTTAGTAATTCAGGTTTGATGTCATTATTCAACAAGCCAGTAAACAAATGATTCACCACTTCTGTAGCTAATGTTTTAGGTGGAACTGTTCTATATGATTGACCTATGAGTTCAAATAACTTTTCTTCAAATAGTCTTTTTACATCCGTTTCTTTATCTGAAAAATAATTTCCAGGATTGCTCAAAAATGGCAGCAATTCATCTTCTACAGAAACAAGTTCTTCCAAGTTTTGCAGAATTTTTTTCCACCAACCAAGGTCTTTGCCAATACCCAATTTAGCTGCTGTAAGCAGCATTGGATTGTCTAATGTAATTTGATGACCGGTAGTTGCAAAAAGTTTTTTACGAATCCATTCAACCGGATTAGTGAGGTCAACACAGCCGTGAGTGAAACAATAATCGAATAAAAAACTCAACTTGGATATGGGACGTGTTATATAAAACACTACCTTGTCATTTTTAAATTTGCTCTCTGCTTCATATCGCAACATCAATTCTTCCTGCACTATTTGCCATTCTTCAGTTTTTGTGTTGTCTGTTTTAAAAATGGTGTAGGAATGTTTCTCTATGATTGGCAATAAATAGCTGCATTGACCAGTAGGGTCAAGTATTACTACCCTGTTCCTTTGGGCAATATGTTTTTCTATATCTTGTATAATCCAGTTATCTGTCATTGGTTGTTGGCTTTTTGTTATTAGTTATTAGAGGGGTAAATGACAACTCAAATGTCCAGTCCAGTGCTTGAAGTTTGGTTCTTAACTCATTCAAATTAACTATCAATTGCTCAAATGTTGGTTTACTTTCTTCATAAATCATATCTTCCTTCATTTTGGCATAATCAGCTTTCCATTCTTCCAGTTTTTCTGCAATAGGAATAGGATTAAGCGACTTTGGATTATGGTTGTTGTAATCTACCTCACCCACTCTTGAGAACTTATATCGGTGTGCGACAATGGTTTCGTACAACTCTTTGTCGTTTATTGCTTTTTCTGCAATACCTGCTTTGGTTAAATGGTATATATCATACAGATGGCGACTTAATCTATCTACTCGTATTTTTTCTGTCGGACGGTGAAACTCTTCGTGTAACAAGAAAACCTTCTCTAAAAAGGTGCGTTCTGCATTTACGGTTGGCACATTAAATAAAGGTTCAGCAAAATCTTTATCAGCATATACTTCATCTACCAATGCACCAAATGATTTAATAGTAAAAGGTTCTCTCAATGAACGGCAGCTCACTTCTATTTGCACTCTTGGTAAAAGATATTCGGATGTTGAATTGATTATATTGGGATAGTAGATTTCCCAAATTCTTGGATCTTGGTCGCTGTCGCCAGTTTCAATAATTTTAAATTGAAGTTCTGAAAAACCTTTTTGCAGGAATTCTTCTTTTAATTCTTCAAAGAAAATCCCAGTAGTATATTCACCTGCTACTTTTCTTAGTTTGCCTATTTGTGTTTTTGAAATATCACCTTTGTAGTCTTCAAAAAATTCTTTGTCGATAGCCAAATCAATGTCTTCTGAAAAACGGTGTATCAATTTCCACGCTTTACTTAATGAAGTACCACCTTTGAATACCAAATGTTTGGCAATATCCATTTTAAAGACAATTTCCAGTGTTCTGCTTACCCACCAATCTTTTTCTACAGCAAAGGGTGTCATTCCTTTTTCTGTAGCAATAGAATTAAAAATAGCTTCTTTCTCCGCCTTATCTATGGTATAAAAATCAATTTTTGCCATTGTTCAATGCTTTTTTCATTATTTTTTGTACCCAAACAGGGGCAAGAGCTATATCGTGTTTAAGGTCTTTTTCGTCTTCCTTCTTCAGCAGTTCTACAATTTTATTTTCTTCTTCTTCACTTACTTTTCCGTTGCCTATTTCCTTTAATGCTTGTATAGCTAATCGGCTAATTTTGCCTTTTGCCAACAGGTTTTTTGGTGTGGTTTTTTTAAACTTGATGGTTCGTTTGCCTACTTTTATTACCCGGGGCGAACCATCGGTTAGCAGTACGATATTCATTGGCACTTGGGTACTTAAGCCCAAAGTGTTTAGGGCGTAACTTCCTGTTGGTACTATTCTAATTCTATCTCGCTTGGCAATGGCTTCTGCCACTTCTTCTGCGGTGGGTGTAAGCGTTCCAATATGTTTGCTGATTTTGGGACGCACATATATACCTTGTGCCACTCGGATAATTACTTTCTTATCTTCTAAGCGTTCTAATGACTTTTGAACGGCTTTCGATGTGCCATAAAGAAAAAAATCTGCTGGCAACACTATAGTACCGCGTGGCCTGCTCTTAATGGATTTTTCTATTTGCTTCTCAATACTTTGCATAGTCATGGTCTTTATATTATGTCGCAAATTTAGCAAATATTTGCGACATAAACACTGTTGCTTTGTAACAAAATAAGTAACTATTCGTTACAACACTCTGTCGTAAAAAAGGTAAATATTTGCGACAACCGTTTGTCACAAATATTGTCGAAACATATGACAGCTTATGATGTTCTTGCCACATTTCTAATTCCTAATTGACTCATCATCAATCCGCATTTAAATATTTGTACTTTGGACAATATATTTTCTATATCCAATAAAATCAGGTTATCTGTCATTTTTAGCTGCGGATAAAATATTTAAAAATTCAATGCACTTATCAATTCTATCAACCTTATCAATACCATTATCCTCTTGTTCAATCAAAAGACAACCATTCTGATTCAATTTTCTATCTAAAATTAATTGATTTAAATAGTAAGTTGAAAATTTGTCATCTACTGGGGAAGAAAATATAAATCCTTCATTAGTATGGCTTATTATTAGAATTAAATTGTCATTTGTAAACTGTAGTTTAGAATTGTAATTTTCGATAGTACACTCTTCAACTCTTTTACTAATTTCAAGTAAAAATGGACTCCAGCTTCTACCTCTGAAGTTTGTGCGGAATAGCATTGTGCATTCATAAGGCCTATCAGCATAATTTTGCCACCAATAAAATCCATCAGTTTGATTATCATTCCAATGTATAAAGGAATTATATTTTATTAAGTAGTACCTTAAATCTTTAGGAGTATTTGGAATGATCTGATAATTATGAACAATATTCAAATTGTCAATGGTCGAATTAGCAATCCTAAATTTTAGGTAATTCTGCAAAATAATACTTGTGTTTTCAAAACCTGTTCTATTCTCACTTTGGTTTAATATTTCACGCCAAGTTGAGTTATTTTTATTGCCAAATCGCATATAATCAACTCCATAAAATTGTGGGTAAAAACCAAAAGTCAATAAAGCTTTACTTATTTCTATGAAATTACAATCAGCATAAAATTCTTTGAGGAAAACAACACCTAAATCACCAATTGTAGTATCAAGTAAGAAAACTCCAATACTGCCTCTTAATAAAGTATGATCTTCTAATTTATAAATTGTTTCTATAAGCTCGGGATTGGTTTCTAATAATGCCTCTTTTGCAGCTTCTTCATTTAACTGCCTATGCGTAAAAGGTAAGTTTTCAGGTAGTCTTTCACCATTAATCAAGGCCTCAATAGCTGAGTATAAATTATTGAGATTTTCATTTCTTACTTGTTTGTCGGAAGCGTGTTCAAGAAGATTTCTTGTTAATCTGTAAAAGTTAGATGGAACTTTAACCTTATCAAGGTTTATCTTTATGAAGGCGTATAATAATAATTGCTCCCTAATCACAAAGTTGTTGTGAAGATATGTTTCGACACATTTGTGAAACAGATTAGGGTCAGCATTTTTAAAGAATAATTTTGTTTTAGTAATAACAAAGTCATCATCAGCAATATAGAAAATATTGTCAAAAGAATGCTCAGTCTCTTTACTTATTTTTAAGAATAAGTCAATACAATCGAATAAAAACTGAACATTTTCATCATTTTTTGAATATACCTTATTGACTCTCTTTAACCAAAATTCATCGGCAATTACTATTCCTTGTTTTTTGATAAGAATATCTGTGATGTACCAAAAAAAGCTCAAGAAGCCCTCATCAACAAGTTTAGCAATATCTCCAGTTTCCCTATCTTTAAAAATTTTCCAAAATAAATCAGACCATTCACCATCAACCTTATCATTAAAGTATTTGGCTTTGTCATCTTTTAGAATCTCTGAAAAACTTGATTTAAAGTGTTCAAAATCTGTTAATGGCTTTCCTCTTGCATTCATTTTGATATACAAATCATCGGGAAGCCCTAAATCATTCATTGAAAGTAAATGAAAAACTATCCTTGGATTATCACCAGATAACTTATCCCATAAATTACTGAGCCCTTCAAACTTATCTTGTATAGTTCGCAACACGACTAGCATTGACTGAATTGTGGGATCATTTTTCCAATTAGAATAAAACCAAGATTGATTTACAATTTGCTCATCCACTTTTTTTTCATCCGTCCAGTCTATTTTAAAGTCTATTAGTTTTTCGCAGAAACTTCTTGATGTCTTTCTGGTAGCATACGAAAATTTGCTTAAAAGGGGTTTTACATCTTCCACCTTTACTTTTTCTTTATTAGCTACAAACCAATGAATTAAAAACAAAGTCGTTAATCTTTGTTGGCCATCCAAAGGCTTAAAAATGCTTACCTGAGAATTTCCTGTGCTGTCAGTTTCTGTATATCCATAAATAAAGTCTAGCTCCATAAGAGCTTGCTTTTCATTTGTCAAAACCTCAACAATATTATCCAAGAACCGCTCTCGAATAGTTGGTATCTTACCAGTATTCCTACCTTGTGCATAATCTCGCTGAATAGGCGGAATGACTATTTTAGACTCACGTAAAAGATTCAATAAATTATTCATCTTCTTTTATTTCGTTAACTTGTGATGATTGAGGTAAATATTTTTTAAGAGATTCTATTAAAGTATTGTAATAGTTTTCCCTGTCGCCAGATGACCAAAAATAGTTTTGTGCAGAAACATTCTCAGTATTATAATACTTCATAAATACTCTTTTGGTACATAGCGGAATAAAATGTCCTTCTTTGTCTAAGTTGATTACATCTCTCCTTTTAATTTCAAATACTGAATTATTTAAAGCTGCATTGTCAGGCTGGCTTAATAAAGCTAGATTCCTTAATCCCTCGCTTTCCTGATCCATACTATCTACTTCACTCGTGAAAAAATCATTTACATTTTTGAAAATGACTGAAAACCTCTCCCAGGTTATGTGTGCGTTGTTGTACTGATTAATTTCACCTATAAGTTTTTCAGCTTCTATATTTTCTTTAAATTCTTCCAAAAGCTGTTTATGAAGTTCCAACCACTTTAACCAAGCATCTTTTTTATTTTTATCAAAGTTTTCAGATTTTCTGGCGTGTATGTGTTCAATGCTCCAATGGTTATCTTTATGTTGTTTAAATGGATAAAATTCACTTATTGATTTAGATTCAATAAAAATTTGAATATTAAATAGAAGTAGAATATTGAAAATCTGATGCGAATGATTTTCATATCTTAATTCTGATGGTTCAAACTTAACAGAATCTTTTATTAAGTCATCAATTCGTTGGCTAAAGGTATCTTTACTTTCAGTAATTGCAAATTGTACCAGCGTATTCAAATTTACACCCTGATATTTCCCAAAATGTTTAGAGGAAATCAGATACCCTATCCTGTGGTAGTAATCCTTATCAGAATACCATTGAATTAATGTGCTATAAAAATGTTCAATTTCTTCCCAAACTTTACCTAACCCATCTTGATCTGCTTTTTGTTTTTTTACCAGTTTTAAAAAAGTATAAAAATTATCTATTTCTTGTTCATCCTTCTCTGTTATCATATCAAGAATGAGCTCAATTTTAGTTTCAAAAATTTCTCGTTTTTTATTGGTAATGAACGACCAAAATTTCAAATCTCCTTCGTTTAGCTTATGTTCTATTTCATCCCATAATCGAGCAATTTCATATTGCTTTATCCTTCTTTCTTCTTGCGGCAATTCTTTAAAACTTTCTGACGACAGAAATAAGGCTTTTACTAATTCTGCATTGGTAAGCGGAATTTTACCAAGATTCAATCTTTCAAATAACTTTCTTCCGTCCTGAATATCAACTTCATACCAAATAACCTTTGAGAACTCTTCAAAAGTAGATTGAAATGATGCAGTATTAAGCTTCTTGCCTTTTTCTTGTTCGTAATTCAATTGCCATTCTCTGATTGTTTGAAGTGCATTAGAAAAATAATAGTAATCAATGTATTCTTTACTGATATTAACTGTGTTATCCTCATTAATTTTTAAGGTTTTTAGGAAATTGGTACTTCCTTTTCGAGTTTCATAATTTAGAGTGAATTGGTCTAACTTATCTTCTCCTCTCCATTTTTGATTGATGTATTGTAGAATTAGGAATATTGTTGTAAGTCGCTGCTGACCGTCAATTACCTCGAACCATTCACCTTCTAGTTTATTCTCCAACTTTTCTTCTTCACTCAATAGTTTTACAGCTACAGGCTGTAAACAATAAAATGTTTTCTCAGTGGGTTTACCCTGAATTTCTTTTGGTATAAATGAATCAATATCATCCAATAGCTGCGTCACCTGCGTATCAGTCCATCTGTATCCCCTTTGGTAATGCGGAATAAAAAACTGCTTATTGTATAGTTGATTTATAGCTCTTGGTTCTAACATATTTATATTTTTTAATTACCAATCCGCATTTAAATATTTCTCCAACTGTGACTTCTTACCACCTGTAGTTTTTAGCACTTCTGCTCGCAGCAAACCTTTCTTTTGTAATGGGGCGATGTTTTTACCTACGCCATCATCCAATTTAGGGTCATAGTTTTCAGCTATTAGTTCGTCTATTTTAGTTTTGAATGTTTCTATTTCTTGCAATTGCAAACGGATGGTTTCTTTCTCTGTTTGTGCCTGTGCCGTGTTTACATCTTGTAAGGTAATTTGTCGGTATTCTAAGTTTTGTACCCTTTCACTTAGGTATCTTGTTTTGAGTGTAAAAAGACTATCTCTGTTCCATTTGTAGATAAGAATGTAAGCGGCAAACCCCTGATGCTGCCCACTGCTTAAATGCCATATAAATGGTGTTTTAGGTAGGTACATAAACAGGTTGAGATGATTGCTGAGTTGGTTAAAGAAATGATGCTCTAAATACTCATTGATGGAACGACCCAACAAACTATCTAACTGCATATACTGAGCTGCGGTAAAACCATTTTGCAAACAATGTTGCTCTAAGCGTTGGCTCAGGGCTTCTTCGCCCGGCAGGCCTACCAATGGAATAATACCATCTTCATCTTCTTGTAAGAGTGTTCGTATAGTATCTGCCAAAAACTCTAAGCCAATTTCTGCTGCTCTTGCTGCTGGCAATGTTTTGGCTTCTTTAAACCAATACCAAACATTGATTGGATTTACCTGATGGCGGATGCAGAACTCTTCTAAATTATTATTGCTTTGGTAGAGTGTAGCAAAACTTTCCTTTATTTCTCTAATTTGTTGTTCATCAAAATTAGTAATGGGTAGGTTTTGAATATGTTCTGTTACTTCATTAAGTGGATTTTCTAATTGTGCTAAAAAGGCATCTTTAGCTGCTTGCAGTACAGTTAATGAACCGATAGGAACTCCCTTTTCACTTTGTACTAATTTAATATCAGATTCATTTAAATCATAAATTTTAAAAACGATTTCATTTATTAATGCTTCAAAGACTAATAATAAAGTCATCTCTAAATTTTCGTGGTTTAGAAAAGATTTTACTCGCTCTCTAAGAACATCTTTTTCGTCAAATCTTAAAGGGTTGCAAGTGAAGTCTTTTTCAAAAATCTTAAAACTATTTATATGCGATTGGATAGAAATAGCATTTAATGTAAGTTTCTTTAAAATCGACTGATGCTCTTGTGAAATACTAACAATTGGCACTCTGTGAATGTCATCTGAATTTGTTGCAACAGTGGCATTTAAACAATTCAGGATATAACTAATTAAGTCAGTATTTAAGAGACTTAAATAAACTTCCAAATCATATTTTGCTTTTTCTTCAAGAAATATACTTCTGGTCGTGGAGTCGTAAATGTAATTTAATGGTTGTATTCTAAATGACGTTCCTTTTGATGATAATAGACTACAAGCTATGCCAGGTTTTAGATATGTATCTGGATTTCGCATATTCAAACTGGGATGCTTTTTTATTTCTTCACCATTATTCAACCAATTTATTACTAACCACAAGTTGCCATACCATTTCCTGAATGGTCCGCCTTTGACATAACCAACCCATTTTTTACCATCTAAATTATAATTTGAGGAAATATCTAAAGGATTTACTTCCCACCAGAATCTAAAAAACCTGATATTTTCTGTACCCAAACCCTTTTTTGCTCTTAAATGAACGTATAAGGAGTCTCCCTTAAACTTCTCCCTAAATCCATCACTTATCCAATAGATAAAAGGATTGCCATCAATGATTTTGAGCTTTTCTTGTGATAATTTGTAAAGTCTTGGGTTGAAGCGATTATTTATAGCATCTTCATAGGCTTGCTCTAATGATGCTTGTTTTGCTTTCTCTTGTTGGTTGGCAGTAATGTTAAAATAAATACCCTGTGTTTCTTTTTTCTTTTTACTCAATACATACCAAGTAGCATCTAATAATATCCCTGTGCCAAAAAGGTTTACTCTATCTAAACCATAATCTACCATTATATCAATATGGGTATGTTCAATCAGATATTTACGAACATCTTGAAAAGTCTTGATAAACATAAAAGTATGTGGGTGAATTATTCCTACATAGCCATCATCTGTTGTTAATTCATAGCACCTTTTTATAAAAGTTGCATAAAGGTTGGTATTGAATTTATAGGGCTGCTTGTAATTCGCTTCAATAAATTTTTTCAGTTCTGGCCCAAAATCCGAGCTATCGGTATAAGGTGGGTTGGCAACTGCTACATCATACTTCTGCGTAAGCAATTGCAAAAAGGTAATAGCATCCTGTGTTTTGGTATTTAAAAAAGTTTGTCCTTGCTTGGCGGTGTTTTGTGCTACTGCCGTTTGCAGGTTGGTAAAAAACGAGGTTCTAAATGCTTCGTAACTGTCTAAATTCTCTTGCCCAAATAGTACTACTTGGTTGGCATCATCTTTTTGTTTTGTTCCAAACCATTTCAGATTCATCTTTTCTTCTAAACGAATAAGAGAACCAAATTTATGGGCATTTTGAAGGTCTTCCCATAAGTCAGCAATAATGCTACGTTCTTTTTCTCCTACGTTTCCATCTTCAAACAAATGTTTTACTTCATCGTAAGTAGGTAGGAAGAAATCGGAACTAACAATATTGAAATGCTCCAATTTAGCAGTACGTTTTTTGCGTTTTGCTTTTATGTATAAACCCAACTGAGCCAACTGTATGGCACGGTCGTCTAAGTCCACTCCGTGTAAGTTATTTTCAATTATTAGTTTGGGTATGTCTGCTTCGTTGTAATCTGCACCATAGTTTTCAATTTGGTCTATGTATAAGTCGTAATACACATCAAAGCCATATAACAAATAGTTGCCCGATCCTGTGGAAGGGTCAATCATTCTTATTTCGTTTAATGGTTTACGCTCTCTTGTTTGAGTGCTTGGTGCATTTGCAATCTTATACTTGTTTTTGATTTCACTATCAGGGTACATTTCTAAGTAGAGCTTGCCCAGACTATTATCTACTAAAAACTGAACTACCCAACGAGGTGTGTACACCTGACTTTGGATGCTTACTTTGTTGTATTCTGTTTTATCGCCACTTAATTTATGGGCTGCTTTTTTGTAGTTGTTATAGCTTTCATATAACCAACCCAACACATCATCACTTTGCCATATTTCGTTTTCTACTTGTGTGTCGGTTTCTACCTCATTAAAAGCATTGATGATGCTTTGCAGTTCTATGGCAGTTGGTAATAGGTGATATGGGTGCTGTGGACTGAATAAAGGAATATCACCAGATAATTTTTGCAACTGGTCTTCCAAAAAGGGTCGTAAGCCTTCTGCTTCTTCATTTCGTCCATTAGTATTTTGCTCCAACCAAGCCAAATGAGCAAAGGAACGACCACCGTGACTTTCTCTTTGTGTTACAATTTCTGGGTGCAAGGTGTGAGCTTCCATCACTTTGAGTGCTGCCAAACGATTGAACAAAGTGAACGTGAGTTCTTCTACCAATTTTTCGTAAGCATCGGCAATGGTTCCGGTTTCAGCAATAAACACTTCACGAATCGTTTCCATTCGTTTGCGTTCACTTTGATATTCCTGTGGAATTGTTTCCAAAGGGGATAATTGCCCTTCATTGATGCCCATCCTACCCAAGCGATTGCGGAATGCTTGGTCTATGAGTTGGCGTATATGTTCGGTATGTTCGGATAGTTTCATCTTAGTTAATTTCTATTTCATCATTATCAGAAGCAGAAGCCAATTTTTGTAATTCGCCTTGCAACCAAAATTTATATTCGGCTACTTTCATTTTTGAGTTCGGTAATTTAACCGAGTACTTTTTCACTGTTGGATTTGGTAGTGCTCCCGGTTGTGGCTCCGGTGGTTTTGTTTTTATTAAACCGGCACTTGCTATTTCTATCTCTGCCTTTTTGCTCGGATACAAATCAATGAATGAAAGCACTTCGGAAAAAGTGAATCTGCTTTGTTTGTCTTTTACATCAAAGTCGATGGAAATTGCAGACAAGGTTCTTTGCTTTGCATATTGGCTTAGTGCATTTGCTTTGGTAAAAGCAAGGGTATTTAATCCCTCGGGCAAAGCATCAATTGCCTTTATTAATGTAACAGCATTTGCATCTATCTCTATGTATTTTACAGCACAATCTTTCATTGCTTGGCTAAATAGATTGTGGTATTCATCTTTGGTTTTTTGAGATGACTGTTGCAAAGCAGCAAAGTTTTTAATTACATCACCGGTTAAATGGGTATCAAAATCTGCTCTATGTTGCTGTATGTTGGTGTTACTAATTGCCGCTTTGGTTAATTCATCTTGCACTGCAATAACAAAACCCATCCATTCTTTTACTTTGGGTAAATTATTTCTGATGAATTTCTCTACCTTTTCAATATCCTGCAAGGCAATTAAAAATTTATCTTTAGAAGCTAAAAATTCAACAGCCTTATCTATGTAGTTGGCTTCACTTACTGCACCTGTAAAACCACCAATAAAGGTGGCGTTCTCATCTGCCTTTGGAAATAATTTATCAAATTCCTTTTCGCTATTTCGCAGTGTAGTTACTTTATCAGCAAAGTGTTTAGCTGTATCTCTTACGGCTGAAACCAATTCAAAATCATTGGTGTTGTAATCTATTTTGTGACCAATATATTTTTCAGCTTCAATATCCAATAGAAATTGTGCTAACTCTTGCTTCTGCAATGCAGAAAGTGATTTAGAAACGGCTTTGAAAGTGGCTCTACGAAACTCTCTGGCTGCATTAAAAATGGCTGGTACACCATCGTCACGCCAAGAGAACTTTTCTACACCATTATATTTGGCAATTACTTTACCTGCTCTCATTAATGCTGCAACAGAAGATATAACAGTACCAAATGTGAAGCCAGCAGGAGGTTGCTCTAAATCCTTTTCAAGTGTTGTACCATCTACAAAAGTGTTTCTAATCTTATATAGAATTTCTTCGGAAACCTTTAGGTTTTCCCCAATAAAATTACCCTGTGCATCAAAAAAAGCAAAGTCGCTTCCTGTGAAATACTGTTTTAACCTTGCATTATTGGCTTCTTTGATAACCGCAGCAGCTACACTGTCGCTTAGTTGCGAACCCAAACGCTTACTATATACGTTCTGAATAATTTGCTTTTGTTGAGCTTGCAAGGTTGTTTGCCAATTGTCCTTATTTAGTTGCAGTGTATTGTATAAATAAATGGCTGTTGCGTTTAACAAGGAATCTTCAACCAAGTCTTTGATACGATTTTGCTTTTCACCTTTTGCAGTTGAGAAACTAATGAGAATTTTACCTTCTTCTGAGTTTGGATTATTGTATTTCTGCTCCAAATAAGTAGTACGTTCTACTTCATCAATTAAGCGGTCTAATTCTTTAAAATAGCTGTTGTCCGGAACTAACCACAATAGATCCTTATCGTTTTGATGCTGCACTTTTAATGCATCAATATCTGTGGAACGGCTGTCTGAAATATTGTAAACACTTTTAACTTTTACTTTTAAGTATTTCAGATTTGGAGTAGTCAATTCATCATCATTATCAGTTGTGATAAAGAAGTCAAACTGTAACCCGGTATCTGTTACTTTAGCTATCGTTTTTGTGAACTGAGCAGCTTTGTATGCGGTAACTAATTGCTTCTTTTTTACGAAGCCCTGAACAGTGAAACCATTCATTTCATCCAACAAACGTTGTTCAATATCTGATGTAATGCGGTATGTTTTGTTGGTGTCTAACAACACTTTTGCTTCTGTCAATATTTCAAGTGCCTTTGTTATATCATCCTGTACTTTAAACTGCTCGTCAGGGTCGCTGATGAAGGATTTAATAATGTTAGGCAAAGTAGAAGGCGTCACTTCTGCCTCTGTTAAAAAATTGATGGTTTCTAACAATTTTCTGCCAGAAATAGGCGAACCAGCTTCGGACAATATTCGTTCTGCATTATCGTATCGGCTTACCAAACGTACAGGTGGCTGAGGTTGACCTTCTTTAGCAATGTGCCAACCTGTAACGGTATGAAACAAATCTGTGTGTTGGACTTCCTGCTTTAGAATATCGTAAGTAGTTATAATCATTCCCCGTGCTGCTACTTTGGTAGAAGCATAACCCTTTGTGCCAAAAAGGAAGTTTTGAAGCAAGTCGAACTGATACTTGTAAAAGGGGTAATAAGTAGCGTAGTTTTCTGCACTATCTGTTTTGCTGATACCTGCACCGTGAATAGAGGCGTGGTCAGCAATTTTTCCTGAATTTTTCTTATAATGTTCTGTGAGTTTTTGAATACCTGTTTCGGTTTTCTTCAATAGCCTGTTGCGAATGATTACACCAACTTCGGTTGCTTCGAGGTGAATCTTAGTTTTAAAACGGTCGGTAACTTTTGTGAGTTGGGCTTTACTTACATTGGAGTTATTAATAACATCATCTAATTTTTCCTGAGCAATGGCAATAGTCCAAACCTTACCGCCTAATGAAGAAAGGGATTCGCTAACACCTTCTAAGTCCAATAAGTTGAATTTTTTCTGATTAATGGCTTCACTGGCTTCATCAAAAAGAAAAATTACTTTTTCATTTTTTTCAACTTGTAAATAGTTGCTTATTTCTTCTCTCAATCGAGCAGCACTAAACTGGTCAATATCCCTGCGAATCGTTGTAATTAGGTTGTCGTAATCTGCATCGGTGTTTCCTTTTTTAATAAACAATTCTTTGATGGCTTTTGCATATTTAAAAGAACTTGTTTTTAATTCAGACCAATCTGAGCCTGTGGAATCAAAAATAAAGTCTTGTACAGCAGTTTTACCTTCGCTTAACATTAACTGAAACAAAAATATACCGTGCTCATTTTCAGGCAAACTAAGTGACTTGAGCAAATTTCTGAAAAGTGTGAAAGCTAAGCCCTTTGAGGTGTCTTGTTTGGCAATATCAAGGAATACAACTCTTGAATCTATAGCATCCAATCTGGATAAAGCATTTTTCACTAAGGCTTCATCATTTATCCCTATAAAACGTTGAATGATTCTATCTCTTGCAGGTGTTCCGGCTATTATACGATTACTCAACATATAGCCCAATAGCTTACCAAAATATGATTTACCTGAACCATAGAAACCTGAAATCCATACACCTGTTTCAAGAATATTAGATGTGTAGATACCTACAAAATCTGCATACTCTCTTGCTAAACCATCTGTAACGATATAGCTTTCAATTTCAGTCTGTATTTCTTTTTCGGAAATATCTTCTAAGTCGATGACGTTTTTAATGTCTTCGGTTAAATCTATTGTTAGGATGTCTTTTATCTTCATTTTTATTTAATTCTTTAGTTAACAATCATACATCTGTACTTAGATGCTGGACGAGAATTTAGAAACATTAATTGGTCACCTTCTTGGGTTGCTGGATACAAAATGATTAAAGGTTTTTTTGATTTCATTACCAATTCACTTTCCATTAGGTGGATACTATCAATGCCACTTCCATACAATGCACCTGAGTGAATCATCACCGGAATTTTATCTTCATTGTATGCCTTCTCAATTTCAGAAAGTATAATAGAGAATAGGTCGGGTCCTGTTTCGCCTTCAGGTGCTTTAAAAATTTGGTGTACTGAACCCCGCAGCAAATCAAACATATCAGCTAAATGGTTTTGGTTGCTTTCAACAAAAGAAATAAGAAGTTCATCAAGATCAATGATTGAATAATCTGCACCCATCAGATCATTTAATTTCACAATGAACTGGTGCTCTAAATTGGGAGGACAAACCAACAAAATAGAGTTACCTCCATTTGCATTGAGTCGTATTTCAGACCGCTTGTCTGATTCTACCAATCGCTTTACTTGCGTTATGATATGTTCAGGATTTAGTACTGTGCTCATAAATTGATTCATAAGGTTTTGTTGGTTCTATACTAAGATTATCTCCAGTGTAAACCACATTAAAATATTTTGAGAACTTTTTATTTAATAGCCTGTCGATAAAAGTTTGTTTTTCGTTGAAACTATATTGCAGCCACTCACTGTTCAATAGATTTGGCTTATCTGAAATAGCTGACAACCAGTAAGCAAATAGAACAAACATTGTATCCGATAAATGTGGATGGGTGATGCTTTTATTGACAGAGCCTTCCATTAAGCCAAACTTCTTTAATAGTGTTAGATATTTTGAAGCTGTTGTAGTTATTGTAATTTCAGACCACTTTTTTAAATCATCTTCTGATTCTTTCAAATCTTTTATACAAGCAACTATTTCATCGTTTTTAATTGATACCCTACCACTATAAAAAGCAGGAAAGTAAACTTTAGTATTCAAGTAGTTTAATAATTCATTATTGACAGAAGCGTTCCAGAATAAAAGTAAAAGTACTTCAGTTGAAATTGCATTCTCCTTTATTACCGATTGAAAAATAGATTCTGAATTGGAGTTTTTGAAACTTAAAAAAGTAGCCTTGATGGCTTTTTCAAATCGTTTTACAGACTTATCTGTTTTGATAGCAGTGTAGGTATGTATCCCGCCTTTTTCTTGGATGGAAGCCATATCTTCTGAAAGAAAAACTTTTATCAAGTTCCAATCAGGTAGACTGCCTAAAACATTTATGTCTGAATTTATTTTCACTATTTTTTTTTCTTCTTAATTTTCATTTTGTTCTCTGTTGCTTAGATTGCTTCATTGGCAAATTTTTCATCTTTGACAACTGCATAAATTTGGTCGGCTAACCAAAGCGTTAGCAATTGGTCTTTATCCGTTTTTAAAATTTCGGCAAGAATGGGTATTAGTTCCCGTTTTATTTGTCTATCGTCTCGTTCAATCTCGCTAATGATTGAAGTGTCTTCATCCAATTGAGAAGTAAGCTGCCGCAGAAGCATATTCTGCTTCGTTCTCAGCTCTCTTATTCGTTCACCACATTGTGTTGCCATTATAATATTATTGTGTTGACAAATATAGGAATAAGTTACTGGTGCGTTGGCAAAAAAGTGGCTCTTTTGGTTTTCCCGAAGGGTCGGCTTTGTGTTTCGGGGCAGAACTAAATATGCTCCCGAAAGCTTTCGGGATGCGGCTGGCTAAAATTGAATTTAAAAAATTGTACGTTGGGGAAAATATAAAATACAGAAGTGTCGGCAATGAGTGTCGGCTTA
>Ga0105054_10004817_pt1 | contig 19881 bp, 19 predicted proteins | sample BON02_FD_78091 | JGI IMG/M metagenome (GOLD analysis project Ga0105054, IMG submission 78091) | Freshwater microbial communities from Lake Bonney liftoff mats and glacier meltwater in Antarctica - BON-02 (megahit assembly) | ecosystem: Environmental > Aquatic > Freshwater > Ice > Glacier...
CACACCGGCGACTATGCCGAAACGTTCATCAACGGTGGCCTGTATTTCCACGCCCCCATGGTCAACTGGGCGGTGCGCAACAACGGCGCGTGCAGTTGGGCCTGGTGGGCGCAGAACACCGCAATGCTCAGCGAGAGCGAGAAGAAGGTCGTCGCCTTCAACATCGCGCACGGGGTGACGGCGGGCTATTCGATCAGCTTTCGCGATGCGTCGATCCGCAACAAGGGCGCCATCGCCCTGACCGCCGAACGCGGGATGACCCAGGACATCGTCGAGGAGGTGTGGAAAGAGCATGGACGCGACATCACGGTGATGAACAACGTGGTGCACCTCAAGCTGATCCAGCTCCCCTACTCCACCCCTGCCCGGCACCTGACCAAGCGCCAGTGCGAGGCGCTGGAGTGGATGCGCGATGGCAAGACGACCCAGGACGCGGCCGAGATCATGGGCCTGACGGCGGCCACGGTGGAGAAGCACCTGCGCCTGGCGCGTGAGGCGCTGGACGTCGAAACCACGGCCCAGGCCGTGCTGAAAGCCTCGTTCCAGAATCAGATTTTCGTGCTCGAACGGTAGACTGCCGCTTTTCTGATCACATGGTCAAATGTTGTTTTTTTGAGGTTCTCGACCTAACGAGCTGTTTCCAAATTATTTTACAGGTAAGTTCTGATGCCGCAGGAGGGTGGTAAGGAATACCAGACTTGCCTTGCGTCACCGTTTGTGTCACATTAGACATGTTCGGTGAGTGGTGGCATTGATGCCATGGAACCGCCTCCTGTCCCGGCCAGTATTGGTATTCGGGTCAGGAGACACCCCATGGCGCAGATGCGTCGGAGGATCGGTTCAGCCCTTCGCGGCCTTGGCCACTTCGGCAGCAAAATCTTCCTTCACCACTTCGATGCCTTCGCCCACTTCCAGCCGCACGAACCCCGTCACTGTCACGCCCGCCTCTTTGGCGGCGGCGGCCACGGTCAGATCGGGGTTGACGACAAACGCCTGACCCAGCAGCGTGACCTCGGACATGTATTTCGCCATCCGGCCCACGATCATCTTTTCGATCACGGCTTCGGGCTTGCCCGACTCGCGGGCGATGTCCATCTGAACCTGCTTTTCCTTCTCGACCAGCGCCATATCCAGATCGGCCTCGGACAAGGATGCCGGGTTGGTGGCGGCGATGTGCATCGCGATCTGTTTGCCGATGCCGTTATCGGGGCCCGACAGCGCGACAAGCACGCCGATCTTGCCCATGCCATCGGTGGCGGCGTTGTGCACATAGGACACGACGGTGTCGCCCGTCAGCATCGCCATGCGGCGCAGCGACATGTTCTCGCCGATCTTGGCGATGGAATCGGTGATCATCGCCTCGACCGTCTTGCCGCCCACTTGGGCCGCCTTCAGCGCGTCGACGTCCGACACGCCCATGGCCGCGTCGGCAATTGCGCCAACCATGCCCTGAAAATCGCTGTTCTTGGCGACGAAATCGGTTTCCGAGTTCACCTCGACAGCGATGCCCTTGCCGCCCTCGACCTTGACGGCCACCAGACCCTCGGCGGCGGTGCGCCCCGATTTCTTGGCCGCCTTGGCCAGCCCTTTGGTGCGCAGCCAGTCGACGGCAGCTTCCATGTCGCCACCCGTTTCGGTCAGCGCCTTCTTGGCGTCCATCATGCCGGCACCCGTGGTGTCGCGCAGTTCTTTCACTTGTGCAGCGGTGATTGCCATGTCCCTGGCTCCTCGAAAAATTGGGGTGTGCGGGGGGCAATGCCCGGCCCGGTATCGGTTGCGGGGCGGTTTGCGCCCCGCAACCAAAGTGTCGTCAGGCGCTTGCGGCAGCTTCCTGCTCGGCCAGCACTTCCTCGACGGCGGCTTCTTCCATGGCACCCATGTCGACGCCGGCGGCGGTCATCTGTGCCGACATGCCATCCAGCGCCGCACGGGCGGCCAGATCACAGTACAGCGCGATGGCACGGGCCGCGTCGTCATTGCCCGGGATGATATAGTCGATGCCGTCTGGCGGTGCGTTTGAGTCGACAATGGCGACCACCGGAATGCCCAGCTTGCGCGCTTCGGCGATGGCCAGGGCTTCCTTGTTCACGTCGATCACGAAGATCAGGTCGGGCACGCCGCCCATTTCACGGATGCCGCCCAAGCTGGCGTTCAGCTTGGTCTGGTCACGTTCCATGCTCAGCCGCTCACGTTTCGTCAGGCCCTCGGCGCCCTGTGCCATCTTCTCGTCGATCATCTTGAGACGCGAAATCGACTGTGACACGGTTTTCCAGTTGGTCAGCGTACCGCCCAGCCAGCGGTGGTTCATGTAATACTGGGCACATTTCTCGGCAGCGTCCGCCACCGGCTTTTGCGCCTGACGCTTGGTGCCCACGAACAGGATGCGGCCGTTTTTGGCCACGGTGTCGCGGATCACCTTCAGCGCCTGGTCCAGCATCGGAACGGTCTGGGTCAGATCGAGAATGTGAATGCCGTTGCGGTCGCCATAGATGTATTGCTGCATCCTGGGGTTCCAGCGCTGCGTCTGGTGACCATAGTGAACGCCAGCTTCCAAAAGCTGACGCAGAGAAAATTCCGGGAGCGCCATGTCCAAGTTCCTTTTCCGGTTTCAATCCTCGGCAGGGCCATCAGAGCGAATGCTCAACCGGCGGACCGTTGCGGGATGTCTCCCCGAACGGCCCAAGCCCCACCTGTGAAGTGCAGGCGCGATACACCGGTTGCAAAGCCTGCGCAAGGGGCGCTTTGGGAGGATCGCGCAGATGCGCTCCGCGCGAGAGTATTTGGACAAAGAAGAAACCAGGGACCACCGCCCCGTTTCTTCATTGTCCAAATACTCAAATTGCGCAGCGCCTGCCCCATGCACGCCCTTGCACCCTGCCCCGCCCTGCGCCAGATGTTGCCCCATGACACCGCCCGACATCCTGTGCATCGGCTCGGCCCTTTGGGACATCATCGGCCGTGCCCCCGCCACCATGCGCATCGGGTCCGACGTGCCGGGCCGCATCACGCGGTTGCCGGGCGGCGTGGCGATGAACATCGCGATGACCCTGCGCCGGTTCGATCTGGTGCCTGCCCTGCTGAGCGCCGTGGGCCGCGACGCCGAGGGCGAGGAACTGATGGCCACCTGCCGCGATCTTGGGGTGATCACCGACTTTGTCTATCGCTCCGACGATCTGCCCACCGACCGCTATATGGCTGTCGAGGGCGGCAACGGGCTGATCGCCGCCATCGCCGATGCCCATTCGCTTGAGGCGGCGGGCGACAAGATATTGCGCGCCCTGGCCGACGGGCGGCTGGGCCGCGATGCCGCCCCCTATGGCGGGATGATCGCGCTGGACGGCAACCTGACCGCGCAATTGCTGGCACAGATCGCCCGCAGTCCGCTGTTTTGCGCCGCCGATCTGCGCATCGCCCCCGCCTCGCCCGGCAAGGCCGAGCGACTGCTGGGCCTGCTGGGCCACCCCCGCGCGACGCTCTACGTGAACCTCGAAGAGGCGGGATTGCTGATGCAGTCAAGGTTCGAGGATGCACAAGCGGCTGCCGCCGCGCTGCACGATCGGGGCGCGCACCGGGTGATTGTCACCAATGGCGGCGCCGAGGTGGCCGAGGCAGGCCCCAATGGCCCGCTGACGGCCTGCCCCCCGGCGGTGCTGGTCAGGCGCGTGACGGGCGCGGGCGACACGTTCACGGCCGGTCACATGGCCGCCGAACGGGCCGGAGCCGCCCCCGACGAGGCGCTGGCCCGTGCCCTGCGCGCCGCCGCCGCCCATGTCTCGGGGGATATCGCCTGATGGCCATTCCCCTGCGCCTCTCGCCCGAAGTGCGCGAGGCCCGCGAGGGCAATCTGCCCCTTGTCGCGCTGGAAAGCACGATCATCACCCACGGCATGCCCTATCCGCAGAACGTGGAAACCGCGATGCTGGTGGAACGCACGATCCGCGAGGCGGGCGCCGTGCCGGCCACCATCGCGGTGATCGCGGGCGCGCTGCACGTCGGGCTGTCGGAACAGGAGTTGACAGCCCTGGGGCAGGCCACCTCGGTCGCCAAGCTGTCGCGCGCCGACCTCGCCGCCTGCATCGCCACACGCGGCACCGGTGCGACCACCGTCGCCGCCACGATGATCGCCGCGCGCCTGGCGGGCATCGAGGTGTTCGCCACGGGCGGCATCGGCGGCGTGCACCGGGGGGCCGAAACCACCTTCGACATTTCCGCCGACCTGCGCGAACTGGCCCAGACGGCGGTTTCGGTGGTGGCGGCGGGGGCCAAGGCGATCCTCGACCTGCCCAAGACGCTGGAAGTGCTTGAAACCTACGGCGTGCCGGTGATCGCCGTGGGGCAGGACGCGTTCCCCGCCTTCTGGTCGCGCGATTCGGGTCTGCCTGCGCCGTTGCGCATGGACAGCGCCGCCGATATTGCCGCATCGCATGTGATCCGCGGGCGCATGGGGTTGCCGGGTGGTCAGCTGATCGCCAATCCGATCCCGACAGCCGAGGAGATCGCGCCTGCCGAACTGGCCCCGATCATCGAACAGGCGGTGCAAGAGGCGGTCGCCCGGGGGATCGGCGCGAAATCGGTCACACCTTTCCTGCTGGCGCGCATTTTCGAGCTGACGCGCGGACGGTCGCTGCGCGCCAATATCGCGCTGGTGCTGAACAATGCGCGACTGGCAGCCGAAATCGCCCAGGAGATTGGCGCCATCCGTCTGGGGGTGGCGCAAAAGCCCCGCTGATATTGCGCCCCACCGGGCCAGAGCCTAGATAGAAGGCGCAGCCCCGGAACCGGATACCATGACTCGCAAACCGAAAGACGACAGCGAACCGCGCCGCCGGCGCAGCGTTCTGGCCAGCCTGCGCGGCAGCTTTCTGACCGGGCTTGTGGTGATCACGCCCATCGGCATGACGATGTGGCTGATCTGGTCCTTTGTCGGCTGGATGGATGGCTGGGTTCTGCCCTTCGTGCCCAGCCAGTTCCGCCCCGAAAACTATATCGGAATCAATCTGCGCGGCGTCGGGGTGATCATCTTCCTGATCTTCACGGTGATCGTCGGCTGGACGGCCAAGGGGTTGATCGGGCGGTCGCTGCTGCGTTGGGGCGAGGGTCTGGTTGACCGGACGCCGATCGTGCGATCCTTGTACAACGGATTGAAACAGATCGCGGAAACCGTCTTCGCGCAAAGCGACACGTCGTTTGAGAAGGCCTGCCTGATCGAGTATCCACGCCGCGGCATCTGGGCCATCGCCTTTGTGTCGACCAATGCCAAGGGCGAGATCAGCGGCAAGATCCCGGTGGATCTGGAGAAGATCTCGGTATTCCTGCCCACGACGCCCAACCCCACCTCGGGCTTCCTGCTGTTCGTGCCCCGCTCGGAAGTGATCATGCTGGACATGAGCGTCGAGGATGCGGCGAAACTGGTCATCTCGGCGGGCCTTGTCTATCCCCACAACAAGGCCGGGGCGACGCCCATCGTCCTGCCCGACCGCGCCGCCGAATAAGGCTCAGCCGAACATCTCGCCCAGATCGACCGTGTCGCGATGATTCAGCGCCGCGCCATGGGCGTCGAGAAACCGTGTCGCCGCCGCGCGCCCGGTCGCGCGCAGGCGTGAAATCACCACCGGGGTGGCGATGGTCTTGGTGGCCACCCCCAGATCGTTCATCAGCGGATCGTCGGCGATCATGTGGATCAGCACCCGCTTCATCCCGCCCGCCGCCAGCGTCCCCTCATCCAGCAGCCGCTGCACGAACCGCACCGCCCGCAATTCCCGCAGCAGCGATGAGTTGAAGCTGATCTCGTTGATCCGGTTGGCGATGTCCTGGGCCGAGCGGGGCAGCGCCGCGCGCTCCAGCGGGTTGATGTTGACCACGACGATATCGGCAGGCAGCGCCTTGTCGTACAACGGAAAAAGCGCCGGATTTCCGGTGTACCCGCCATCCCAATACGCCTCGCCGTCGATCTCGACCGCGCGAAACAGCGTCGGCAGGCAGGCCGAGGCCAGGATCGCATCAGTCGTGATGCCATCGCCCTGAAACACCCTGATCTTGCCCGACCGCACATTGGTGGCCCCGACGAACAGCGCCGGACCCTCGGCGGAACAGACGCAATCGAACCGCAACCGATCGACGATCCGGCGCAGCGGGTTTTCCAGCGCCGCCCCCATCGCATAGGGGCTGATCGCGCGGGTCGCGGCATCCAGCGCAAGAAAGACGGGCGACAGCTCCAGCAGCGTGCTGAACACCTGGTTTGACGGGGCGAACCGGGCGGCCCAGTCGGCTACATCCATGTCGGGCACCCCCGCCACCTCGCCCCAGAGCCAGTCGAGGTTGTCGCGCGCGCCCTGCCGCCCCCCCGTGATCAGCCCCGCCTTCAGCGCAGCGCCGTTCAGCGCCCCGGCCGAAGTGCCGCTGATCGCGGCGATCTCGATGCTCTCGTCCTCCAGCAGCCGGTCCAGCACCCCCCAGGTGAAGGCGCCATGGGCGCCACCCCCCTGGAGCGCCAGGTTGATCCGTCGAACGCTCACAACGCCGTCCAGCCGCCATCGACCGAAATCGTCGTGCCGGTGATCTGGTCGGCGGCTTCCGAGCACAGGAAAACCGTGGTGCCGCCGATCTGCTCCAGCGTCGCGAATTGCCTGGAGGGTTGGCGATCCAGCAGCACCTTCTCGATCACCTCGTCGCGGGTCATGTCATATTTCTTCATCGTATCGGGGATCTGCGATTCCACCAGCGGCGTCAGCACATAGGCGGGACAGATCGCGTTGCAGGTGATCGGCTCGCGCGCGGTTTCCAGACCCACCGTCTTGGTCAACCCCACGATACCATGCTTGGCCGCCACATAGGCCGATTTGAACGGGCTGGCGGTCAGCCCGTGGGCGCTGGCGATGTTCACCACCCTGCCCCAACCCGCAGCCCGCATCATCGGCAAGGCGGCGGCGATGGTGTGGAACGACGAACTGAGGTTGATGGCGATGATCGCATCCCACTTTTCGGTCGGAAACTCGTCGATGCCCGCCACATGCTGGATGCCCGCGTTGTTCACCAGAATGTCGCAGGCCCCGGCCTGCGCGATCAGCGCGCGGCATTCCTCGCCCCTGGACATGTCGGCCTTGATATAGCGCGCCCTTGTGCCCGTCTCGTCGGCGATCCGGCGGGCCAGGGCCTGATCCTCATCGCGGTCGGTAAAGCTGTTCAGCACCACATCGGCGCCCGCCCGGGCCAGCGCCCAGGCGATCCCGAGGCCGATACCCGAGGTGCTGCCGGTGACGATGGCGGTTTTGCTTGCAAGTGACATCTCTGCTCCTGTCGGTGTCGTGGTTGGGCGCATCCTAGCGGCTGGCGCTGCAATGGCCATGGGGGCGGCCGGCGCAGAATCACCCGGTCTGCGCCGGAGGCGATTCGCCCGACTTTTCGGCAGGTATTGAACGCCCCACACAGCGTGACAATGACCACGCGGCACCCGGATTTCGGGCGCGCTTGCGCCGCCATGTGCCGGGCCCTGAATGGTTGCAAAAGCTCAAGCCAGCAAGGGCTTCGGGGCCAGTTCCCGCATCGCGCCGGTTCTGCGTTTCGCCCTGCAAACCTGCCGCATCAAACGAAAAAAAACGCCCGCACAAGGCGGGCGTTAAGTTATTGAGGCAGGTTTCATACAGGCAAGAAACCTATCGAGCAGTGACTTCTTTATACTCCCTTGCGCGCCGCGATCCAAGCCATAAGTTTGAAAGGCAACGAAAACTTCCCTAGGGTAGGGTGCGATACGACCGGGAGCGAAAGGACAAACCCCCAGATGAGCATTCATCGTTTCCATTTCCCCAAAGGTGCGGCCCTGGTCGCCGCCACCCTTCTCGCCGCCACCACGGCGTGGAGCGAGCCGCAACATGGCATAGCTATGTATGGCGACCCTGCCAACCCACCCGATTTTGTGTCACTGCCCTTTGTCAACGCCGATGCCCCCAAGGGCGGGCGGATCGTTCAGGGAGAGGTGGGCAGCTTTGATTCGCTCAACCCGTTCATCCTCAAGGGGTCGGTGCCCTGGCAACTGCAATTCCTTGCGTTCGAGTCACTTCTGGGCCGCAGTTACGACGAACCCTTCACTTTGTACGGCCTTCTGGCCGAATCGGTCGAGACCGATGCCGACCGTACCTGGGTGGAATTCACCCTGAACCCCGCCGCCCGATTCTCGGATGGCGCGCCCGTCACGATTCAAGACGTGATGTGGACCTATGAAACCCTCGGCACCGTCGGCCATCCCCGCTATCTCGGGACATGGGCCAAGGTGGCCAGCATGGAACAGACGGGCGAGAGATCCGTCAAATTCACCTTCAACGTCGCCGACCGCGAATTGCCACTGATCATGGGGATGCGCCCGATCCTGCAAAAGGCCCAGTGGGAAGGCCGCGATTTCGCCGCCAGCGGCATCGACGACATCCCCATCGGCAGCGCTCCCTATGTCATCGCCGATTTCGACCCGGGCCGTTTCGTGCTGCTGAAGCGCGACCCGAACTATTGGGGCGCCGATCTGCCGTTCCGGCGGGGCACCAACAACCTCGATGAAATCCGCATGGAGTTTTTCGGCGACGGCACCGCAATGTCCGAGGCGTTCAAGGCCGGCATCCTGAACACCATGCGCGAAACCAACGCTGAAAAGTGGCGCACGCAGTATGATTTTCCTGCCGTCCGTTCGGGCGATGTGGTGAAATCCGAAATCCCGCACCAGCGCCCCACGGGCATTCAGGGGCTGGTGATGAACACCCGCAATCCGGTGTTTTCCGACTGGCGCGTGCGCGAGGCGATGATCCAGGCGTTCAACTTTCAATTCATCAATCAGACGCTGAACGGTGGGGTGAACCCGCGCATCACCTCGTATTTCGCCAATTCGGTGCTGGGTCTGGAACCGGGCCCTGCCCCCGAGGCCGAGCGCGCCCTGCTGGCGCCCTTCGCCGACACCCTGCTGCCCGGCGCTCTTGACGGCTATGCCCTGCCCGAAGGCGACGGATCCGAGCGCAACCGCGCCAACATCGCCGCCGCCATCGATCTGATGGCCCATGCGGGCTGGACCGTGCAGGACGGCGCCATGAAGGATGCGGGCGGCAATCCCTTCACGTTTGAAATCCTGCTGAATCAGGGCGCGAACGAGCCGCAGCAGATCGTCGATCTCTATTCCTCGGCCCTGAGACGCCTGGGGATAACCCCCACCGTCACCGCCGTGGACGGCGCGCAGTACCAGGAACGCACCAACCGGTTCGATTTCGACATGGCCTATTATATCCGCGGTGTCTCGCTCAGCCCCGGCAACGAACAACTGCTCTATTGGGGCGCGGAGGCCGCCGAGACCGAGGGATCGCGCAACTGGATGGGCATGAAAAGCCCCGCCGCCGAGGCGATGATCGAGGCGATGCTGAACGCCCCCGACCGCGACGGATTCATCACCGCCACAAGGGCGCTGGACCGGGTGCTGACCTCGGGGCGCTATGTGATCCCGATCTGGTACAACCCGGTGTCCTATCTCGCCCATGCCAAACAACTCGAGTTCCCCGAAACCATCCCCGTCTACGGCGACTGGCAAGGGTTTCAGCCCGACATCTGGTGGTGGGAGAACTAGACCGCCGGCCTTGGCGCGATCAGGAAGGGCGCCGGGTCGCAACGAACACCCCCGCCGCCGCCAGCGCGAGGCCCGCCCAGGCGGCGGCGGGCATCGCATCGCCCAGCGTGACCCAGGCGATCAGCCCGGCCAGGGGCGGCACCAGGAAGAACAGCGCCGACACCCGCGCCACCTGCCCCGCCCGGATCATCGCCAGGAGCAAGCCAACGGCAATCACCGAATTGCCGATGACCAGATAGAACATCACGAACACGAATTCGCCGTTCCACGCAATCTCGCCGACCCCCTGCTGCGCCAGAAACGGCAAAAGGCACAGCAGACCCGCCGCATAACCCACCAGATTGGCCGTCACCGGATGGTGGCTCAGGCCAAACCGCTTTTCCCACAACGTCGCCCCGGTCATTCCCCCCAGCCCGATCAGCGCCAGCGCAAAGCCGAACACCGGCGCCGGGCCAATCTCCAGCCGCGCGACGATCACCGTGACCGCGCCGACCAGCGCCAGGCCAAGGCCGATCCAAGCCCGCCCGCCAATCCGCTCGCCGCTCCAGCGCGGGGCGATCAGCGCCACAAGGATCGGCTGCATCGACATCAGCAATGCCGCCGTTCCCGCCGCAATGCCGTTGATCAGCGCGAGATAGGTCATGCCGAAATACACCGACTGGATCAGCACGCCGACCACCGCCAGATGGCCCCAATCCGCCAGCCGCCGTGGCAAGGGCGGGCGCAGCACTGCAAACAGCACACCCATGATCACCACCACGAGCCCATAGCGCAGGCACAGGATGGTCAGCGGGCGCGCATGTTCCAGCCCCACCTTGGCCACGGCATAGCCGCCCGACCACAGCAGCAAGAACACCACCGGCGCGACAATCAGCCAAAGCGGCCGCCCCGTCATCGCGACACCAAAAGGGGGCCGCCCCAACGGACGACCCCCTCGACAATCGTAGGGTGGGTGAAACCCACCACGCCTTAACGCTTGGAGAACTGGAAGCTCTTGCGCGCCTTGGCCTTGCCGTACTTCTTGCGCTCGACAACCCGGCTGTCGCGGGTCAGGAACCCGGCGGCCTTCAGCGCACCGCGCAAGCTGGGATCATACAGTTGCAAAGCCTTGGAAACGCCGTGCTTGACCGCACCGGCCTGGCCCGACAACCCGCCGCCCTTGACAGTGGCATGAACGTCGAACTGGCCTTCCACATTCGTCACCTGGAACGGCTGGCGCAGGATCAAACGCAGCACGGGGCGTGCGAAATATTCGGCCTGGTCCTTGCCGTTGACGATCACCTTGCCGGAACCCGGCTTGATCCAGACGCGGGCAACCGCATTCTTGCGCTTTCCGGTGGCGTAGGAGCGGCCAAGCGAATCGCGCACCTGCACATACACCGGGCCCACGCTGACGGGGGCGGCTATGACAGTGCCGGAGACGGCTTCGTTCAGCGCGTCGAGGGATTTGATTTCATCGGCCATGCTCATGCGCTCCGGGTGTTTTTCTTGTTCATGACTTTCACGTCAAGAACGGTCGGGTTCTGTGCCTCATGCGGGTGGTCGGCACTGGCATAGACGCGCAGGTTGGTCATCTGCTGGCGGCTCAGCTTGCCGCCGGGCAGCATCCGCTTGACGGCCATGGTGACGACCCGCTCGGGGAACTTGCCCTCAAGGATCTGGCCGGTGGTGCGCGACTTGATCCCGCCCGGATAGCCGGTGTGCCAGTAGTTCGGCTTGTCGCGTTTGTTGCCGGTCAACTGGATCTTGTCAGCGTTGATGATGATCACGTTGTCGCCCATGTCCATGTGCGGCGTGAACGTCGGTTTATGCTTGCCGCGCAGGCGCATGGCGATGATCGAGGCAAGACGGCCCAGAACGACGCCTTCGGCGTCGATCAGGATCCATTTCTTGTCGATATCCGCCGGAGTAGCGGTAAAGGTTTTCATGTCTTGTCCTGTGAACATTGGCGTGGCACGGCTGCGCCACCTCGGGATGGCGTGGTTCTAACGATTTGCCCGGCGCAGTCAATCGACAAAGATCGGATAAAGTGTTTATTTGTCAGGCGCTTAGGAATAAGGTATCTGATTACCCCAATCTCGAACAAGATTCTCGCTGCACAGCGGCACGATTTTCGCAGCGATCCCGCGAAAGGGGTTGCCCCACCGGGCGCCGGGTCTTATGTCAGTCCTTCATTCGGGACCGATCCCAACCCTGTACGGACGGGGGGGCGCTAAGGAACCACGGATTTCAATCTACTGGAACGAAGGGGAGTGCCATGACAGGCTCCAACCTCTTCCAACTGGGGATCGGTCTGGAGACAGGCGCCCAAGCGGAAGACACCCGCAGCAGCAATGCTGTGACCTGTGACATCTTCGACCCATCGCGCGAGGATCACTTCATCCGGCGCGACGGCAAGGTGTTCGCGGGAACCCACCTGATCATCGAAGTGGTCAATGGCCACGGCCTGGACGACGAGGCGCGCATCCAGCAGGCGTTCCGCGACTCGGTCGATCTGTGCGGCGCGACGCTGTTGCACATCCACACCCACAAATTTTCGCCCCAGGGCGTGTCGGGTGTGGCCGTTCTGGCCGAATCCCACATCTCGGTGCACACTTGGCCCGAGATCGGCTATGGCGCGTTCGACGTGTTCATGTGCGGCGATGCAAACCCGTGGCGCGCGGTCGAAGTGCTGAAGGCGGCCTTCCTGACCGAGGATGTGCGGGTCCGGGAACTGCTGCGCGGTGACGGTCTGGTCAGCGATACCGCCGCCGCCTGAGCCTGTGGCCTCTGCCGGATGCGCTCCGCGCGGGAGTATTTTTGCAAAAAAGAAACAGGGGACGGTGCAGACCGGCCCCTGTCGTGTTCGGGGGATTGCGATGAAGGGTTGGACGATCGAACGGCTGCATGCCGATCATGCGCAGGCCCTGCGCGAGGACCGGGTGCTGTATGACAGCGAAACCGATCACCAGCGGTTGCGGGTGTTCGAGAACCCCACCTTCGGGCGGGTGCTGACCCTGGACGATGTGGTGCAAGTCACCGAGCGCGACAATTTCATCTATCACGAGATGCTGACCCATGTGCCGATCCTGGCCCATGGCGCGGCGCGCCGCGTGCTGATCATCGGCGGCGGCGATGGCGGGATGGCGCGCGAAGTGTTGCGCCACGCCGCAGTTGTCCATCTGACGATGATCGAGATCGACGCCGGGGTTGTGGATTTCTCGCGTCGGTATCTGCCCGACATTTCCGAAGGTGCCTTCGACGATCCGCGCCTGCACCTGACCATCGCCGACGGCGCCGCCTACATGCGCGAGACCGGCGAACGCTTCGACGTGATCATCGTCGATTCCACCGACCCCACGGGCCCCGGCGAAGTGCTGTTCACCGACAGCTTCTATGGCCACGCCCGGCGCGCCCTTGCCCCGGGCGGAATCCTTGTCACGCAGAACGGCGTCCCCTTCCTGCAAGGGGGCGAACTGACCAACACCATGCGCGCCTTCAAGGCGCTCTTTGCCGATCACACCTGCTATCTCGCCACGGTTCCCACCTATGCAGGGGGCCCCATGGCCTTTGGCTGGGGCACCGACGGAGCAGCCCGCAATGTAACGGTCGAGGTATTGAGGGAGCGGCTCGCAACCTCGGGCATCGCGCCCGACTACTACACTCCAGAGGTGCACAAGGCCGCCTTTGCCCTGCCCGGCTATGTCGCCCGGTTGTTGCCGACGTAGGGTGGGTGCAACCCACCTTCCGTCAATGCAACGTGAATTCCCCCTTCACATTGCGCCACTCGCCCGGCGCGATCATCTTGCGATGGGTGAATCGCACCGAATGCAGCGGCCCCTCGATCTGGTCGTGCCAGAACTCGATGAACTTGAACAATCGCGGATGATCGGGCGCAAGGTCATAGTCCTGCCAGACGAAGGTATTGAGAACATTGCGATAATCGGGCATGCGATAGAACATCTCGGCCGTGGTCAGGCCATAGCCCTTGAGCATCATTTCCGTTTCGGACATCCTCATCGAGACACCTATTTTTGTTACCTGTCCCATCAGGATGTCACAGATATATTAGTTTTCAATGAAAACAATATGTTATCACTCTGCCCTGCTGGCTGCTTGGTCAAAGCACAGGCAGGCATTGCACGCTATATCCGCGATGGGATATAGTCCGACCATCAAGATATGGATCAACCGACAGATCGGCACGAAACGTGAACGACACGCCAGAAACCCCTGAAAACGATGATGAAACCCCGCCAGAGCGGCCGGTCTACCACGGCGAGGTGATCTCGATCGCCGAGGAGATGAAGTCGTCGTTCCTCGACTATGCCATGTCGGTGATCGTCTCGCGCGCCATTCCCGACCTGCGCGATGGCCTGAAACCGGTGCACCGGCGCATTCTTTACGCGATGCACGAAACCGGCAACACCCACGACAAGTCCTATCGCAAATCCGCCCGGCCGGTGGGCGACGTGATGGGCAAGTACCACCCCCATGGCGATTCAGCGATCTATGAGGCTCTTGTGCGCATGGCGCAGGATTTTTCCATGTCTTTACCGTTGCTTGACGGTCAGGGCAATTTTGGAAGCATGGATGGCGATAACGCCGCCGCCATGCGCTACACCGAAGTCAGGATGGACAAGCCCGCCGCCTATCTGCTGGCCGACATCGAGAAAGAGACGGTCAACTTTCAGGACAATTACGACGGCAAGGATCGTGAACCCACCGTCCTTCCCGCCCGTTTCCCCAACATGCTGGTCAATGGGGCCGGCGGGATCGCAGTGGGCATGGCCACCAACATCCCGCCCCACAACCTGGGCGAGGTGGTGGATGCCACCCTTGCGCTGATCGAGAACCCTGATCTGTCGGTCGAGGATCTGATGGAATTCGTGCCCGCCCCCGATTTCCCCACCGGCGGGCTGATCCTGGGCCGGTCCGGGGCGCGCAAGGCCTATCTTGAGGGGCGCGGCAGCGTGATCATTCGCGCGAAAACCCGCATCGAAGAGATCAGGAAAGACCGCTTTGCGATTGTTCTGGATGAGATTCCCTATCAGGTGAACAAGGCGACGATGATCGAGAAGATCGCCGAACTGGTGCGCGACAAGAAACTTGAAGGCATCTCGGCGGTGCAGGACGAATCCGACCGCATTGGCATCCGTGTCGTGATCGAGCTGAAGCGCGACGCCACCCCCGAGGTCGTGCTGAACCAGTTGTTCCGCTTTACCGCGATGCAAACCTCGTTCGGCTGCAACATGCTGGCCCTGAATGGCGGGCGCCCCGAACAATTGACCCTGCGCGATTTCCTGACCGCCTTCATTACCTTCCGCGAAGAAGTGGTGGCCCGACGCACCGCGTTCGATCTGAGGAAGGCGCGCGAGCGCAGCCATATCCTGTGCGGTCTGGCGGTTGCCGTGTCGAACGTGGATGAGGTGGTCGCCACCATCCGCGCGTCCATGGACGCCGCCGAAGCCCGCGCCAAACTGATGGAGCGCGCCTGGCCTGCCCATGAAATCGCGCCGTTCATCCGGCTGATCGACGACCCCAGCCACACGGTGAACGAGGATGGCACATACTACCTGTCCGAGGTTCAGGCCCGCGCCATTCTGGAGCTGCGGCTGCAACGCCTGACCCAGCTGGGGGTCAAGGAAGTGACCGACGAACTTGAGGAATTGGCCGGGAAGATAAAGGATTACCTGGCGATCCTCAGATCCCGTGAGAGGATCATGGCGATCATTTCCGCCGAGTTGCGCGAGGTGAAAGAGCTGTTCGCCGTACCGCGCCGCACCGAAATCGTCGACTGGGCCGGCGATATGGACGACGAAGACCTGATCGAGCGTGAGGATATGGTCGTCACGATCACCCAGACCGGCTATATCAAACGCACCCCGCTGGCCGAATTCCGCAGCCAGCGCCGTGGCGGCAAGGGCCTGTCGGGCATGTCCACCAAGGACGAGGATGTCGTCACGACGCTGTTCGTGGCCAACACCCACACGCAACTGCTGTTCTTCACCACCGACGGCATGGCCTACAAACTGAAGACCTGGCGCCTGCCTCTCGGTGGCCGCACCGCCAAGGGCAAGGCTATCGTCAACATCCTGCCGATCCCCACGGGCATTTCCATCGCCGCAATCATGCCGGTGGACCGCGACGAGGCGGACTGGGACGAATTGCAGATCGTGTTTTCCACCAGCGATGGCGACGTGCGGCGCAACGCCCTGTCAGATTTCACCAACGTAATGCGAAATGGCAAGATCGCCATGAAACTGCCTGAAAACGTTGAGCTTGTGAATGCCCGCATCGCCACGGTCGATTACGATGTGATGCTGGTGACTGCCCTCGGTCGCGCGATCCGTTTCGCCACCACCGATGTGCGCGTGTTCAAGGGGCGCGATTCCACCGGCGTGCGCGGCATCCGCCTGGCCAAGGGCGATCATGTGGTTTCGATGGCTGTGATCCGGCACTTCAAGGCCACGCCCGAAGAGCGGACGACCTATCTCAAGATGCGCCGCGCCATGGCGGGTCTGGCTGACGATGCCGAGGCCGAGACTGATGAGGAGGATCAGGCCGGCGAAGCGCAGAACTTCACCCAGGAACGCTATGCCGAAATGTCCGCCGCCGAGGATCTGATCCTGACAATCACCGCCAAGGGTTCGGGCAAGCTCAGTTCCAGCCACGACTATCCCCTGCGCGGGCGTGGCGGTCAGGGTGTGATGGCCATGGACAAGGCCATGCGCGGCGGCAGGCTGGTCGCGTCATTCCCCGTCGAGATGGACGACCAGATCATGCTGGCGACGTCCAAGGGCCAGTCGATCCGGGTGCCCGTCGAGGGCATATCGTTCCGATCGCGCAATGCCGGCGGGGTCAAGGTGTTCGACACGGGCGCAGGTGAAGAGGTGGTCAGCGTCGCCTGGATCGCCGAACAGCCCGAGAATGGCGCCAGCCAGGACTGACCCCTTCTTTCTTGCCTTCAAATATCCGCGCCGCAGGCGTCTGCCCTTTCCAAAGGCGCCTGCGGTCGCTACATCCCACCCCATGAGCACCAGATTGAATATCGTCGGCGGCGGGATGGCCGGGTCCGAGGCCGCATGGCAGGCCGCCGAAGCCGGGATCGACGTGGTCCTGCACGAAATGCGCCCCAAGGTCGGGACGTTCGCCCACCGCACCGGGCATCTGGCCGAAATGGTCTGCTCCAATTCGTTCCGCTCGGACGATGACGAGCAGAACGCCGTAGGTCTGTTGCACTGGGAAATGCGCGCGGCGGGCGGTCTGATCATGGAAATGGCCCAGCGGCACCGCCTGCCCGCCGGGGGAGCCTTGGCCGTGGACCGTGATCCCTTCGCTGTATCGGTGACGGCCAGGCTCATGCAACATCCAAAGATCACCGTACAATACGATGAAATAACTACGCTTTCCTGCGATGGTCACTGGATCATCACCACCGGCCCCCTGACCTCGGGCGCCCTGGCCGAAGCGATCAGGGGCGAAACCGGCACCGACGCCCTGGCGTTTTTCGACGCGATCGCGCCGATCGTTCACCATGACAGCATAGACATGTCGCGCGCCTGGATGCAGTCACGGTATGACAAGGGCGATACCGAGGACGAGCGCACCGCCTATCTCAACTGCCCCATGGACAAACCTACTTATGAGGCGTTCATCGACGCCCTGCTGGCCGCCGACAAGGCCGAGTTCAAGGAAGGCGAGACAGCGGGCTATTTCGACGGCTGTCTGCCGATCGAGGTGATGGCGGAACGGGGCCGCGAAACGCTGCGCTTTGGCCCGATGAAACCCATCGGCCTGACCAACCCGCACCAACCCGAGGTGAAGGCACACGCCGTGGTGCAACTGCGCCGGGACAACAAGCTGGGCACGCTCTATAACATCGTGGGTTTCCAGACCAAGATGAAGTACGGCGCGCAAACGGATGTTCTGCGTATGATTCCCGGTCTTGAGAATGCCCGGTTCGCGCGGCTGGGCGGCATCCACCGCAACACGTTCCTGAATTCTCCGACCCTGCTCGACGATCAGATGCGCCTGAAATCGCGCCCCAACATCCGCTTTGCCGGGCAGATCACCGGGGTCGAAGGCTATGTCGAATCCGCGGCCATGGGCCTGCTGGCGGCGCGCCTTGCGGTGGCCGAGATCACCGGCACACCCCTGCCCCGGGTGCCTGCCACCACGGCCATGGGCGCGCTGATGCACCACATCACCGGCGGTGCCGATGCAAAGACGTTTCAGCCGATGAACGTGAACTTCGGTCTGTTTCCCCCGGTCGATGGCCTGAAGTCCGGGCGCCGGGGCCGCAAGGACCGCTACAAGGCCTATACCGACCGGGCCAAGACCGACTGGCTGGCCTGGCTTGCGGCCCAACCCGTTCCGGCGTGACCTTCACAACCCGGTTCGCGCCCTCACCCACCGGGCCGCTGCACCTGGGCCATGCCTGTTCGGCGATGCTGGCCCATGACATGGCGCAGGCGGCGGACGGCACCTTCCTGCTCAGGATCGAGGACATCGACCGCAGCCGCGCCCGCCCAGAATGGGAGACGCGGATATATGACGATCTGCGCTGGCTGGGCCTGTCCTGGGCAGCCCCCGTGATGCGCCAGTCCGACCGGCAGCCGGCGTATGATGCGGCGCTGGATCGCCTCTGGGATCTGGGTCTGCTTTATGCCTGCCGCTGTACCCGCGCCGACATCGCGGCCGCCACCGCAGCGCCTCAGGAGGGTGCGCCGGTTCAGGGCCCCGATGGCGCGGTCTATCCCGGCACCTGCCGCGGCGCCGCCCCCGTCGGCCCCAGGCCCCGCAACATGGCTTTGCGGTTGAACATGGCGTTGGCGGCCCGGGCAGGCGCCTTCCAGGAAACGGGATGCCGGACGGCGAAAGTCGCATTTGCGGCAAAGACACTGATCGACCGGGTTGGCGATGTTGTACTGGCGCGCCGCGACATGGGCACGTCCTATCACCTGTCGGTGGTGGTGGACGATGGCGCGCAGGGCATCACCCATGTGGTGCGTGGCGCGGACCTGTTCGAGGCGACGCAAATTCATGTGGTATTGCAACGTCTTCTGGGTCTGCCCACACCCGTCTATCATCACCACAGGCTGATCCGCGATGCCGCGGGCAAGCGCCTGGCCAAGCGGGACGACGCCCGTGCCCTGTCGAAATACCGCGCCGAAGGGGCCAGCCCCGACGACATCCGCGCCATGGTGGGCTCAGGCGACAGGTGAACTGAGTTCGACCGCTTCGCCATTCCGCACGCCGGTGTAAAAGCACGACCGCCGGTTCGTGTGACAGGCCGGCCCCTCCTGGCGCACCAGCGCCAAAAGGCAATCGTGGTCGCAATCCAGCCGCAACTCGACCAGATGTTGCAGATGGCCGCTTGTCTCGCCCTTCACCCAGAACGCCGCGCGCGAGCGTGACCAATAGGTGACGCGCCCGGTCGCCAGCGTCCGGGCCACCGCGTCACAGTTCATCCACGCCAGCATCAGCACTTCGCCGGTGGCCGCCTCCTGGGCGATGCAGGGGATCAGACCGGCGGCGTCATAGCGCAGGGTCGTAGGGTCGAATGCCATGGTGCAACCTTTTCTTTGGAGCTTCCCGGGGCTATGTATGGCAATCAATGAGAAAGCGAAAGCAGGCGCCATGGCCGACACCGACATGATCAAGCTGTATTCCGGGCGTATCCTGGCGCTGGCCGCCGACATGCCCTTGACGACGGCTCTGGTCAGCCCCCAGGCAACGGCGCGCGCACGCTCGCCCCTCTGTGGATCAACCGTTACAGTGCAATTGCGCACCGAACACGGGCGGATCACCGGCTATTCCCAGGAGGTAAAGGCCTGTGCATTGGGTCAGGCCGCCGCCTCGGTCGTGGGCAGCGCGATCCTCGGACGCAGCCGCGACGAGGTGCAGCAGGCGCGCGATCAATTGAACGCCATGCTGAAATCAGGCGGTCCGGTGCCCGAGGCGCCGTTCGGGGGGCTGGAGGTGCTGGAACCGGCCAAGGATTACAAGAATCGCCACGCTTCGATCCTGTTGTCGCTGGATGCGACGCTCGAAGCGCTGAACCTGGCCGAACAATCGGCCTGTGCCTGAAAAAAAACGCCGCACATTCCGGGTGGAATGGCGGCGTCAGTGGCAAATCCGTTATCGGCACCGGGGGTTCGGGGGGTTGAGGCACCCGAACGGGACAGTGACGCAGCGCATCATCGTTGGGGACAAGGGATGCGAAACCCGGTGCAACGGCTTGCAGGGCAGTCAGGAAACCAGAGGCAACATCACAGACCGGGAAGGTAAAGCCCGGCCATCAGCAA
>Ga0105054_10004818_pt1 | contig 19880 bp, 23 predicted proteins | sample BON02_FD_78091 | JGI IMG/M metagenome (GOLD analysis project Ga0105054, IMG submission 78091) | Freshwater microbial communities from Lake Bonney liftoff mats and glacier meltwater in Antarctica - BON-02 (megahit assembly) | ecosystem: Environmental > Aquatic > Freshwater > Ice > Glacier...
AAATGTTTTCTTACCACATGGCTAAATACTTTCACAGAAAATATCAATTAACTCCTGAATACGTACAACATAGAGATAATAAAATAATTGTTGAAACGGCTAAAAATGGCCAAGTTGAAAGTTGAAGCTACTTTTAATGGCAATGATAAGAGAAAACACGGAATATGGAATATCGAGAAGTATCTCTAAATTGTAATTCTAAAAAACTTACTTATTAATTAATATGTAATTGTAATCGAAATGATACGTCTAGAAATTACTCAATCGCCATAACATTCCATATAAGCAAACAATGTAGCGATATCGCTACAGAGAGAATCTACCATCTCAATGTCTTCGTCTGTGTCTTCAAAATGCTGCGCCTTAGCATCGACGATCAGATCCTCCTCTTCTCTTGAAATAACGTTGGTATAATATAAACGCGCATCGATATTTTCGAGAAAGTAGTTTCTTACATCGCTGATATTAGTTGTACCATCTACAAAATTATCACAGTGACACAATAAATACGTCAATGCTCCACCATCAATATTGTCGAAGTGGTGAAGATCTCCATGTATTTCTACAATTTCATGTCGAATGAAGGACACAAAATCTCTCATTTCGAAGTGTATGAAATCGTTATGGTCTTCGTGTGTTTGACATTGAGCTCTAGTCTTGTCAAAATCTTTCGGGATATAGTTACTGTCACTAAATCTTCTTCTCTCAGCTACTAAATCAGACCGATTGTATGGATACTCTAATGCGTCCCATGATTGATCGAGAGACGGATAGGTAGCCATGATTAAATACGTTGTCGTACTCGCTCAAACTATATACTATAGTATTAGCATAAATTATAATTTGTATAAAATCGATTTTGATTTCCTCTCATATTTACATATATTAGAGAGGCTAATATAACGAGTATATGTTGGTGTGTCTAAGAAATTGATTATTGGAAGAATTCAGAACATCTTCTCATCTATGGACGGAATAGCATACGAAGACCATATAAATAATATAAAATTATTCTGGTTAGATTTCGACAAAGAATTACCAAATCTTGGCGAATTAAAGACATTAAATCCTGACTATTGATAACTAAACGAAATTGATTTTTAATTCGATCTCTGACAGATTAAATTCTCTTACACGCAATAACAAAAATGGAAGCCACTTACTCTAACCTCAACGATGAAGGATACCTTATCCGTGATGCTATTTCACCACAAGAGGCCGCTGAGCTAGCTACAGAGCTCACCAACTACACATATGATGTACTGTTCGATCATCGTGGATGGACAGTACCGAGGAACGACCCCTTAGCCCTTAATATCATCTCAGACAAACATACTAGAGAAATGTTATTGTCAGACTCTAAGAGTGAATCTGTCTGGGAAGGAGGAATGTCTCGAAAGCCCATCATCAGCAAGAGCTGTGGTATGTGGTATGGCAACTACAACCGCAAGAAGTTAGAGATGATAGACTTCAATCCTAAGCTGTATAAGATATGTACTGAAGTTATGGGCACTGAGAAATTAGGTGTTCTATCAGGTATAGAAAGATTCTCTATCAAACCTGGTGCTGTAACTGACCCTGAGACAGGACATAAAGCGGACGGTGCTAACGATATGCCTAAACATATCGATAGCTGTCTATTTGATGACAGACCCAATTACCCATTCCGCATTCAATCGTTGGTGTGTCTATCAGTCGGCGATGATGTAGCTGCACGTGATAGTGGTACCCTGAACTTACTGGTTAACTTTCATCACTACTGGGTTTTTGCTAAACATCTACTCAATCCTCAATATGGATTAGTCACCATGCCTGAAGAGAAGTCTCGTTTCCACAAACTTCCTACAGATTGGGACAAGAAATATCTTCCTCTGCTGAAAGGTCATGCTGAAGCATACACTGTATACCTACATGATCGAAAGCGCTACATGAAAGAATACAGTATTGATCGAGAAACATTCGAATTCTACAAGTGGCTGACAGAACAGAACGTACACGTGCCAGAAGTGATGAAGGATATACACTGGAAACCTATCGTTCTGAAACCTGGCCAGATGGTATTCTGGCATCAACGTCTACCACATCAATCGCTGAGAAACAAATCAGCGACACCGAGAATTGTAGCATACTATAATCTACAACCTATTCCAGGTCCTGAATGGTATGGATCACAGCATCAGAAATGGCTGGTAGAGATGGCGACCAAAGCTCATTTTTACTACGGTATCGACCACAATGTATATCCTCGAGACATCAAAAACATACAGGAATTTGAATATCTACGAGATAATAACTTGGTAAAAGATACAGTGGATTATATCACCAACAATCCTCTGGCACGCAAACTAATCGGTCTCGATCACTATGAATACTAAATGTACATTTAAAAAATCTATTAATTAATAGATTTAAAATTGATTATTAATAGTGCCATTTAATAATAAATATTATTACTATATAATTAAGAAATCATGGCTGATAATAATTTGTCTAAAATTGGGGAGTGTAGTACAGTAGCTACGTGCTCTCCTATCGTCATTTTTGAAGAAAGTGATGATCTTTGCGATAGAATGGACCAGGAGATTAAAGAATCTCTGTCTTTTACACCTAATCCTCTGATTGAAGATGAACTTAGAAAAGCGTTTGATTCTCTACGTTTAAATACAGGCGTTCATTATCCTGACGGTATACCTCCTTCTGAACTTAAATTGTTACTTGATAGGTTGAGAACAGAATACGATGTGGGTATTAAAACAAAGAGTACTAATAATGATTCGATTTTTGAACAAGTTAAGAATATGATCTACAATCAAGCTGTTATTCTTAGGTCCGGCAATGAACTTAAACATCTAGTTATTCCACGATTTGATATTATTCCACTAGAAGGTGACGTGAAAGCTATCGACTATGACACTATTCAAGATAATATCAATTCTTCATATTTGTTAGTGTTAGAACATATGGATTATGATACAGATATTAGAGTTCAGAAGAAAAAGTATCTAGATCCTAAGATGAATAATGCTATATGCGAATTAGCATTATTCATATGTGAAACTGGCTATTCAGATGTCAACTATACTGACACACCAATTGCTGAGGATGGTAAAATAGTCTTGCTAGTACATTCAAATCCTTGCAATCCAACTATGGGGTTGGCTATTCGAAAGCATTCCTATAGAGAACCTGAAGATGGCCTCCTGGGTATGATTTCTCATGGATGTGTTCCTAAAATATTAGATATTGCCAAGAGTTATAATATGTTGCATAGAAAATGTTATGACGACTTTGGATTTGTAGGTCATTATCGTACAGTCTATGAGGTATATCTTAAGAAAATAAGCACAACTGATAGAAACTATATCGACATATTCTATCTTAACAATAAGATTAAAACGGGATTGGAACCTATAACTACGGAAGGTGTCGATTTTCCTGAATTCAAAGGTAAACCTATAACACACGTTTTAGAATCATCTGAATTTAGACTCACTCCAGAAGAATATCGTGAACAGGAGAAAAGACAAGGATATGTAGTCGATGATGGTGTAGAAGAATATGTTAAGCTGTATGTTCAGAGAACAAACCTTGCAAAAGACATGGACGTGTATGCTCTATCTAAATATACAGATATGAGAGATGTTTTATTAACACTAGCACAGAAAATGGTTGATACTATTAATAAACTTATATCACAAAATATCGGCGATATGTCGAAGAAGGATAGAAGATATATGTGCTTTAGATTAAACCATTCAGTACCATATTTAATCGAATATTTTGATACTAGATCTATACAATTACCCAAAGCTATAGGAGGAAGTGATGAGAGCGATCCACCATCACATGGCGGATATGTTCTATCTAGATTAAAAGAACAAGGACACATATTCTCATATCAAGCACATCCGAGTGGTTATTTCATTCAAGCGTAAACTATTATTGTTATTAATTAATAACAAATCGAGTAGATAGAAATTGATAAAGTACTGATACATTGTAATAATAAATGCGGATTGTAAAATTATAGATACTCCTGAGGCTATTGGTGGAAACGAGGAAGATGAAAAGATGACTTGTGGTGAATACGTTATTAAGAGATTGGAAGAACAAGGTAAGATATATCGTTTCTATGGCCACGGATATCACATTCAAGCGTAAATATATGTGTGTTTGAAAAATTTGTTATTAATTAATAACAATTCAGTCTATTATGTTTAAATATAGTTTTAGTCCATCATATACGATATATAATAAACGCTTATATGTATCTATAATTATAGGATATAATCTGTTTCCAACTGCTAAATATCCTCCATATCGAAATAAGTTGAAATTAAACTCACTTCTAGGTATACTAATATTATCTTCAGTTGACATCTTGTATATAATTAGAACGTTGTTTTTTGATTGAAATTAATTATATATATATTTACTTTACAACTAAATTATCAGTTAAGATGGCTTACAATCATAAGAAAATGTTTAATCCTGACGCTTCAGATTTTATACCTGGAGGATTAGAATTTAACTTTAGTAGTAAACAGGACAGTAAACAGGAAAGTAAACCGGAAAGTAAACAGAAACATAACCAATGGGACAAGGGTAGTGGTTCTTCGAAAGATAATGGTTCTTCGAAAGATAATGGTTCTTCGAAAGATAATGGTTCTTCGAAAAGTGTTGGTTCTTCGAAACAGAATACTAAAAAGAATAAGGATAAAGGTACCATGAAGTCATACGATAACAAAAAGACTAAAGATAACAATGAATATAACAAGAAATCTCTCAAAGAGTTAACAAAGAAAGAAGCAGAAATATCGACTATACCTGAAGAGGATAAAGTGTTTCCTGCCATCGAGGAAGCTAAGCGTAAATATGAAAAACAGTTTGAAGAGATGCAAGATTATCTATTTGAATATTATTATAATGAAAGTATAATGAATAACTATAAGACACTACCTCCTTTCGAGAGATCGGATGAATTAGTTAAGATTATGAAAGAATATCATTCGTTGACAGGCATATATCAGTATATGCCAGAAATATTCATTTGTATACCTGCATTCATATTATATCTTGAAAATGAAGGGGTTAAGGCGGAGATGTCAGAAGATATCTGCTGGATCATTGAGACATTAGTATGGATGGGAGGCGATTATGCTGAACAAATCTGGCCAGTCTTCAAGTTAAAGTTACAGGAGACTAAGTTGGAGATTCCTAATAGAAACCTGTTCATATCTCATATTGGAGCAGGAGGTTCTAAAGTGTTAGTCGAGGCTAAAGAGTTCGGGTTTATAGATCGTAGATTAGAACATGGTATCACTACACTTCAGAGATTTCTTAGATGTCGCAAGAAGAATCCTATTACACCTAAGACTAATATGAAAGTATATTGGGAAAAGTTTGATAAAGTATATCATGATTGCACTCATGTTAAGGATCATTATATACACTTACCTGATATTAGCATCGGTAGTACTACTCATTTTATACGCGGCGAGTCAACTATGGGTGACGGTTTAGCCGAGTTTGCAGTTCTTCGATGGAATAGAAAGATTATACCACAGTTCATTCGATTATTATCTTGTAATTATATCAATAATAATCTAGACTTCACATTCTCAGTGGGTCTACAAAGAATATGTGAAGAATTAGACGATGTTATTGAAACTAAGAGAGACAATCTTCTATCTAAATCTCTTCCTTATCTTCTGGATGACGATGCACTAACTAAGATCAGTCAACTTCTTAATCTGAGAGGAGAAGGACGTCTGAATGCTTGGAGAGATCCTAAACGAGATGTATTAAAGTTTATTCGATTCAAGATAGATGAACCTGTTCCAGATTATGTAGAAAAGAAAAATATACGTGGAACGATGATATCTGCTAGTTACTTAGCTAGACTGGATGGTATTCCATTCTCTATATTTGAAGAGATACTCAGTATATTACCTTCCACTTTAGCAGAGAGAGGTACTAAGTTGGTATATGATTTCTCCAAAGTAGATCCCGTTAAACTCTCACCCAAAGAACTGAGGGGATGGTTTCTAGATCTATGCATAGACAATATATCAGATATAGCTTCACAATTTAATTGTTCAGAACTGAGACTAAATGATATATTGAAGAACGATCACTTACCAGATAATATAAATGATTTGAGTTCTGATAGAATTAAAGCGTTGGAGGCTATTCGTACATGTCTGATCAATGCTCATACAATTATTAAGTCTGGTAAGAATTTATATTCGTATAAGATATGGAATAAACCTGTCAGTGTGGAAGGTGTGAATTTGGTTAGAGATGTAGAAGCTTAAAAAAATAATTGATATTAACTAATATCAAAATTGATTATATATAAAAATGATTTGGCAATAAATCTACTCCTAGCTGTAGTTGCTTAGTAAGATGGAAGTCGAGAGAATTGCACCTTTACATACTCACAGTTTGATTTTACGTTACGACGTAAAATTCAGACGTGAGGATACTTCTATGGAAGAATTCAACTGGACAGACAGACGCAAGCAGGCTTTCAGAATATTATATGCGAAAGCTGCAATGTGGGTTAGTCATCTACATACTACCTGCGATGTATATTTCTCCAAATATATCAATTTTGGAAAGATCATTCCTGGTGAAGATAAGTGTGTTATCCAATCTGGATTGACCTTCAACGAAGATAACAGCGTGACCATCCAATTGGATTACAAATTGTATCAGAGAGATTTTACTTCATCTGAAGTATTTCAAATATCTGAAGATCTACGATGCGCTCTGTTGTCTTTGACTACTGAAGGATGCGAACCTCATATGAGACCTCGATTTCATATGGTCGACGATTTTACAGAATTATTTCATTTTGGAGAAGGTGGTATAATTTGGTTCGATCCCGTTAGCAACTTAGATACTGCTTTCGCGAAAGCCACTATTCCATGTGCCTCCAATAGCTGATGTGTTATCATTTAAAAAAATTTATTAACTAATAAATTTTATACTATAGAAACTTTAATTATTATAAGTTGAATAATATTTAATAAACACAATGAAGACTATATTTAAGTATCTTGAATACTACAGAAATGTCAAGAAGAAGGAATATGGTCTAAAACAAAATATGTAAATGGTTCTCCTAAAGATGATAGGATTTCAGAATAAAATAAACACTACTAAAAATGATAATATTATTAATATTGTTTATAACAAATGGCTTGCACATTTAATAAATGTAGTCCCACTGAGAGTTATACACCTCCACAGAAGAGTAGTTTAACTGAATCACTAGAGAGAATGAGTTCATCACTCTCGTCAGAAGCAGAATATACACCAGCTACACGTTTTTGCGATGCTGATCTAACGATTGAAGATGTTCCTGAATTTTCACTGAACGATGATATTATGTGGATACTAAGCGATTTGGTTACTAAGAAAAAAATGAATTGTAGAAAGGAGTTGAATTCAGTAATGGTAGATATTGAACAGCTTCCACATTTGAGTTTCTATCTATGGACTTTCTTTATTCTATATCCTGATATGTTGTTGAGATATCTTCGAACTCGTGAATGTGTAGGAGCTAGAGAATACAGCTCTGCTATAGCTCGTTGTATTCAACATCATAAAACGGCTAAAGGTGAGAGAGAAGACTGGTACTTGTACTCTATTAATCATCTTCTCAACTACAGAGGTAATATCAAAGGAATAGTTGAACTCAAGATATTGCCAGATTTATATCCAGTAGATAAGGCGATGTATCTAAAAGCTAAAAAGAGAAATATCAGAGATTTGCATTATGAGAAGTTAGAGAATTGTTATGTGTATCAAGACTTAGATATGCTTGACGAAAATGATGTATATATAGGTCATAGAGATTGTTATCACGCTCTAGTTTTTAGCGATGAACTATTGAAAGATAAATATATTAAATATGCTCTACAGTATAACGATTGTACTGGTGATGCCATCAAAGATTTTGTGGGTGTGTCTAAAGAGACAGATTTGAAGGAAGCTGTTCGTTTGCTTAAATATGCGAAGAAGATTTAAAAAATTATTAATTAATAGTTTTTAACCATTTTATAATATAGAATGGTATATAAAAAATGGAATCGAGAAAAGTAACTAATAAACTGTCTTCATCATTTGAAGACAGTTTACTACTATTGATACCTAGACAAGCTATCATTATAGAACAAAACGATAATGGGGTCGAATATGTATTGGATGGTCAGAAACATTTTATATCTATTGATAATGATCTCGGACTAACTTTTCAAGAAGAACCTAAAGCCAAGAAGAGAAAATTGAATTAACTATGTTTGTTAGTATACGGATCTATATATGGACAAGGAAGATATCCATCGTTGTTAACAAATCTTTCGCCATATTCGCCTTGAACATCCAAAGGGAATGATATACTAGAACCATATAATCTATTCATTTCATTCGTCCAAATGTTGAGGTTCTTAGTGAGGCGACATCCACACATGTCACATTTACGTACTATATCCATTTTGACTAAAATTTATTATTTAATAGATTTAAACATTAAAGTAAAAATGTCAGACTCATCTTCGTTTTATTCAGTCGACAATGGACTTCCAGATTATGTGGACTTCCAAAATATGTCAAAGACTGTTAAAAGTGTAGTCATTAAATTTATTATTAGTGAGTGTTTAAGTGTAGCTGGTAAGTATAATGGTAAATGTTATGGAGGTTTTGTTAGAGATGTATTAGTACCATTATCTGCCAACAAAGGTAACAGTAATTTGGTCTCAAACTGGAAGGACGTAGACATATGGTTTACTACAGAAACAGATATGAAATCTTTTATTAAAGATATGGGTAGAAAACTGAAGGCTGTTAGGTATCAACAATCTATAACTGAAGAGAGGAAAAATGTATTATATAATTGGCCCAGAAATCAATATCATTTATATATTTGGAACGTAAATGTAGCTTGGATAGACGTAATTGTGTCGCCCGAACTTCCAGTAAACGACTTCGATGTTAATCATTTAACTTATTGTTACAGACCTAATTCTCTATTCAATAGTTACATATGGGGTGACTGCGGCGATGTGACAGTCGAAGGTAACGTTAAAGAATTCGTTACTATAGATTATGTACAAAAATGTATTCTCAATAAAGTGGCTACTATGGATAGAGAATATATTGATATGTTATCAGATGAAGAACATGGTATGGATAGACTAGAGAGAGTTCAAAATAGATATATCAATCGAGGTTGGAAAGTAATGGTAGGAGAAAGAGAACTCAAACTTGAGTTCCCTCTAACGAAATCTACATGGAGTGATTTCGTTAGAAACTTTAAAGAGTATTTATATTTAAAGTTTTTAGATGAATACTAATTAATTAGTATATTAAAAATGGCAGCACACGATTTTGATCTCAGCTCTATACCTAGATATGTTCTAGTAGATTATCTATATCATAATTATGTGGATGTACCAGAAAAAGACGAGGATGTGATAAAGGCAGCTTCAGATCTGTTTAAGGAGAATTTCCCCCTACAAGGTACGGTTAGTTTTGTCGACAATGATATACTTACTGGATTGAAAATTCAAGGAAATATAAGAGACGCGCCTGTGCAAATCGCCAATTATCTTTTTGATAAGTATATTAATCATATTATTATATATATGATCAATAGTGACGAAGTTTTGTTTGCATTAAAGTTAATAGTGGATTCTGACAATTTCTCTAAAACAACATATCCTAATCAAGATGAATTCTATGCTATGTACGAAAAATATATTATTCAGATCCTCGAGGCTACTAAATTACCCGATTTAATAGTGCTGACTCCTGAAGAGGTAGAATGTTTTAATACTGTTATAGAATATTTAGAAGATGCAGTAAATGAAAAGACAGTTACATTAGCCCAGTATGCTTGGGGAATTTTATATTTACTTGATACTTTGGATTTTATGAGGCACGGTACTGTAATAGAAAGTTTCTACAATCTTCACGGTTATGGTGAAATTAGAAATTGTGCGGATGGTTCTGAATCTGTAAAAGAATTTTTAGAATCGCATAGGAATGATATTGTTGTGCCTATTATAACTGATTATTATGAAACAGGAATGACGAATGACTTATTCTTCAATGGTCGTTCATTAATGTTATTCCCATCGGACATATATACTAATCTAGAAGAAACCATTTTTGTTGCTCCAATAACTGCTACGCTCTCCTTACAAAAAAGTGAATATTATATTGTTCTAAGAATTCTGTATGATCATTACACTCTCGAAAATAACGATAGAGAATTAGAAATATTAGATACTTTTTTGGCGAATATGGCTTTGGACTTAACGACTTATAAACCATATGATATGACTGAGGCCAATAAGATCATTATAGAAGCTGGTAATAAATTAGGGTTGAAATATCAGGACGAAGGTGTAGAATATAGAAAACGTAAAGAGGAAGAGAGAAAGAAAAATGATAGGAAATATAATAGTAGAAGAAATAATGCTGGCTCAAGCGGTAGTTCAAGTGGAAGAAATAATGCTGGCTCAAGTGGTAGCTCATATGCTGGCTCAAGTGGTAGCTCATATGCTGGCTCAAGTGGTAGCTCATATGCTGGCTCAAGTGGCAGCTCAAGTGGCAGTTCAAGTCGTATGTCAGCAGTCTCAAATAATAAAATATGTAATGACATTCTATGTCCTAAGAATATTAGAGATAAGAAAGATTATAGAAGATGGGCTCTTAGGAATCATCCGGATAAAGGAGGTGATACATTGACATTTCAGAATGTTCAAGATTGTGTCAATAAAGAAAAATATTGTGATAAATAGCGTGATAAATAGCGAGATTGAAAATGTTAAATTATTACTTAATAATTTAATCTAAACATCGAAAGATTCTAGTGAACATAAGAAGATGGATCCTACCAAGATAGACGCTGTTAAATTGTTATTGGATTTGTATCCTAAAGCTCCTGTATGGTGGAAGGACGCATTAACTTCGCATCCAAAACTATGCATTGATATGTTCAAATGCGATTGTATGACTCGAAGAAATAAGTCAGATAGTTTTAACTATAATACAATTAGAGATGCTCTTGAGTATTCAGATAATCTGCTATTGGTACGTAATATTGATATGAAGAGAAAGTTACCAGCCTGTCACGCCAGAATGTTGTATTATGAGATCATACAAAATAATGCTAAGGTGACTGTTCAACAACGAATGTCTAGACAGAAGTATAACAAGAAAGTAGATGGTAAAAAGTTTTGTAGCGATCTAGATGAAATTCTGTATAAATCTATCACAGGACTAAAACCTATACAATTATATTTGATTGATGACCATTTCTACGCTAAATTTGAGACAGAGAGTGGTTTTGAATATAGTAAAATTCTTATTGAGATAACTAAATAGTGAAATAAATATACAATGAAATCGCTAAATTATTAATTAATAGTTTATGAAAATCATATAACACAAGTTAGTACAAGTAAATATGGCAGATTCTAGAAGGTCGGACAATTTTGCTAACAAGCAAAGTCATCCCAAAAGAAAGAAGGATGTGCCAAATCGCAAAAGAGTTATAACCAAGGCTGCTGATTTAATTGACATATGGAACGATACAGAGGCTCATTCCCATAATAAGCTCTGGGACGTAGCTGCTTTGAAATATAACTGGAAAGAGATAAAAATACAAGATGGGGAAGGAGAACATGTACCAGAAATATTAGTTGAAGATATAGATACTTTCAATATGTCATTCATTTTCTAAAAAAAGATTAAACTTATATAATGTCTAAAAAATATTAATTAATATTTTTTTAAGAATGAGAGTACACTAAAACTCTTCCTCTGAGTCTACCAATTCTGGAAGATCATCTTCTAAGTCTGATACTTCATCTAATTGTGGCAACGCATTCAATTGTTCTGCCAAAGATTCGACTTCCTTCTTCACATAATCGTAATCCCTATATTTAGGATCCTCTATAATATACCCTTTTTCCATCGTAAAATACGCAGGAACTATATCGTAATAATGGACAAAGTCCATACCTACCTTATACTCATCACCATATGTTAAACCTCCATGTACTTCCACTGATATATCTTCGTAATCATGAATATTAGAATATTCTGCGTATGCCAGCCAACTCTTATTATTAGGATTTCTCTTCATTGTACATATACGTCCTGCATGTTGAAATGTGTATTTATCACTATCTTCCTCTCCAAAATAAGGATTCTGTTCCAAATCACATATTATGGAAGCGCCTTCAACAACCATATCATCTGATAGTTCATTTTGAGCTATGTATTCTTGAATCTTGTTAATCAACACTTCATTAGACATATCATCTTCTGAATTTAGAGATACATTAGCTAACTCTGATAATGTTTGATCGAAGAGAGGACAAAACATCTCTACTAAGTCGAGAATCGCTTCCTGTTCTTGATCTTCCATGATTGTTGGTATAAGTATAATTTGTATATTAATGGTGTATATACAAATTCAATTTTAGTATACGAAATAAAGCCTATTAATAAGAAAAAGATAATTACCACATTAACTATAGTAGGAAGAATTTCCTCTTGTGACCATTTTTAACAGGTCGAAGATCATTTGTAATTTGAGTATTTCTTATAATAGTGAAATTATTACTATCATATGATGTCCAAGGTACTCTATGTCTCCTTTCACGACAAATGTCAGTATCAAAGACGTCATGTTGTAAACAGAAATGTTTACTAGGTGAATACATCGCGATATGATCTCTATCATAATCTGTCTCTACGAAAGAAAAACGTTCTCCACTTAATAGATTAGGTCTCGTGTCTTCAAATTTCTTGACATGTTCTGCAAATTCGTCAGTAAGAGGTATCCAACCTATCTTACTAGTCCAAATGTAATAAGACATATTTATTTAAATAGAGATAAATATTCTTCTATGAGTTATAAATGTAACGAAATGACTTTCAATTACTATCATCACTTTATCAAATATATGATATATAAAAATTAAAATTTAGTATATAAAGTAAAGATGGACGAAAACGTACCTGTTAATAGGAAGATCGATAAGATTTATATTATTCGGATTAAGAATGATCTCAGTATCGAAAGAGCCGAAGATTGTGCAAAATCATGCGAAGAAGTAGGAATGCCTTATGAGTTCTTTGAAGGTATTCAAGGAATACAAGGAAAAGATTTACATCTACAATTCGACTTCCCTATCGAATTTAAACACGTATATTCTCTAAATCACTCAAACGCGACTGCTTCGCACATAAAATTGTGGAAACATATTCTGGATAATAAGGAGACAGCCATTATTCTGGAACACGATGCTATTATGTTACATAAAGTGGACATGGAAATCCCAGATGGAGCTATAGTGGTTATGGGATATAAATTGATGAATAAGGACGATTATGATCATGTAAAGGCTGGCCCACCAAAGACTATCGGTCAGACATTTCAACATTGTGGAGCTCACGCGTATGCTATCACTTGGAAGACTGCTGAGGAGTTGATAGATGAAGTTAAGACACACGGTGTCCGTTCCTGTATCGATACTGGTTATTTCATGAGAATTGGTAACAAGTCGACATGGGGAAAGAAAGACCCTCCACCTGCCAAACAAACTGGAATTCCATTGATGAGAATGGATCCTACACCTGCTATAGGATGGGTTCGGGATGCTAGGAGTACAGTTAGTTTTGGATCAGGAGCCGCAAATTTCCAATTAACACCTTCATTCAGACAAAATCTGAGAACGGGTAAAAAATAATTATTATATTAATTAATATTATATTATTGAAAAGATGTCAGACAAAACGCATGTTAAGAAATTAAAACCTTATCAACAGGTATCACTCGATCATGCGGTCGTTAAGATAGGTGCTAAGTGGTGTAAGGCCTGCCGTGAGAGTGCCGACAGTTATGAAAAGATGGCTAAAAAGTATGGTAATATAGATTTCTATGATATAGATGCTGATCGATTTGATAAAGAGAAGAGTGAAATGAAGGATATCAATAAGATAGTAAAGCAAACTAAAGCTATGCCTACCTTTTACTTTTTCCGTAAAGGTAAACTTATCCATTCAGTAGAAGGTTATAGTACTAGTAAGTTTAAGATGTATCTGGCTGCTATCGAAGCGTAATTTTGATATTAATTAAAAATAATTTTAAAACACTATCTAAAAATAATTTTAAAACACTATCTAAAATGGATAAATGGTACGTTATAGGACAAGGGTCATCTTTTGATTCTGACATGGACTACTCAGAAATAGCTATCGATTTCTTTAATCGAGGCGATTCAAATGATATTAAAGTCTACTACAACTTCTTCAAGAGTAAGGCGATAAAGTACTTTAGTGAATTCTTAGATTTTTATAACATGGAAGATATCGAAAATTACATCACTCATAATACACCTTACGATGTAGAAAATATGAGTTCAAATTTTGTAATACATTTCGACACGTTTAAACAGAAGTACTCAATAGAAGATATACAGACACGTTTCGACGAATATATGGAAAATTGGTCCTTTGAATATAGTAGCGTAGAAGACTATCTAGAGACATCCGATTTTAACGATCTATCGGAAAACAAGAAGATCCGTGCTATGAGATCGTTTGAAGATAGTAAATATCGAGCCACGAAAAGATTTATTTTATTAATCGTACAAACCTTCGACTTTCTATCTAAGATATTGTGTTTTCTCGATATTGAAAGACGAGATATGAGTACACAAGCTATACTTCGTTTAAATTTGGGAGGTAAGCTATCCATCATAGCTAATCACACTGGATGGTTTGCTTTCAACAGCTATATGTTCGCTCTGGTTAACAATGTATATTTATTAGGTGTACCGTCAGGAATATCGACATATGATGGTATTGTAGCATGTCCTTATTATTTTTTCAGTCACGATCTCAATCACACAGACGATATTATTGATGCTTATGGTCGCCCGGATCAAATGGAAAAGATCCTTACAATATATGAGAACATCCACAAAGGAGATTATATTAAACAAGAGAAGGAGGTACTCATTTTCTCTCTGTGGTACCACGTACATGAATCCGTACAAAGAGTAGATTCAACTGTCGTCTATCCGAACAGTTTTGCTATAGCTGATGATGAATTCCATAATTATCTGGACGTTTTCGATTATATTAATCCTAAGATTAGAAAGGATATTCTAAATAACTTTGAAGCTATATACGGGTGGTTAGACAAAATTAATCGTACAGTGGATGTATCTCGTAGTGACATTCCTCGTTTCCTTAACAACATTACCTTAAAAGTGACCACTTCTGATATTCTGAAGTTTTTACAGAATGACACAGATTCAGGCGTGGTCGAGTCAAATGAAGAGGATTTGGAAACGTGGAGAACAGATCCTCGAAAACTGAGAGTCTATGTGATGATTTGGTATGGATATTATCAAATATCATCTATGATGTCTTCCTTGAAATAATTTTTGATATTAATTAATATCAAATAATTTACTTACTCTTTACTCTTACCTTTAACGTCTGGAACATTGGAAGATTCGAACTTGAAGAGTAAATCGCCTTTCTCTCTTCGCATTGTTCCAAAGTTATTATACTTAGCGATAATATCACCTTCTACAGATGTATTAGTACACCATTTGGGTACTCTATATCTAAATTCTTGGATGTAAGGGTCTTCTTTAGCTTGCCTCACAAATTCTTCATTAATATTATCTATCATTTGAATGAATGGATCTTTCTTGATACTGTGTATCAAATCAAATGTATCAGCTATTTTTCTATCTGCGATGTCTATTTTCAATTGTTTGGCTAAAGTGTAGATACTATTTCTAATAGAATAATATTCTACAGTTCCATCTATATAATGTTTGATTATATTTAATAACTCGCTTAACATTACAACGTCGTCTTCTATTTTAATAGCTTCTACTATTAGATCATACATTTCTCCGCTATTAGAGCTAAGGAGTGACAAAAGTACGCCATTAATTAACTGTCTATGTAGAGGAACATTATCCTTATCTGTAGAACTAGTTTCGCTAGTTGTGGCTTCAGTAGACGATGACGCTTTGTCTGGATTAATACTTCTTTCAACGTGGGGAGGACATTCTACACGAGACCTTATTTGTCTTTTATGAGTCATCGGAAAACATATAAGTTCTATCGGATAATGTTCACACTTCTCCAATTTAATCTTATCTTTAGTTACAACAATGATATCTCCACTATCGACACTAATAACATCTTCGCCTATCTTAATTTCGCAAGGAGAAAAGAACATATACAGGGCGGGACATAAACGGAAACAGATTCCACTATTACAATCGGAAGATTCGATAATATTGAGAAATAGACGTCCTATCAAATATTCGGACGTATTAATATCTGTCTTATCTACATACGATCTTACTAAAGCTTCAGCTGTTTCGTTCAGGATATATCTAGGTACTCTACCAGGTCTTCCTATTCTCACAGATGAAGCTTTAGAGAGCATCAATTCTCCTCTTAGAAGATTAACATCTTTGATAGCAATGCCGCTATTCTGTTGTTTGATATACTGATAATCTTGAGAAGCCATCTTGCTAAGAGTACGATTGTAATTATTTTTAACAACACAATTGTTAATATAAAATTAATTTTATATAGTACAGTTTTTTAGAATTAAAAAATGGATCTTCCTAAATATCCTACAGACAAATATAATCGAGGGGTAATAGATATCTTCGATGAATACCGAGAAAATTATAGACAATTTGCAGCAGGAATTGAAGATATTAAGGTGCGATATGCTTCAGAAATAAAATATCGCAAATGTCGCACCGAAAAGTGCGGAAGTCATAATGAATTTTATTTAGACGACCACACATTCAGTATATATGTACCTCGCGATACAGAATGGATTTCATTTAATATCTGTCAGGTCGAAATAGTATACGAATTACAACCTGAACTAAGTTTAGAACAGATATTAGAGCAAGCTCGAACATTACCTAAAGATAGAAGTCTAACTGAGGATTTTGTCAAGGTCAAACTTATGAGACCTATTACGTATAGAAATATCGGGACAATCAAAGTTCCACCTTATGTCGATTATGTAATTATCAAATATATGGAACATGAGGTCTACGAGTACGATGAAGAACATATATTCGGCGAGGATGGTAATTATTTGGGTATTAATTATATTAAGACCAAATATCGACCTTATGCGGAAGAAATAAAGAAATTGGCAGAACAAGATACATATTACTTTCTAGAGCAAAGTACTAATTTTGCAGGATTTTATTATGAAGATGAGGGCCGTTTTTGTACAATAAATCAAATATATCATCCTGATAACATCATTAGAAAATTAGATGAACAATTAAAATTGAATGCATAATTGTATCATCTTTAATTAAATTTAATCATGTATGACCCAATTACAGAAGATTTGGAACCTGTCTGGGTTCTAGAACTAGATTTACCAGAAGCGGGGAACGAAATTCAGGACGAGTTTAAGAGTAGAGCGCTTACAATGTCTGCTGCGTACATCTATTGTAGCGGAAAGTAAGAAAACGTGGAAGCTGATATCTAGTTGTAGCAAAGGTGTAGCATGGAGAACAAACAATGGAACAGTTCTGATGGCACACGTTAGATATAAACATGTATGGTATAACTAAAGTGAAATAGCTAAAGTGGTATAGCTAAAGTGAAATAGCTAAAGTGTAACTATTAATTAATAATTACTAGATTACAGTTCGAAATTCCAACCTGATACATTATTGTTCTTGTTCTCAAGATAACGATTGTATACTAAATCATAGACGTCTACGTTATTGTATTTTTCTGCGTCTTCTAAAAGATTTGAAATCTATTCTATTATATTTAACAGCTGCAGGTAACACATAATCATCTTCGTCGTTTACTAAATCGTCGTCATAATATGAAATAGCTACTTCTACATGATTATGTGATAGGAATCCGGCAAGAGGACCAGTAGATATAGTACCATCTTCGTTATAACTATCTGTACCATTAATATAATCTAAGATATCACGATTGCCTACCTCTGCTGCTAGCGACATTAATTCGCCAAATGTCTGATAGCCATCTTCGTCTGGATCGGACGATGTTAGATGTTGAATTAGACTATTCAACATCTTCATTGTTAATGGCCTCTTTAACCGCTAATAATGTTTGTTCATCCATTATTTATTAAATTGTAAAATGATATATAAATTGATTTTATATTAATAAATAATGTCTACAGATAACATCCAACTTAAACCTGTATGGATTCTCTCTCGTGGAGAAGCTCATGAAGGATCCGAAATTGAAGATGTATTTGAAGATAGAGACGATGCCTTGGAAGAAGCACAGAGATTAATGAGTATGTCTCGTAGGAAAGGATGGTCCAAAATAGGTTCAGTGGATGATATGACTTGGAGATCTGGATGTGATGTTATGACTTTAACGTCGTGGACTCCTAAACCTAAGAAAACAAAATGATTTTGTATATTAATTAATATACAACAAAATTGAAAATAGTGTCAGTAATTTTCACATCAAAAGATGGCTGACATCGATGATTTCGCAGATGAGATTAGTGATATTCTATCACTGAATCCAGAAGAGAATGAAGGCAACTGTGAATACAAACGTTCACTTCTAGGTAAGAATAAGAGAAGGCTGGAGGAACTAGCACGACAGATGTGTTTCCGTCTATCAGAAGGAAAAGGTGAATGTCGATACTGTATAGGTATAGACGATGATGGTTCCTTTTATGGTCTGACTGAAGAAGAGCATCAAGAAACTATTGATACACTCAAATCTATAGCTAAAGATAATGACTGTTCAATACGTAATCTTCAGACTGTTACTAAGGACGATAGAAAAGCTTCAGAATTTCTGATTAGAGAGAATAACATTACACAATATAAGGAGATCCGTATAGCTGTAGCAGGTAGTGCTAACAGTGGTAAATCTAGTTGTATTGGAGTGTTAATCAGTGGTCAGAAAGATAATGGTAAAGGAGGCGCTCGTGGTAGAGTACTCAATTTCAAGCATGAACAAATCACAGGTGCGACATCGTCGATAGCTCAACAGATCTTAGGTTACGATCCTGAGGGTCAAGTAGTCAATTACGATTCCGACATTAGAGATATCACATGGAAAGAAATAGTCAAGAAGAGTTCCAAGATCATATCATTCTTTGATTTATGTGGTCAACCTGAATATATCAAGACTACTATCTCTGGTGTATCATCTGCAATGTTAGATTATGGAATTGTGACTGTAGGGGCTAATATGGGAATCACCGATAATACCATAGAACATATACGTCTGTTGAGAATGCATCGAATTCCCATTATTATCTTTTTGACTAAGATCGATTTATGTGAAGATAAACCCAAAATTCTCAAAAATACTATAGATGCTATTACTAAACTGTTTAAACAGCCAGGTAATAGGAAGAGCGTATCCATCATGAAAGATGTAGATGACGTCCTTAATGATATCGATAATGTCAAACTGGGAACAGTTATCCCACTGTTTAAACTGTCTAACACTAATTTATCAGGACATGATCTGATCCATTACTTCTTCAATCTATTAGATAGAAGGATCGTCTTTGATTCTGATAGTCCTATCGAACTTCATATCGATAATACATTCTCTGTTCGAGGAATTGGAACTGTAGTTGGAGGAATGTTGAAGAAAGGCACTATCAAAACAGGCAATACGTATTACATGGGGCCATATCGTGATAGAAGTTATCGAGAGGTTAAGGTAAGAACTATGGAAGTTAAGAGAACTTTAGTAGACGAGTTTAAATCTGGAGCGTATGTATGTGTATCGTTACCTAAGGTTTCTAGACTAGAAGT
>Ga0105054_10004819_pt1 | contig 19877 bp, 16 predicted proteins | sample BON02_FD_78091 | JGI IMG/M metagenome (GOLD analysis project Ga0105054, IMG submission 78091) | Freshwater microbial communities from Lake Bonney liftoff mats and glacier meltwater in Antarctica - BON-02 (megahit assembly) | ecosystem: Environmental > Aquatic > Freshwater > Ice > Glacier...
AAAATACTGAATATAAATCAGTTGTGAATTATTATTTCAATCTAAGTATTTCGGCCGTGTTCAAGCAGTACAGGGCGATGTAAGGAATGCATTTTGTTTATTCTTTTCTCGGACGCCAGTAATTCTAAATAATCTAAAAGGTATTAATTCAATTAAATGTTATCCTATAGAAACCATTCTAAATGATTTTTGTCCTCCAGTTAAGATATTGCTTTGACTCCCCTTATAAATTCTTTACTTTTGGTAGACTATTTATTACTTTAAATATCTAACACTAAATAGTTTTACACTCCCGCATATGACCGATAAAGAACTTAAACTTTCTGAACCTTTATTAATTGATGACCCACAAAGATTCGTCATTTTCCCTATAAAGCATCATGACATTTGGCAGTTTTATAAAAACTCCGAAGCGTCGTTTTGGACTGCGGAAGAACTTGACTTATCACAAGACTTAACAGATTGGGAAAATCTTAAAGATGGTGAAAGACATTTTATATCTCATGTTCTTGCATTCTTTGCTGCATCAGATGGAATTGTTAATGAAAATCTAGCTGTAGACTTTATTTCCTCTGTTCAATACGCAGAAGCTAAATGCTTTTATGGCTTTCAAATAGCCATTGAAAATATACATGCTGAAGTATACTCTTTGCTTATTGATACCTACATAAAGGATGCCGACGAAAAAGCTAAATTACTAAATGCCATGGAACATATTCCATGTGTGAAAAAGAAGGCCGATTGGGCCATGCGTTGGATAGATAACGGCAATTTTGTGGAAAGACTTATTGCTTTCGCTGTGGTAGAAGGAATCTTCTTTTCTGGTTCTTTTTGTTCCATATATTGGCTTAAAAAAAGAGGTCTTATGCCAGGCTTATCCTTCTCTAATGAACTAATTTCACGAGATGAGGGAATGCACAGAGATTTTGCTTGTTTGTTATATACAGATCATATTGTGAATAAAATGCCAGAGGCAGATGTATATGCAATAATAAAAGATGCTGTGGAAATTGAAAAGGAATTTGTAAGCGACGCATTACCAGTATCGTTAATTGGAATGAATTCCGCATTAATGTGCCAGTATATAGAATTTGTAGCCGACCATTTGCTAGAACAATTAAACTTGAAAAAAATATATAATGCTAGTAATCCATTTGATTTTATGGAGTTAATATCATTACAAGGAAAAACTAATTTCTTTGAGAAACGTGTTGGCGAGTATCAAAAAGCAGGAGTTACTTCTGAAAACTCCCAATCCTTTTCTCTAGACGAAGACTTTTAATAACAGTTTATTTAAGGATCGAAGAAAAAATGGGGTGGTTTTACCACCTCTTTTTTTATGACTAATTGTCAATATAAAATGAAAGCCCCGTCATTAAATGACGAGGCTCTTTATAATAACACGAAAGTCGGAATCTTGTATTAGGAACCACACATTTCACAACCCTCCGGGTCGTCTAGCGAACATTGCATTGTAGCTATTTTTTGCTGCTCTTCAGACATCCCTACAAAGGAATTTGCAGCCTTAGCCTTTTCTTCATTTTTAGCAGCGTACTCTTTATAATCTAAAGGCTTCTCCGTTACCAATTCTGTAGAAGGAGAAGTCTGTTGCAATGCCTGCTTATCTACTGTGAACTTAACGGCGTCTACGGCTGATTTAGTACGTAAGTAGTACATTCCTGTTTTCAATCCAGCCTTCCAAGCATAAAAGTGCATTGAAGTTAGCTTACCGAAGTTAGGATCTTGCATGAATATATTCATCGACTGACTCTGACAAACATAGGCTCCCCTATCTGCCGCCATATCTATAATCACTTTTTGTTTAATCTCCCAACTTGTCTTATAAAGATTCTTCAAGTCCTGTGGAATCTCATCAATATCTTGAACGGAACCATTGGCAGAAATAAGCTTATTCTTCATATTCTCATTCCAAAGATTAATCTTAACCAAATCTCTTAGTAAATGCTTATTTACAATAGCAAATTCTCCTGATAGAACTCTTCGAGAATAAATATTAGACGTATAAGGCTCAAAACACTCATTATTGCCTAATATCTGGCTAGTAGACGCAGTAGGCATAGGAGCTATCAAAAGCGAATTACGAACACCATGCTTCATTACTTTCTTTCTTAAATCTTCCCAATCCCATCTATTAGAATCTGGTTTAACATCCCACATGTCAAACTGAAAAATACCTTGCGAAATTGGAGACCCTTCCCATGTTTGATACTTACCTTCCTCAATGGCCAATTCCATTGAAGTTTCCATAGAAGCATAATAAATAGTTTCGAATATTTCTTTATTCAATTGCTGAGCATCAGCAGAATCAAAAGGCATCCTTAAATGAATAAAAGTATCTGCTAATCCTTGAATACCAATGCCTATTGGTCTATGACGTTTATTGCTATTTTCTGCCTCTATAACAGGGTAATAATTGACGTCAATTATCTTATTAAGATTACGAGTTACTACTTTAGTTATCTCGTACAGCTTATTGTGATCAAACTTTATTCCGTTACCCATATCATCCATTTCCACATATTTCGGTAGGGCAATAGAGGCTAAATTACATACAGCAACTTCGTCTGGAGCTGTGTATTCTATTATTTCAGTACATAAATTAGACGACTTAATAGTGCCTAAATTCTTTTGATTTGATTTCTTATTACAAGCATCCTTATACAAAATATAAGGTGTGCCTGTTTCAATTTGAGATTCTAAAATCTTGAACCATAATTGCTGGGCTTTTACCTTTTTTCTGGCTTTTCCTTCTGATTCATACTTACAATATAGTTTCTCAAACTCATCTCCATATGTATCTGCCAAACCTGGGCACCCATGAGGGCAAAACAGTGACCACTCTTCATCTGCCTCCACTCTTTTCATGAATAAATCTGAAATCCACATGGCATAGAACAAGTCTCTGGCACGCATTTCTTCCTTACCATGATTTTTTCTTAAATCTAAGAAATCATCAATATCTGCATGCCAAGGTTCTAGGTAGATAGCAAACGAACCTTTTCTTTTTCCTCCACCTTGATCAACATATCTCGCTGTATCATTATAAACTCTTAGCATTGGTATGATACCATTGGAATTTCCATTAGTACCCTTAATATATGAACCCTTTGCCCTTATATTATGAATTGATAAGCCAATACCTCCAGCAGATTGTGAGATTTTAGCACATTGCTTCAATGTGTCATAAATACCATCAATACTATCATCTTTCATTGTTAATAAAAAGCAAGAAGATAATTGCGGTTTTGGAGTACCGGCATTAAATAATGTAGGCGTAGCATGCGTAAACCATCTATCAGATAGAAGCTCGTAAGTTTCTAATACCTTATCAATAGCCTCACCATGAATGCCAACAGCTACCCTCATAAGCATGTGCTGCGGACGCTCCACTATTTTCCCATTGCACTTTAGAAGATATGATTTCTCTAATGTTTTATATCCAAAATAATCATACCCATAATCTCTATCGTAAATGATTGTAGAGTCTAATAAGGCTGCATTTTTCTGAATAACCTTCCATGTGTTAACGCCTATAAGTGACGCATTCTCATTTGTCTTAGGATCCACATATTGATAAAGCATTTTCATTGTACCCGAAAACGACTTTAACGTATTTTTATGTAAATTAGAAATTGCTATTCTGGCCGCCAATTGTGCATAATCTGGATGTTTAGTAGTCAAAGATGCGGCGGTTTCCGCGGCCAAACTATCCAATTGAGAAGTAGAAACTCCATCATATATTCCCGAAACTACTTTCATTGCAACCTCGACAGGTTCAACAAAATTTGGGTCGAGACCATAGCACAATCTTTCAATACGTGCTGTTACTTTGTCAAACTTAACTGACTCACGACGACCGTCTCTTTTAATAACATACATAGCAGCAAAAATAATTTTAGAGGTTAACAAGAAAAGCTCAAATCAGTAAAGAAAACATTAAATAATTACTAACTTTTTAAAGCCCAAAAACAAAATAAAACAGAAATTAAGGCAAATAAAAGTGCAGATTGTTTAGGTTTTTTAGTATTAACAATTTTCTGCCCGCTGTGAAATCGATATGGGTTTATTATCAAGCGTTTACTAAATTTAAATGTCAAAAAAGCACTATCCTAAAGTTATCCACAATTATTTCATTATTAAAGCCTCCAAATCCATAATAAATTTAAAATGTAGACCGAAAGTATAAATAGCACGTTTAATGCCATTTAAGTATTAATTGTAAAGATTATTTATTAGAAATTTCCAAAAAATACTAAAATTTATTTAGTAAGCTGTCTAAATATCTTGTGGATAACATCAATCAATGCATTCCAGCAGAAACAGTTCGCCAGAAGCAAATTTAAGTTGTACCAAACCGTCATTTTCTACTTCATTACTATTGCCAAGTTTAAATCCTATTTCAAGACTTTCTTTATTCAGTTTATAAAGCAGATTTACAGTTTCTATGCCATACGCTTGTGGCATAGGTAATAAAGATATTATAGTTGATTTTTGATACCATTTCTCAAAAATATGTGGGTAACTTTTAAGCGGAATTACCTTAGAATGATCGTCCAACATCACCAAACTGATATCATTTTTATATTTAACCAAATTAAAAACATTGGCTAAGGTATGATCCATTCTTAACCCTGTAGCCCAAATAATGTTTACCGCAGGGAAACCCCTTTCTATCAAAAACTCTATTCCTTTTTCTAAATCTGTTTTTTCTTGGTCAGGTGTATGAATTATTTCTATTGGAAACTGAAATTTCTTAATTTCTTCTATTGCCAATTCATTTCTATCAAAATCCCCCAATAGGACATCTACTTTAATCCCCAAATCATGAACCCTACTCATGGCACCATCCAGCACCACTACAAAGGGCGACCATTCAAGTAGTTCTTCTAAAAGCTCCGACTTACAAGACGATCCATTAGCAATAAGTAATGCCGGCTCTTGTTTGTCCTTTACAATATGATGTGATGACATAAATAAATTCTAATTGAAATATGAAGTTACCAAAATAAAAAAGCTTAGACAGGTATGTCTAAGCTTTCGCTAACTATTTTTTATATCTATTCCTTATCTCAAATCTACCACCTCAACTCCTGGATGTTTGGAAGAGTTAAAACTAAAATAAGAGTCTGATAGGCTTACGTTTGGTGTAAACTTTTGTATATCAAAAACCGTAGTCTTTCCAGAGTCATCTGTCAATTTCCAGTTCGTAATCGTTTTTGAACTTTTATCTACTGAAATTTCTAGTTTTTTGACATTTCCGTTGTCTTTTAATGGAACCAACTCTACTACTTCAGTAGCTATACCAGCTACCGTTTTTACACCTTTATAGGTATATTTATATCCTTTTTTATAAATGCCATAAATGTTAGCAGGAGAAAACTGTGAATCTGCACTAGCATCAAATTCTGTAACGTTAACTTCATTGGTTTCCTTCACATAAGAATAAATTTCTGTGCCATTATTGTAGATTTCTTGGCCAGCCATATTCAATTTAAACTTTACACCCTTTACAGCAATATTACCAGCCCGAGCTCTTCCCGTTTTACCTGAAGAGCTCAAAACTCCATAAGTAAAATTGGCCGTGAAAGTTTTCATATTTTTATATTTGGCACTCATGGCATCTAAAATAGCACCTGCTTTGGCATCTTGAGCATTTGTGTTAATTGAAGCAACTACTAAAGCCAATAAAATCCACAATTTCTTCATTCGTTTTTCTTTTAAATTGAATTAAGTCTTCAACATTCCTTTTAATCTAAATCGTCTAAAATTAAACACAAAATTAATTGAAAAGTTTAAATAGGTATTGTTAACAAGGTATTAATGTGATTTTTCACGCTTCAAACCTTTCAAAACTTCGTCTAAGTGCGTCATGTCCTTAATCAAAACTTCACGTGCCTTACTACCTTCAAAAGGCCCAACTATACCTGCACCTTCCAATTGATCAATGATCCTTCCTGCTCTATTATAACCAAGTTTCATCTTTCGCTGTATTAAAGACGTACTCCCTTGCTGAAACGTTACAAGAACTCTGGCAGCATCATCAAACAAAACATCTAAAGAAGTAGGATCAAAGTCAAGAATATCTGGCTCATCATCTCCGTAATATTCTGGGAGTAAATAAGCCGACTCGTAGCCACGCTGTTCCCCTATATAATCACAGATGCTTTCTACTTCAGGGGTATCAACAAATGGGCATTGAAGCCTTATCATATCCGAACCCATAGATAAAAGCATATCTCCATTGCCTACTAATTGCTCCGCACCACCAGTATCTAAAATAGTTCTAGAATCTACCTTTGCTGTAACTTTAAATGAAATTCTAGCTGGGAAGTTGGCCTTTATTAAACCCGTAATTACATTGACCGAAGGACGCTGTGTAGCCACAATTAAATGAATACCGATAGCACGAGCTAATTGAGCCAACCTGGCAATAGGTTGTTCTACTTCTTTTCCCGCTGTCATCATCAAATCTGCAAGTTCATCAATTACCAAAATGATGTAGGGTAAATACCTGTTCCCTTTTTCCGGACTTAATTTCCGCTTAGTAAATTTAGCATTGTACTCTCTAATATTTCTTACACCTGCATCTTTTAAAAGGTTATACCTATTATCCATTTCTATACAGAGTGAGTTCAAGGTATAAATTACCTTTTTAGTGTCTGTGATTATGGCATCTTCAGCGTTTGGAAGAGTGGCTAAGAAATGTCTTTCAATCTTGTTAAACAAAGACAGTTCTACCTTTTTTGGATCCACCATGACAAACTTCACTTCTGATGGATGCTTCTTATATAACAAGGAAGCCAAAATAACATTAATACCTACCGATTTACCTTGACCAGTAGCTCCAGCCATCATAAGGTGGGGCATTTTGGCTAAATCAGAAATAAAGATTTCATTAGCAATAGTTTTACCAAGGACAATAGGAAGTTCATATTTGCAATTTCGAAACTTTTCTCCTCCAAAAACAGATTTAACCGAAACCATCTCACGGTTTTTATTAGGAACCTCTATACCGATGGTTCCTTTTCCTGGCATTGGAGCAATAATCCTAATTCCCAAAGCTGCCAAATTTAGGGCAATATCATCTTCTAGGTTTTTTATTTTTGAAATTCTTACACCAGCTTCCGGTACAATTTCGTAGAGCGTAACCGTAGGGCCAATGGTGGCCTTAATGGACGAAATACCAATGGAGAAGTTCTTCATGGTTTCAACAATATTTATCTTATTGGCCTCTAATTCATCTTGAGAAACTTTGCCGCCATTCATGACACTGTGCTCTGCCAATAAACTAATAGGTGGATACATGTATGAAGAAAGCTCGAGTTTAGGGTCGTAAGGACCAAAAGCCTCTAAATCTTTATTTTCCTCTTCGTCTTCTAATAAAAAACTGGCGGCGTCTGTAACTTCCAGTGGTAGCTCCTCTTTACTAATAGATTTAGACACCACTTCCATTACTGGCTCTGGACCTTCTACCGTAAATGCAATGCCGCCTTCAAATGGCTTTTTGGATAAACTAACCAGTTCTTTTTCTTTAATAACAGGTTCTTTGGGCTCTGGTATAGTTTCAATGTCATTTCCCTTATCAGATAAAGCAGACTTTGATTTTTTGGAAAGGAAATAATCGTCAATTTGGGTAAGGCCATGAAAGAATACTAACCAAAGAAATAAAACTAACAAAATAACTAAAATGCCGCCCCAACCTAAAACATGATTCAACGATTCGTTCAATTGGTAGCCTATTCCTCCGCAAACCTCTCCTCCACCTATGCCAAATTGGTAAACAAAATATCCTAAAAACAAAGAGGTAAAAAGAACATAGAACACACTTCCTTTTACAAATCTATTTAAGTTAAACTGAAATAAGTCTTGTTGAAAAATTAAATGGAAAGCTGACAAAAACACAATGGGTATTAAGCCGAAGGCTGCTAAACCAAACCATTTGAAAATAAAAAAGTGGGAAATAAAGGCTCCAAAAACACCCAATGAATTCTCTGCCTTTTTGCTACTATTCTCTATGGCTGTTTTAAAATTCTTTTGCACCAAATCCTGATCAGCCTCTCCCGTAAACACATAAGAGGCAAAAGAAATCAGCATCACCAGTGATATCACCAGAAACAAAACACCTATAATCAATTGAACCTGAGCACCAGTAATACCAAAAGACTCCTTTTTGGAAGCTCCTGCACGCTGTCTCGTGGGAGCGGGTTTTTTCTTTCGAAAAGTTTTAGCCATTGTATTTTTTTAGAAAAGCAATAATTAAACAAAGCTAAGAAAAAAGATGGGAAGATGTGTAAAGATGATTTCGATTGCTATGCCAAAACAATTGGGATTTATGGTTCATCGGGAAAAAAACTAAGTTCGCATAGGTAAAAATGAAGTATGCACATAAGCATTAAGAATTATGCCAGTTAATATCAATTACAAAATCTATTTAACTCCTTAATAAAGTGTAAATCCCATATTTGAATGTCTACCAATACCCAATCTAACTCCAATGACTGCTTCAAAAAGCATACAAAAATCAGGAAAATAACTAAGGGCCAACATCTTATTAGAGAAGGTATAATAACTAAAGAAGTCTATTTGGTGCAGACAGGACTTTTTCGAATGTTCTATTATGAAAATGACACGGAAATATGTCAACAGTTTTTTACAGAAGGAGACATTATACTGTCTGTGAGGGGTTTTTATAAACAAATTCCCTCTATGTATATTGTAGAAGCTTTAGAAAACGCAGAGGTAAAAATTCTTGATATCAAAAACTACTTCAATATTGAAAATAGTCTGACGCTTATAGAAATTTTTGGTAAATATTTATTCCAGAAAGAGAGCCTAGAGCTAATTCATGCAGAAAAAAACATTGCTTTTAAGTACGACCGGTCTATAAAAGCCTTTCCCCATTTGTCAAATCGAATTCCACAGAAATGGATTGCTTCATTATTGCAAATTCATCCAACAACATTAAGTAAAATAAGAAACAGGTGCTCACAAGCAAAATAGATCTGACAAAACAAATAGTTATGGCTAATATTTTTCTTAGCAGAAACTAATTTTTGGTATTTCCATAACCCCGATATTTGTAATCAACAAAGCCCCCGAACATCTTGACGGACGCTGGGAGCTTTGGAATTCAAATTTTTACAATTTAAACATACAAAACTATGAAACGTTTATTAACAACACTTGTACTAACTACATTTATTTTCTCCTGTTCTGAGAATAACAACCTTACCCCCGAAAAGGTAGAATTACAAAAGGACGAAACTACAAAACTACCCGAAAGCCTAAATGAATTACTAGCACAAAATTCAACCCTAAGCTATCAAAAACTTACTGTTAAAAGTGATTTTGACAATTCTACTTTAGACCTTTTTATAGCTTCAACTGAAAAAGAATATCTTAATAACTTCTTGCTGTCATATTCTCCAGTTTTATCTAAGCAATCAAATGAGTTAGTAAGAACAGACGATGACACATCTTTTAAAAATGAAGTCCAAAAAATAATTGAAGAAAAACCTACTATTTATATATTAGCTGGAGAATCAAATTATAAAGACCAAAACATTTTCTATAGTTTTTCATTTATTAAAAACAAAAATGCTAAAGCAAGGGCAATAACTACTTTGGATTTCAATATTGAAGTTCAATCAAATAATTATGATGACTATATTGGTGTCACAAGAAGTTACAGCTCAGGAAGCCCATCGGACTTAGCTGTGTTTTTTTACATTAAACACGGATGGCTTGGAGAATGGTATTATGCATCTTCCTACACACTTACTGGGGATAATGAGTATAAAGAAAACTGTAATGAATCAGTAAGAAGACATAAAGCAATTATTTATCATAACTTTTACAACTACTCTTATTCTTATGGGAATAAATCTTGTAATTAAAAATAGTTGTGAATAAATTGCTTAATCAAAAAGCTTGAAACTTAAATATATCGTGATGAAACTTATAGCTAAACTTTGTTTATTTGGATTTATAATAATTTTAAACAGTTGTGAGAAATTCGAACAAAGACGGATTGAAAAAGACTCATTGAAAAATCTTAATGGTCATTGGGAATTAGTCAATCCTATAAACAGTATGCTTTCCGATTCCATCAAGAGTATTGAAATACAATTTGATTGCAATGAAATAAATCCAACTGTACCTTGTAAGTCCTTAGTAGTTCTTAATGAAGTAAATGCTTTTACGGTTAGATATAAAATTAGCTTTAGGGGGGATAACAAAGCTGTCCTAGATTTTGAAGAACTAGATTTATTAAACAATTACTTAAACCCTCTTTTCGAAGATTGGATTCTTTTAAATATTAATAAACTTGATATGGATATAGAAGTATCTTCAGACGTAGGACACGTTATATTTAATCGTAAATGAATTCAAACATTTATTGTAAATGAGAATTATTTCAAAACTTGTTCTTTTAAAAGCGATCTTAAGAAATATTCTTAAGATCGCTTTTGGTATCGAATTTATGGTTTTTGTCCTTCTTTCAATGGATGTTAAATCACAAACAATTGTGAGCGGTTATATATCTGACAGCTTAAGTAGTGAGCCCATAATTGGGGCAAGTATTTCGAGCAAAAAGGCATTTAGTTTTACCAATAATTACGGTTACTTCAGTTTAACCATTGATCTGCTTTCCGATAGTCTTTCCGTTTCTAGCATTGGTTTCCAGAGCAGAAAAGTAGCTCCCGCAAATTATACAGGAGATGGAATTTTTAGACTTTCATTAATTCCACAAACCACTATGCTCGATGTAGTAATGGTCTCAGAAAAGAAAATTGGTAGTAAAGAGACTGGACAGGTTTACATTTCTGCTAAAGAAATAAAACAAACTCCCACCCTTTTTGGGGAAAAAGATGCCATAAAGGCCATTCAATACCTTCCAGGAGTCCAAAAAGGAATAGAAGGAAGTACTAGTTTTTATGTGCGTGGCGGAGGTGCAGGAGAAAACCTTTTGCAACTAGACGAGGCCACCGTTTATAATGCCAACCATTTATTTGGCTTTTTCTCAGTATTTAATGCAGATGCTATAAACGGCCTCAACTTTTATAAAGGTTCTTTCCCTGCCATTTATGGTGGGCGACTTTCTTCCGTTTCGGATATTAGAATGAAAGATGGAAACAGCAAAGAATTCAAAGCCGAAGGTGGAATAAGTATTATAAGCAGTAGACTCACTTTACAAGGACCAATAATTAAAGATAAACTCTCCTTTTTAATAAGTGCCAGAAGAACCTATTTAGACCCATTATTAAAGGTTTTTCAGAGCACTTCTGACGAAACCCTTTACAATTTCTATGACTTAAATGGAAAAATAAAATGGACTGCCAATCCTAAAAATACATTTTACCTCAGCTCATACCTAGGCAATGACGCCCTAACAAACTCCACAGAAGACCAAAGAGAAGACGAATGTTCCACTTCAATCTCTGCTTTTAAATGGGGTAATCGTACATTAACCACCAGATGGAATCATTTATATGGACAACGGCTTTTTTCTAATACATCCCTCATTCAAACGGTATATCATTCGGAGCGGAGCAATAGAAGCGATGATATAATTGGGGAGATAAAAAACCATAATTTGAATAGCTTTAACTCCCGAATTAAAGAAACAACTTTGAAAATAGATTTTGATTATTATCTAAATGCCAAATCTGCTCTTACTTATGGCTTTTGGTATAGTCACTATCAGTTTGTACCCAGAGAAATTATACTTCAAAACACACGTTCGAGCCAAGACATTAAGAATAAAATTCAAAGCAAAAATGCGTCTACTGGTGGATATGCATCTATTAAGAACCAAATAGGAGATCATCTCCAAAGCCAAATTGGCATTCGTCAGGTATTATTTAAGACCGAAACTAAGACTTTCATCAAAACAGAACCTCGTCTAAGGTTTAGTTTAGATTTGATGAAAAATAGTCAGATTTCCTTGTCATACAGCCGAATGAACCAGTTCATTAATCAGGTTCAAAGTACGGGGTTAGGTATTCCAACTGATTTATGGTTTCCTACAGATTCGGACTTCAATCCTCAGCAATCAGACCAAATATCACTGGGGTATTCCAGACCCATAAAAGAAAATTATGAGCTAAAAGTGGAAGCCTATGTCAAGAAAATGAAGAATATTTTGGCATATCAAGAAGGTGCAGGGATATTTGCCACTGGCGAACAAGACGCTGAATTTAAGCTTCCTGACATTGTTGCAAGTGGTGATGGTATTTCTGGTGGTTTAGAATTGCTTCTTAAGAAAAGCACAGGAAAACTTAATGGCTGGTTATCAGGTACAGTTTCACGCACTGTTTACCGCTTCCCACTTTTAAATGAGGGCAAACCATTCTTTCCTGTTCAAGACAGGCGTTTTGACATTACTCTGGTTAGCAATTATACGTTTAACAAAAAAACCCGTCTTTCTGCTGTTTGGTTTTATACCTCAGGCAATGTTTTGGCTGCACCTATTGGAGTTACAGAAATGTATCATTTCTATGAACAAATTTTCCCAACTTTCGTAGCAGCCTATGGTAATAGAAACGCCTATAGAAGTGACCCTTTTCATAGACTTGATGTTACTTTGAGCAGAACCAAAGAAAAGAAAAAATATACCCAAACTTGGGAGTTTGGAATATACAATGCTTACTTCAGAAAAAATCCATTGTATTACAGTTTGCAATCTGAAAACAAACCAGGAGGTAGTATTATTACATTAAAAAGGATTTACCTACTTCCTGTCATTCCTTTCGTTTCATATAATTTCACAATCTGATGCCGAAGTATTCATTTCTTTTACTCTTCATTTTAGCATCCTCTTGTCAGGACTGGAAAGTGGATGTTGCCGCCACAAATCCCGATAAATCTTTTTCCGTAAACTCACTAATAAGCCCGCTTGATAGTATAATTAGAGTAGATGTAAACCGTATTCAAGAGGTCATTTCTGAACCCACCCCTTACAATGTTGATCTTTCTGTAAGTAATGCTCAGGTGATAATTTCAGGAGGAGGACAAGAGGCCACCCTAATTTATGATGAAGATTTGCACTATTATGTGAGCCAGCCAAACCAAATTATCATAAAGGCAAATGAGACTTATCTGCTGAAAGTGGAGGTAAATGGCGTTTTGCTCACCGCTAAAACCACAGTTCCTGAAGGCCCATTGGTTTCGGACTCCTCCATAGAATTAGTGGAACAAACGGTGGATGTGGTGACGTTTAAATTTAGATGGGTAGACCCTAATCAAGGCTTACATAGCTATCTCATTCTAAATAGAGTCCAAATAGGCAATGGAAGCACTAATGCTAATTTAGAAAATAACGAAGGTGAATACGGCAGCTTTATAGAATCTCCAATAGGCATTCAAAAGACGTTTGAATTTAGTGGTGGCTTTTCTAAGTTTAATAAAAACACCACTGACCCAAGTGTTTTACGAATGTTGATTTATTCCGCAAACCCCGACTTTAAAGAATTTATAGATGACAACTATAGAAGTGTAGCTGGTGTAAAATCTGAAATAGGTCTTTTTGAACGCTTTCAAAACCCTACAAATCGTTATAGCAACATTGAAAATGGGTATGGCATCTTCGCGGCCTATAATCTTTTAACTTTGAAACTGGTTGTAGAAAATAATTGAAGTGTTATATTATTTCACCACCCCCCTAATCCTAACCAATTCCTCCATTAGCCCTTCCAAATTATCTAAATGCAGCATATTAGCTCCGTCAGATTTGGCGTTTGCAGGGTCTTGGTGCGTTTCTATAAATAGACCATCTGCACCTACTGCTATGGCGGCCTTGGAAATAGTGCCTATCAATTCTGGATTTCCACCAGTTACGCCTGAAGTTTGATTTGGCCTTTGAAGCGAATGCGTACAATCCATTATTACAGGTACTTCAAATTTCTTCATGTCTAGGATATTCCTATAATCCACTACCAAGTCTGAATAACCAAAAGAATTCCCTCTTTCGGTAAGCATGACATTGGCTTTTGGGTTTTCTTGCAAAACTTTTTCAACCGCAAAGCCCATAGAACTACCAGACATAAACTGTCCTTTTTTGACATTCACTGCTTTTCCAGTCTTGGCAGCAGCTGCTAATAGTTCTGTTTGTCGGCATAAAAAAGCTGGAATCTGCAAAACATCCACATATTCTGCAGCCAAAGCAGCTTCATAAGTTTCATGAATGTCTGTAACGGTAGAAATTCCAAAAGCTTTTCCAATCTCTTGTAATATCTTCAATGCCTTCTCATCACCTATTCCAGTGAAAGAATCTGCCTTGGTTCTGTTCGCTTTTCTATAACTTCCTTTGAAAATAAAGGGTATTTCTAACTTATCTGTTATCACCATTATCCTTTCTGCTATACGAAAAGCCATTTCCCGACTTTCAATGGCACAAGGACCCGCTAATAAAAAGAAGTTATTTGACGTATATTTTTTAAGGAAAAGACTATCAGAACTCATAATATGGAGGTTTTTCATTGTAGAATACAAATGTGCCTAATGTTAATGGCATCAAAAAATCTATGGGTATTTTGTTGGTTTCAGAAAAATGAATTTTCTTTGTGATGATTTAAACCAAAAACATTTTCATAATGTCAGATATCGCATCAAAAGTAACGAAAATTATTGTTGAAAAACTGGGAGTTGAAGAGTCAGAAGTGACTACTGAAGCTTCTTTCACAAACGATTTAGGAGCAGATTCACTAGATACAGTGGAGCTTATCATGGAATTTGAAAAAGAATTCAATGTATCTATCCCAGATGACCAAGCAGAAAATATTCAAACAGTAGGTCAGGCTATTTCTTATTTAGAAGAGAACACTAAGTAAAATACTTTGACACATTTTAAAAGTTCAATATTCAGTTTTTGTAAATTGGGTATTGAACTTTTTCATTTCTAATCTCACCAATTATGGAACTTAAACGCGTAGTAGTTACAGGACTCGGAGCACTTACTCCAATCGGAAATGATGTAAATTCTTTTTGGGAAGGATTAAAAAACGGCGTGAGTGGGGCTTGTCCTATCACTCGTTTCGATCCCACAGATTACAAAACCAATTTTGCCTGCGAATTGAAAAACTTTGAGGTGACAGACTTCATTCCACGTCAAGAAGCTCGTAAAATGGATCTCTTTACTCAATACGGGATTGTGGCAGCCGAACAAGCTGTAAATGATGCTGGTTTTGATATGGAGAAATTGAACAAAAATAAGGTTGGTGTTATTTGGGGTTCAGGTATTGGCGGATTAAAAACTTTTGAAGAAGAAGTTTTAAACTTGGCTGAGAACAATATGGTTCCTCGCTTTAATCCATTCTTTATTCCAAAAATGATAGCAGATTCGGCTTCAGGTCAAATTTCTATGAAGTTTGGCTTTAGAGGGCCCAATTTTGTAACGGTTTCTGCCTGTGCATCTACTAACAATGCCGTCATTGATGCTTTTAATTATATACGTTTAGGTCGAATGGTAGCCTGTGTAACTGGTGGTTCAGAAGCTGCGGTTACTAGAGCCGGAATTGGTGGATTTAATGCACTAAGAGCACTATCTACTAGAAATGATGATTGTAAAACGGCTTCTAGACCTTATGATGCCGATAGAGATGGATTTGTATTAGGAGAAGGTGCTGCAAGTTTAATATTAGAAGAATATGAGCACGCTAAAGCTAGAGGTGCCAAAATATATTGTGAATTAGCAGGTGGTGGGATGTCTTCGGATGCCTATCATATAACTGCACCACATCCCGAAGGATTGGGAGCATTTCTTTCCATGGAAGATGCCCTAAATGATGCAAAAATGGTTCCTGAAGATATTGACTACATCAATACCCATGGAACTTCTACAGGCTTGGGTGACCCTCAGGAAATCACTGCCATTGAAAATTTATTTAAAGACCATGCTTATAAAGTAAGTATTAGCTCTACAAAATCAATGACTGGTCATTTACTTGGTGGTGCTGGAGCTGTAGAATCGGTAGCGGCTATTTTAGCCATCAAACATCAACTAGTTCCTCCAACTATTAATCTATTTAATGTTGACGAAAAAATAGATGCTAGAATTGACTTGACTCCTAATGTCGCCAAAGCTAAGAAAATTGACGTTGTCCTTTCTAATTGTTTTGGATTTGGGGGCCATAACGCAACACTTATATTCAAAAAATATAATGGTTAAATTAAGCAGTAATAGGCCTTTAAATACAATAAAAGGCTAATCAACTTCATGGCAGTTACAGAAACAATACTGGATTATTTTAAAACAGATGTTAAAGTCAAGGAGTTTAGAAAGGCAGTGGAGCGAATTATTGGCGAAAAACCAAAAAATGATTCACTCTATCAATTGGCCTTTAGACACACTTCAGCATCTAAAAACTCTATTGTAAAAGGTTTCAAGGAATCTAATGAGCGACTTGAATATTTAGGTGACTCGGTTTTGGGAATGATAGTAGCCGAATATCTTTTTAAGAAATACCCGTTTAAAGACGAAGGATTTTTGACAGAAATTAGAAGCCGAATAGTTAACAGGGAGTCTCTTAATCAGGTAGCACGAAAAATAGGCTTAGATGACCTCATTACCTTTGATGGAAACAGAGTTACTCATGCTCGTACATCCATGTATGGTGATGCCATAGAAGCCTTAATTGGAGCTATTTATTTAGACAAAGGCTTTAGTTTTACAAAGAATTTTATTGTTAAAAGCCTATTAGCTAATTATTTTGACTTAGACGAAGTCATAAAAACCAATGCAAACTATAAGAGTATTCTGTTAACTTGGTCTCAATCTTTAGGTAAAAACGTAGAATTCGAAATTATTAAGGAAAATGGCAAACACCATAGCAAAGAGTTTGTAGCTCAAATAAAAGTAGATGAAGTAGTGGTAAGCGAAGGTAGAGGATGGAATAAAAAGAAAGCTGAACAAGATGCCGCTAGAAAAGCATGTGAAGCTTTAGAGATAAGCGATTAACCCTTGTTTTTCATCACTTTAGTAATTTCATTTAGCTTTTCCACTTTATTTTCAAAATCGCCCTTTAAGCGGTCTCTAATCACCTTTAAATTGTCGAGTGTCTCTTGAAGACTTTCTGGCAATATTTCTTCTAAAACCTCCCTAAAGCGCTTTGCAAAGGTAGGAGACTTCCCGTTTGTAGAAATAGCAATCTTCAAATCGCCTTTTTTAACAACCGAACCCAGATAAAAATCACATAAGGCTGGCTTATCTGCTATATTCACAAGTATATTCTTTTTTCTACAGTCTTTTTGAACAGCTATACTTACATCCATTATCCCTGTACCAACGATAACCAAATTCTTGTTTTCTAAATGTTTAAGATCATAGGCTTCAAATAATAAATCAATCTGGTGGCTTTGTCCTAGTTTCTGTATTTCTTTAGATATTTCTGGTGCCACGAGAGTAATACGCGTCAATGGCGAGTTTTTCAACACCGCTTCTAACTTTTCAAGACCTACATATCCCCCACCAACTATTAGGAGATTCATTTGCTCTAATTTCAGAAATACTGGGAATAGATTATTCATTGCTTATAGTTGATAAAAAAAGGGATACACATCGTGCATCCCTTTATACTTATTATTCAAAAATTACTAGAACATTTTAGCTCTATTGTCTATAATATCAGATGATTCACGCACAGCCTGGTCTGCTGCCGAGGCAGAACCATAAACACCTGCTTTTTGCTTAATTTGTTCTTTATATTGGTTATAATCAGCAATTTCTGGAGCTATTAATTCATACGTTTTCTTAACTACAAAAACACCATTCTCACCAGCAAACGGCTTACTAACTTCATTTAATTTAGACCCGAAAATTTTACCAATGGCGATACCATCAATACCTGCACTATTTAACATAGCCGTCAAAAGGTTAATTTCTGTAACAGATTCTATTAACGCTCCTGCACCATAGGCATTGGCTTTTGCCTCAAAGTCTCCAGATGATTTACCCAGTTTTGCAAGAATTATTTCTGCCTTTTTCTCGTCACTAACCTTTCTTTCAATCTGAACTTTAAAATCATCTGCTTTAGGTTTTACTTTATCAGTAGCTTCCGTTAATCCAGCTATGATGTAGTTATCCCCAACCACAAAAATTCTATCTGCCACATCGCCCACTTCCACATCTTTACCATAAGCCCACAAAACTAGTTCTCTGGCATCTTGAACAGAATTAAAAGAACGCGCCCCTGGTGACACTCTTAATGCCGACAAAAGCACCAATGCGTCATCCGTTTTTACAATTTCTCTTAATTCCTTAATATCTGATATACTTGCTCTTAATGTTTCAGCAGTTTGATAACTATCATTCAGTGTTATTTCTGAAGGTTGAAGAATTTTAGTAATGCCAGCAAGTTTATATTTAAGACTAGACTTAGCCTCTGTAACTTTTACAATATGGTACCCAAAATCTGTTTCAACTAAATTTGGTAATAGTCCTGACCCATTGTAGGCAAAAACTGCGTCTTCAAAAGCAGCTACCATTTGACCATTATTGCTAAAATAACCCAAATCACCACCTTGTTGTGCTGTACCATCTGTTCCATGAATTGTAGCTAATGTTGCAAAGTCTGCTCCTCCTTTAATTTGGTTTAGTACATCTAAAGCACTTGTTTTAGCTGCTGCCTTTGCTATTTCATTTGACGCATCTGCTCTAAATAAAATATGTGAAGCACGTAGTGTACTTACCGTGTCGTTCTCTGTTCCGCCATATTTGTAAATACTATAGTTTTGACCGTCTTTTATAGGGCCAATCAAACCACCGACAATTGTTTTACTAATAGCATCTTTTAATTCTGGAGATAACTGTCCTGAGCTCCACAGCGTTGGATTACGAATATCCGAATTTGCATTTGCAAAAACATTTGGGTTTTCAGCTGCTGCTAAACCTCTGGCTAAGGAGTTAATTTCACTATGTAAACTAGAAGAATCTTCCGAAGAAGGTAAAACTTCATATAATAAATAATCAAAAGAGCGACTATCAAATCCTAAAAACTCATTTTTGTGTTTACCGTAATAGGACTCCACTTCATTTGACGAAACAGACACAGCACTATCAATTACACTAAAAAATGGTACATATAGATAATCTGCAGAGACTCTGTCGTTTTGAATCTTATATTCTCTTTTAGCTTCAACTTTGGTAATGTAATCACCAGAACTAACTAGGTTTTGATATTTCTCACTTTTTCTAATTTGAATCAAATTAGATTTGAAGCTATCCCAAATATATTGTTGTTCGGCAGGCAACGTTTTATTTGCCGCCGCATTAATGAATTCTCTATGTTGAGCTTCATTGAAAACTCCCGTATTTGGATCCGTAAATTGCTGACGAATAAAAGGGTGAAGATTTCTAGTTCCCTGAATCATTTCTCTTAATTCATCAGCGGTTACATCAATTCCCAACTCTTTATACTCAGGCTCAAAAGCATTTTCTTGGACTAATTGCTCCCAAACTTGCTCTCTAATGTTACGAAGATCATCTTCCGTAGCTGAACGTCCCGTGGATAGCTCTTGTTGCTGACGTTGGACATCCACAAGTTTGACAAATTGTTGATAATCAACATCTACACCATTTATTTCGCCTACATTTTCTTGGCCACCTCCACTGCCAAAAGAATTACTTGAAAAATAATCTCCAATGATAAAAGCAAATAATGCTAATGCCAAAATTCCTATTGTTAGGACTGAATTCTCTCTTATTCTATTAATTAATGCCATTCTAAAAATTTAAATAAATTTTACATGTTTTGCGTCATCATATTCCAAAACGAGCCGCAAAAATACTTAAATTCCAAATGAATATCAAAGAAATCTAATTTTGATATCAAAAAGTAATAATTTCAATAGGTTTTTAA
>Ga0105054_10004824_pt1 | contig 19861 bp, 18 predicted proteins | sample BON02_FD_78091 | JGI IMG/M metagenome (GOLD analysis project Ga0105054, IMG submission 78091) | Freshwater microbial communities from Lake Bonney liftoff mats and glacier meltwater in Antarctica - BON-02 (megahit assembly) | ecosystem: Environmental > Aquatic > Freshwater > Ice > Glacier...
ATCGGTTGGCTCAGCAGCAGATCGAGCCCGCCGACGTAATCGCCTGGTCGCTATGGCGAAGAGCCCACCAAGCCGCCGCTCAACGCGCCCACATTAAAACCAAACTGCAACTGTAGTGCTAGGTCGCGATCACCAGCCCAGCGTAAGTCCCGCCCTCAGGGTTCGTGGCGGGCCGAAGCCGGCGACCCCGCTGGCGGTTTCGGCCACCTCAACGTCCGCGTTCAGCAGGTTGTCGGCTGCCACATAGAGAACCACCCCCGTCCGCACCTGCCACTCGGTCCGCGCCCCGATGATGACAGCGGCCTCGAGCACCCGGCTGTTCAGGTCGTCGTCGAAGCGCCGGCTCTCATACCGGGCGCGGGCATCGAAGGTCAGCCGATCAGTCACACGCCAGTCGAATCCGGCAGTAGCACTGAACACCGGCGCCTGGGCGGGCCGCAGTCCTGTCAGCTGGGGCGCGGCCGTTCCACCGTCCAGTTCGGCATCCGTCGCCGAGAGAGCGGCCACAAGCGTGACCTTGTCCAGGCGGTGCTCGGCGGTAAGCTCAAGCCCCACAGCCTCGATGACACCGGCATTCTGCCGCTGGCGTAACACCCCCCCGGCGGGGACGAAGCCCGCGCGCGGCAGGACGGGCAAGACGCCCGGTCCCGCCCCGAGGGTCACGTTGACGATCACATCCTCGATGCGGTTCAGGAACACTGTGGCACCGAACGCGGTACGGTTCCGGTCCCAGGACAGACCGGCCTCGACCCCCTGAAGCCGCTCGGGCTCCAGCGCGGCATTGGCCTCGGTCAGATCGTTGCCGACCCGGAACGGGCGGTGAAGCTCGTTCAGGGTGGCCGGTCGAAAGCCGGAATAGGCGGCGGCGCGCACGGCGAGGTCAGGGCTGAAATCACGCCGCACGGCGAACCGGGCACTGACCACCTCGCCGGTGCGGTCGGCATAGGTCTCGTCGAGGGTCGGCAAGCCCGTCGCCCGGTCCAGTTCCAGCCGTCGGCCGTCCCCATTCTGCCAGCGATCAAAGCGCACTCCTCCCGCGACCAGCCACGCACCCCCCGTCCAGGAGGCCTCGCCATAGCCGCCCATGACCGAGGTCTCGCCGCCGGCAAACCGTTCGCGGGTGAACTGGCTCGCCATGAAGCGGAAACGCTCCTGCGTTTCGCCCTGGCTGAAGCGGACGTCGGCACCGACCTCCCATTCCAGACGCCCGTCGCCCAGATCGAGCGCCGAACGGCGCAGGGCGAAATTGCCGCCCCAACCCTCGGCGGGGGTAGCGTACTGGTCGTTGGCCGGGGTGGTCGCAGTCCTGCCCGGCGCGACGGCGACAGCGGTGTTGGTGAAGTCGCTCTCGCGCCGCCAGATCTGCGCGCGCCAGCCGAGGCGGCCCTGACCCGGCGTCTGCGCGAGTGTAGCACCGTAGCCCTGACCACTGGCCGAGGACCGCGCGCCCAGCAGGCCCGAGCCGCGGGCCTCATCATAGGCGGAGACCCGCAACGACAGGGCCGTCGTCCCGTCGATTCCGATATCCGCGCGCAGGGCGGCGCTGCGGGTCTCAAGCTCCAGCGGGGTGTCTGCGGTACCCGCCACGCTCCCCCGCACCGGCACATAGCCGTCGGAACGCTCATGCAGCGCCGAGCCGGTGAAGGCGACGCGGCCGTGGGTCACGGTCGTCGCGGTTGCGATTCGGCGACCGCCAAAATCACCGCCGGACACATCCAGCCGACCGCCCTCGCTGTCGCGTTCGCGCAGGGCGATGACGCCGGTCAGGCCCCCCGCACCATAGGGGCCGGCACCGGCGCCACGGACGATGTCGAGGCTGTTGAGGCTCTCTGGCGCGACCTGCGACCAGATCACCCAGCCACCGAACGGGTCGTTCAGCGGCTCGCCGTCCAGTGTCACCAGGGTCCGGCCCGCCCCCGACGGGGCGATGGCGCGCAGGCTGATTCCCTAGGTCGTCGGATTGGCACCGAGACTGGAAGTGCGCCGGAACAGCGACACCGCCGGCACGCTCGCCAGCGCCTCGTCCAGCCGCGTCGCGCGATCCAGCACCTGCTGATCGAGCCGGATTACCGAGAAGGCCGCGTCGCCAGCCGCGGGGGGCAGACGGGCTGCGGTGACGACGATCTCGGGGAGGGCCGCCGGAACATCCTGGATCATTCTACGCCCTGCTGAAATTCGCCGCCGGAAGCCGTCAGCGGCCATTAGAGGCACGGCCCGTGCGGATGTCGCACACCGACCGCGCCGGATCGTAGCATTCACGGGCTCGGGCTTCGAGGGCCCGGCGGTCATTGAGGCGCAGGAAACCGCTGTCTGGCCTCCACCTATCCGGTGCCAAATCGTCGCAGTCATCTGACATGCTCGCAATTCGAGATGTCACATCTTCGCGCTACAGGCCCGTGACAGGGAGACTTCAGCTCATGCCTCAACGGCCTTCGAGAATTGTACTGGTGACGGGCGTCACCGCGATCATTTGCGGCCTGTCGGCCTGCGCCAGCGCACAAATTCCCGCCGGGCCTTCGACGGTCGCCGCCGCGGTCACCACCACCCCCGCCTCCCGGGGACAGGTGAACAAGGCGGTGCTGGTTCTCGACACCACCAATCCTGCCGCCAGCCGCATCATCGGCACGGCCGGTCTGGGCGGTCTTGAAGTCTATAATCTCGCCGGCCAGCGTCTGGGTGCGACGCCTGCGGGCGAGGCCGCCAGCCTCGACGTTCGCCACGACTTCGACATCGGCGGGCGTCCGACGACCCTGATCGTCTCGACCGACGTCACCAACAACAGTCTGCGCTATTTCTCGATGACCGGCGGGACACTGGCCGAAGTCGGGGCCCGGTCTGTCCCGCTGGGATTCGCGGTCGAGGGCGTCTGTTTCCTGCGCAACACCCCGGATGGCGGTCTCCATGTGATCGCGGTCGGGGACGCGGGCGAATTCGACCAGCAGCTGGTCTTCGTCAATGACCAGGGCCGGGTCGACAGTCGGCAGAGTCGCCGCCTCGGCCTGCCCTCGCCCGCCGAGCACTGCGTTGCCGACGACGCCACGGGCCAGGTCTATGTTTCGGAACAGGCGGTCGGCATCTGGCGCTTCAACGGCGATCCCGAGGCCGACGCCACGCCGGTCCTGGTCGACGCCCCGCGCCTGGGCCGTATCTCGGAAGAAGTCGGCGGTTTGGCCCTCTATGACGGCGGTCCTGGCACGCGCTATCTGATCGTCTCTGACGCCTCAAGTGGTCGCCTCTTCGCCTATGACCGCGACGCCGACGACGCCTGGGTCGGTGCCGCCTCCATCGCCGGACCCTCCGGTGCGGCGGTCGGCGAGCCCGGCGGACTGTTCGCAATCAGCGCCGCCCTGGGTGCCGGCCTGCCATCCGGTGTGCTGCTGGCGGCCGACGAGGACGCAGAGGCCGGCGCGGACTACAAGCTGATCTCCATCGCCGACCTGGCCGGGTCCCTGAACCTCCGGCCCGGCACCCCCCAAGGCCCGCTCGCCCCCGCCGCCTCGCCGGTCCCGACCATCGTGGCCACCTTCGAGACCGTGCCGGTACTCAGCCACGGCGACGCCGCCGACGATCCGGCCATCTGGGCCAATCCCGTGGATCCCGCCGCCAGTCTGGTCGTGGCCACTGACAAGAAATCGGGTCTGTACCTCTACGACATGCAGGGCCGCGTCCTGCAGCACCTGCCGGACGGCAAGATGAACAATGTCGACCTCCGCACCGGCTTCATGCTGGGCGGTGTGCCGATCGTGCTGGTGGCCGCCAGCGACCGGACGAACAAGACGATCGCCCTGTATCGCCTCGACACCGAAAACCGGCGTCTGGTGGACATTGCCGACGGCCTGCAACCGACCGAACAGGGCGACCCCTATGGCCTGTGCCTGTATCGCAGCCCGCGATCCGGCAAGACCTATGTCTTCATCAACGACAGCGATGGCGAAAAGCGCCAGTGGGAACTGATCGACGCCGGCAACGGACGGGTCCGGGCCGAGCGCGTGCGCGACTTCGCCTTTTCATCACAGGTGGAAGGCTGTGTCGCCGATGACGAGACCGGCCTTCTGTTCGTCAATGAGGAGGGCATCGGCCTGTGGCGTATGAGTGCCGAGCCGGACGACGGTAGCGCCATGACCGCTGTGGATCGGGTCGATGCCAACCCGGCACTCAAGGCCGACGTGGAAGGGGTCGGCCTCTATGACCTGGGCGGCGGACGCGGTTATCTGGTCGTCTCCAGCCAGGGCAACAACACATTCGCCGTCTATCGCCGCGAGGGCGATCAGGCCTGGCTCGGCTCGTTCGCGGTGGTGGCCGACGCCCGCACCGGCATCGACGGCATTTCCGAAACCGACGGCCTCGAGATCAGCAGCGCCAACCTCGGGCCGGGCTTCGAACACGGTGCCATGATCGCCCAGGATGGCCGCAACGTCCTGCCTGGCGAGCTGCAGAACTACAAATATGTGCCCTGGACGAGCATCGCCCGGGCACTGGGACTGGAGATGCGCTGAACCGCAGACGTCGCGTTCCGGGTCGTTCAGCCCTGACCCGGAACGACTCCTCTGACGTCAACTACAGCAGGTCCAGCACCCGTTCCGGCGGCCGGCACAGGGCGGCTCCCTTGGGCGTTCGCACGATCGGACGGTTCACCAGCAACGGGTGCTCGACCATGGCGGCCACCAGCACGGCGTCGGCAACGTCCGGTGCCAGAAGGCCCAGTTCGGCCGCCGGCGAACCCTTCTCGCGCAGCGCCTCTCGCGCCGTGATCCCGGCCTCTGCGAACAGGCCGCGCAACTGGTCTGCGGTCCAGCCGCGCTTCAGATAATCGACCACCTCGGATCGGTAGCCAGCCGCTTCAATCATGGCCAGGACATTGCGCGAGGTGCCGCAGGCGGGATTGTGAAAAACGGTGACGGGGAAATCGGTCATTGGGGCTCCTCGACGCGAACTGACATTCTGACCGACCGATATCACACCCGGCAGGGCGACGTCGGCGCTGGGCCTGACCGCTATCTCCACCCCCGGCGGTTGCGCCGCGCCCTTCCAGCCCGCATCTGCGCCCGATGACCTCCTCGACCCTGCCGCCTCCCGCCGCCAAGAAGGGACCGGGCTTTCGCGAATTCGTGGCCCTGATCGCCATGATGATGGCGCTGAACGCACTGGCCATCGACGCCATGCTCCCCGCCCTGCCGGCAATCGGCGATGCGTTGGGCGTGGTTTCGGAGAACAGCCGGCAGTGGGTCATCACCGCCTATCTGCTGGGCTTCGGCATCACCCAGATCATCTATGGCCCGCTGGCCGACCGGTTCGGCCGCAAGCCGATCCTGATGATCGGGCTCGCGCTCTATGTCGTGTTCAGTGTGCTGGCTGCCTTCTCGCCGACCTTCGAACTGCTGATCGCCGCGCGCGTCGGCACAGGGATCGGGGCCGCCGCCTTGCGGGTGCTGGCGGTCTCTATCGTGCGCGACCGCTATTCGGGACGAACCATGGCGCGGGTCATGTCGCTGAGCTTCCTGGTCTTCCTCGGCGTGCCCATCCTCGCCCCGGCGCTGGGCCAGATGATCCTGACCGTCGTGCCCTGGCCGTGGGTGTTCGGCGTGCTCGCGGTCGCCGGTGCCGCCTTCGCCGTCTGGGCCACCCTCCGCCTGCCCGAGACCCTGCACCCGGAAGACCGGATGCCGATCCAGGCTGGACGGATCCTCTCGGCCTTCCGAGAAGCGCTGACCAACCGCCGGGCGATCGGCTACACCCTGGCCATCACCGCCATCTCGGGGACCCTGTTCGGCTTCATCAACTCCAGCCAGCAGATCTTCTTCGACGTCTTCCATGAACCGCGACTGTTCACCATCGTGTTCGGCGCGGTCGCCGGCGGTGTCGCCGTGGCATCGCTACTGAACGCGCGCTGGGTGGAACGGCTGGGCTCGCGGCTGATCTCGCACACGGCCCTGATAGGATTCATCACCCTGTCGTCGATCCACGCCGCAGTGGCGCTGATTGGCCATGAGACGATCTGGACCTTCGCCGTCCTGCAGGCCATGACCATGTTCTGTTTCGGCTTCATCGCCGGTAATTTCGGCGCGATGGCGATGGAGCCGATGGGTCATATCGCGGGCACGGCCTCCTCGGCCCAGGGCTTCATCTCCACCACCGGAGGGGCGACCCTTGGCTTCATGATCGGCCAGCAGTTCAACGGCTCGACGGTGCCAATGACGCTCGGCTTCGTCGCCCTGGGCCTGACGGCGCTGGTCTGCGTCATGTTCGCCGAGCGCGGGCGGCTGTTCACGGCGCGGAACCTGCCCCCGGTCCCCTCTTGATCTTTTTGGCTCGCCGGAGCGTTGTCCCGGCAGGACATGCACCCGACCCGGCTGAGCGAACAGGCTTGCCGGAACTTTTGGTCAAGGACACTCAATGAACCGCAAGTTTGGACTGGTCTCCGCGCTCGCCCTCGCCACGGCCCTGGGCGGTTGCGCCATGATGCCCACCCTTGGCCTTGGTTCGGGTTCGGACATGCCCCCCCTGCCGGCCTCGGCCACGGCACCGGTGGACTATGCCCGCGACACCCACACCTTCGCCCGACCCGAGATCGCCCATGTGCGCCACGTCGCCCTGGACCTGACCGCCGACTTCCAGGCCCAGACCCTGAGCGGCACGGCGTCACTCGATATCCAGGGAGCCCCCGGGGCGACCGAGGTGGTGCTGGACATCAAGAATCTTGACATCCGCGGCGTCTCCGACGCTTCAGGTGCGCCGCTGCGCTACGAGGCCGGCGCGCTGGACGCCATCAAGGGCCAACCGCTGACAGTCCAATTCCCGGCCCTGGCTACGGGCGAAACCCGCCGCATCGTCGTGGCCTATGCGACCCGCCCGGACGCGGCCGCCCTGCAATGGCTGACGCCCGGCCAGACCGCAGGCGGCCAGTCGCCCTATCTGTTCAGCCAGGGCCAGGCGATCCTGACCCGGACCTGGGTGCCGACCCAGGACAGCCCCGGTATCCGTCAGACCTATGACGCCCGCATTGTCGCCCCTGCCGACCTGCGGGTGGTGATGAGCGCCCAGCAACTGACACCCGAAGGCGAGGCGGCCGGACCCGGAGTGAAGGCATGGCGTTTTCGCATGACCAATCCGGTCCCGCCCTATCTGATCGCCATCGGCGTCGGCGATCTGGCCTTTGCCGCCATCGATGAGCGTACCGGCGTGTTCACCGAGCCGTCGCGGCTGGCCGCCACACGCGCCGAACTGGCTCCGACAGCGGACATGGTCGATGCGGCCGAGCGGCTGTACGGCCCCTATCGCTGGGGCCGCTACGACATTCTGGTCCTGCCGCCCTCCTTCCCATTCGGCGGGATGGAGAACCCGCGCCTGACCTTCGCTACCCCGACCATCATCGCCGGCGACCAATCGCTGGTCAGTCTGGTGGCGCATGAACTGGCGCACTCCTGGTCAGGCAATCTGGTGACCAACGCCACCTGGGACGACATGTGGCTGAACGAGGGGTTCACCGTCTATTTCGAGAACCGCATCATGGAGGCCCTCTATGGCGAGGACCGTGCCTTGATGCTGCGTGCGCTCGGCTGGGGCGATCTCCAGTCCGAGCTCGCGGGCCTGCCAGCGGCAGACACGCTGCTGAAGCTCAACCTGACGGGCCGCGATCCCGACGACGGCCTGACCGATGTCGCCTATGAAAAGGGTGCCGCCTTCCTTCACACGATCGAAGTCATCGTCGGCCGCGAACGGTTCGACGCCTGGCTCAAGGGCTATTTCGAGCGCAACGCCTTCCGCCCGATGACCACCGAACTGTTCCTGCAGGATATCCGCACCCATCTGGTCGCAGGCGACGCCGCCTTGGAGCGGCGGCTGATGATGGATGCCTGGATCTATCAGCCCGGCATGCCGGCGAACTGGCAGCCGCCAGTGTCCAACGCCTTCGTGCCTGTGGATGCTGCGGCCATGGCCTTCCAGGCAGGAGGTCCGGCCTCGGCCGTGCCGTGGAGCGGCTGGTCGACCCAGGAACGGCAGAGGTTCATGACCTGGCGTCCCGCCGGCCTGGCCGAGGGGGCCGACTGGCTGAACCCGACGCAACTGGCCGATCTGGAATCGACCCTGAACCTGCGCAACGAAGGCAATGCCGAGGTGCTGTTCGGCTGGCTGCAGATCGCGGTGCAACACCGCTATCAGCCCGCCGTCCCGACGCTTGAGAATTTCCTGACCACCATGGGCCGGCGCAAATTCGTCCTGCCCCTGTTCACCAGCCTGTGGGCCGAGGGTGACTGGGGCCGCTCCATCGCCACCCCGCTCTATGCCCGGGCCCGCCCCGGCTATCACCCGGTCACCACCGGCTCAGTCGATGCGGTGGTGGGACGACCGTAGCACAGGCATGTGACCCGCCCGCACCTTGGCTTACCGCTCGCCCGCCACTAGGTTCCGCCCCGAAAGCGGAGATCAAGGCCGCACCAACTTCAGGAGACGCGCCATGCATGACGCCCCACAATCCGACGCCGCCACCCGCCTCGACCACGAAAATCCGCTCGGCGTCGATGGTTTCGAGTTCGTCGAATTCACCGGTCCCGATCCGGCGTCGATGGTCATGCGGCTGGAACTGATGGGGTTCACCCAGACGCATGTGAACCCGGCCAATGACGTGGTGCGACTGAAACAGGGCGACATCACCCTGCTGGTCAACCGCTCGCACAAGGGTCAGGCAGGCGAGTTCGCAACAGAGCACGGCCCCTCGGCCAATGGCATGGCCTTCCGCGTCAGCGACGCCAAGGCGGCCTTTGAAGGGGCCGTGTCTCGCGGCGGACGTCCTGCCGAAGGCCATGACGGCGGTGCGCTCGGCGGCGGCTATCCCTACATCCTGCAGGGTATCGGTGGTTCGCTGCTCTATCTCGTCGATCAGTATGGCGACGGCGGCTCTCTCTATGACGGCTGGGACGAGATCGAGGGCTGGGAAGAGGCAGAGCGCAAGAACGCCGTCGGCCTGCATATGCTCGACCACCTGACCCACAACGTCCGGCGCGGCCAGATGCGCACCTGGTCTGGCTTCTACGGCGATGTCTTCGCCTTCGAGGAGCAGAAATATTTCGACATCAAGGGCAAGGCGACCGGCCTGTTCTCCCAAGCCATGATTGCGCCCGACCGCGCCATCCGCATTCCGCTGAACGAAAGCCAGGACGAGAACAGCCAGATCGAGGAATTCCTGCGCCGCTACAACGGCGAGGGCATCCAGCATATCGCCCTGGCCAGCGACGATATCTTCGAGACCGTGGAAGAGCTCAAGCGTCGCGGCATCCCCTTCCAGGATACGATCGAGACCTATTTCGAACTGATCGACAAACGCCTGCCGGGTCACGGCGAGGACGTGGCGCGGATGCGGCTGAACCGTATTCTGATCGACGGTTCTGACGAGGAGGGCCTGCTGCTGCAGATATTCACCCAGGACACCTTCGGGCCGATCTTCTTCGAGATCATCCAGCGCAAGGGCAACCAGGCCTTCGGCGAGGGCAATTTCCAGGCTCTGTTCGATTCCATCGAGCTGGACCAGATCCGGCGCGGCGTCATCAAGGTGGATGCCTAGACCACCGGCCTGACTGCCCTGGCGGAGACCGCCGCTGGCGGGCATCGGAGCGGGGCTGGGGGACCGTGGCTTGGGGTCGGCTTCCTGTCGATCCTCGCCTAAAGGCTATGGAAATGGTGGCACCGCCGTGGGGGTGAGGCGTTAGATGATGACGATCCCGGAAGACCCGTGTCCGCCATCGCTGTCCTATGGGCAGTTGTCCCTCCGTTTCCTGCGCTTCGGCCTGCTGGGTTTCGGCGGTCCGGTGGCCCAGATCGCCATGATCCGCCGCGACCTCGTGGAGGAGGAGCGATGGATTTCCAGCGCCGGCTTCAACCGGCTTCTGGCGGTCATGCAGGTTCTGCCGGGACCCGAAGCACACGAGCTCTGCGTCCACTTGGGAATCCGGGCCAAGGGCCGGATCGGCGGCCTGCTGGCGGGGCTGGGGTTCATGCTGCCGGGGTTTGTGCTGATGATGGCGGTCGCTGCCGCCTATGTCGCCTTCGCCCCGTCGCACAGCCTGGTGGCGGGGGCCTTTCTGGGGATCCAGATCGCGGTGATCGCCCTGATCGCGCGCGCCGTTTACGGTATCGGCAAACATGTGCTCGAGGACCGCACGCTGTGGGTTCTGGCGTCCGGTGCCGTGATCGCCTCGCTGCTGGGGGCCAGTTTCTGGGTCGTGCTGGCCGCCAGTGCGGCGATCTATCCGCTGGCGCGCGCGCGACGCTGGGGCTGGGGGGGCCTCGTCGGGATCATCGCGGTTGGGTCCGGATATGCGCTTCATCTGTCCACGGATCAGATGGGGGCAGCGTCGGTCCTGCCGGCGGACGCCGGAGCCGCGGCGCTGCTGTGGACGGGACTCAAGGCCGGGCTGTTGACGTTCGGCGGCGCCTATACGGCCATCCCCTATGTGCGGGCCGACACCGTGGGTCGGGGATGGCTTTCGGACGGCGCGTTTCTGGACGGTGTGGCGTTCGCGGGGATGCTGCCGGCGCCGCTGGTGATCTTCTGTACCTTCGTCGGCTATGTCGTGGGCGGCTGGGCCGGCGCTCTGGCGATCACCCTGGGCGTCTTCCTCCCGGCCTTCGCCTTTTCGATGATCTTCTACGAACATCTGGAAGGGTTTGCGGAGAACCCCCGGCTTCACCAGATTTTGACGGGCGTCGCGGCGGCGGCGGTCGGGATCATCGCGGCCACCAGTCTGCAACTGGCATGGACGACAGCACAGAAGGTTCCCGCAACAACGACGGGCCTGGCGCTCGCCCTCTTCGCCGCCTCGCTCGCCATCATGGTGAAGTGGAAGAGCCGGTTCAGTGCACCGGTCGTCGTGGGCCTCGCAGGCCTGGCCGGCTATCTCGCGTTCCAATGAACCGCCGGGGGCGGGTGAGAGGTTTGTTCGCTTTCGACCTGTAATCTGTGGCCCGGATCGTGCCTCGCTCCGACCATCGCGGCCAATCATGGCCCGAAAAGAGACCGCGCCACGGATGTTGTTCCGCGAACTGACAGCAGACGACTATCCGGCCGTCCAGGCGTTGCACCGCCTGGTCGGCTGGCCGGAACGCTCGCCCGCAGGATGGCGCTGGCTGCACGACAATCCGGCCCGGCTGGAAGCGGGCGCACCGGCGGGATGGGTAACGGACGGACCCGACGGACGACCGGCCGCCCACGTTGGTAATCTGGTCCAGCGTTTCTGGCTCGGCGATCGGGTCCTGTACGGCGCGACCGGCTTTTCGGTCATCGTGGCGCCCGTGGCCCGCGGGGCCAGCCGGTCCCTGATCGACGCCTTCAGCCACCAGCCCGGTATGTTCGCCGCCTGGGTCTTCAACGCCAACAGCCGCTCTCAGCCGCTCTATCGCCGCCATGGCATGGTGGCCTGGCCGGAACAGACCCATGCGCTGAAACTCAGCTGGATTCTCTCGCCCCTGCCACTGCTAGCCGGGCGGGTGCTGAGGGCGGCGTACCGGATCGCGCCAAGCCTGATGTCCGGACTGGACGAACCCCTGATGAACGCCCGGCTGGGACGAACCCCGCGGATGACGCTTCCGGCTGGCGTGTCGGTCCTGACCGATCTGGGCGACGACTCGCCCTACGCCCGCTTCTGGGAAGCGCTGAAGGCCGAAGGGCGGCTGCTGGCCGACCGCAGTCCGGCAGTCCTGCGTTGGCGGCTGAGCGACCCGGACCTGACCCTGCCGCCGGTGCTGCTGGCCTTGCGCCGTGGCGACACCGTTACCGGCTATGCCATGGCCCAGATGGCCAAGGGCAACAGTCTGGAGCCGCCGGTACTCGAGATCATCGACCTGGAGGCCCTGGCTGACGACGCCGAGGCCACCCACACCCTGATGGACGGCCTGAAACAGGCCGCGCGAGCCATGGGTGCCGCCAAGCTGAGGATTCAGACCCTGAGCCCGCAGACCCTCGCCCGCCTGGGCCGCCACACCACCTTCTCGCGGCGCGAGGGCGGCTGGGGTCACTGCCATGTGCGGTTTGCAGATAAGTCGCCCGACCCGGCCCTGTGGTCGCCGACGCCGTATGACGGCGACTACGCCGCCTGTCTGAGGCCCCTGCCCTTGACGCATCGCGCCGATGCGAGGCGAGGGGCCGACTTCCGCGCCACCGCCGCCCGGGCCTGACCGGTCAGGCCCGGGGCTGGGCCTTCAGTTCATCGCGGATTTCGGCCAGAAGGGCCTCGGTCGCCGTCGGCGCTGGGACCACCGTCTCCGGCTCGGCCGCCTTCTCGCGACGCAATTTATTGATCGCCCTGACAATCAGGAAGATGACGAAGGCGACAATGGCGAACTGAATCAAGGTGTTGATGAAGGCCCCGTACTGGATGGCCACTTCCTAGATCGCCACGGTCACCGGATCCTCGGGCGACAGCACCGATTTCAGGTTCGAGAAATCGACATTGCCCAGCACCAGGCCGATCGGCGGCATGACCACCTGTTCGACCAGGCTGGTGACGATCTTGCCGAAGGCCGCGCCGATAATGACGCTGGCCGCCAGGTCGATGACATTGCCGCGCGAAACGAAATCCTTGAAATCGTTGACCATTCCCATGGAGGCTTCAGGCATCTCCGGTGTTCAGACGCTCGCGCAGCTCCTTGCCGCTCTTGAAGAAGGGGACCGCCTTGGCAGGCACATCGACGGTCTCTCCGGTCCGTGGGTTGCGGCCAGCTCGCGCCGGGCGGCCCCGCACGGAAAAGGCTCCGAAGCCCCGCAGTTCGACGCGACCACCGTCACCAAGCGAATCCACCATTCGTCCCAGCACGATGTTGACCACCCGCTCGACCTCGGCATGGGTCAGGTGGGTGTTCTCGGCAGCGAGCTTCTCGATCATCTCGGATTTAATCATCTGGCCAGGCCCCCGTCCTGTTGCGCGCTTCCCCAACACGCATACGGCTGCATCCGGGCACAGGATGCAACCCCACCCTAGCCTTCGCCTGACGGGCGAAAAAGACCTGACGACAGATTCCGTGCAGAAATATCTCTGAACGGACCCGGGGACCCCACGAAAAAGGCGGCGGGATCGCTCCCGCCGCCTGATCCATTTTCGCCGTAACGAAGGACCTATTCTTTGGTAGCGGCCTTTTCACGCATGGCCGCGCCGAGAATGTCACCCAGCGAGGCACCCGAGTCCGACGACCCGAACTGTTCGATGGCCGAGGCCTCGTCCTTCATTTCCAGCGCCTTGACCGACACCGAGACGCGGCGCGAGGCCTTGTCGATGCCGGTGATCATGGCGTCGATACGGTCGCCGACCGAATACCGCTCGGGGTTCTGCTCGTTACGGTCGCGGGACAGGTCCGACTTGCGGATGAAGGCCGAGACCGGCGCATCCTCCTCGCCGAATTTGACCTCGATGCCGCCGGACTCGATCGAGGTGACCGTGACCGTGACCTGCTGGCCCTTCTTGTAGGTGTCGCCTTCCGCGATCGGATCGCCGCCCAGCTGCTTGATGCCGAGCGAGACACGTTCCTTCTCGACGTCGACGTCCAGCACCTTGGCCTTGACGGTTTCGCCCTTGCGGTAACGCTGGATGGCTTCCTCGCCCGAGACGTTCCAGTCCAGGTCCGACAGGTGGACCATGCCGTCGATGTCGTTGTCCAGGCCGATGAACAGGCCGAATTCGGTGGCGTTCTTGACCTCGCCCTCGACGGTCGAGCCGATCGGGTTGGCGGCCACGAAGGCATCCCACGGATTGTCCTGGGCCTGCTTCAGGCCCAGCGAGATGCGGCGCTTGGAGGCGTCGACATCCAGCACAACCACATCGACTTCCTGCGAGGTCGAGACGATCTTGCCGGGGTGGACGTTCTTCTTGGTCCACGACATTTCCGAGACGTGCACCAGACCTTCAACGCCGGCTTCCAGCTCAACAAACGCGCCGTAGTCGGTGATGTTGGTGATGCGGCCGGTCATTTTGGCGCCGACCGGATATTTGGCTTCGACGCCGTCCCACGGATCGGTCTGCAGCTGCTTCATGCCCAGGCTGATGCGCTGGGTGTCCGGGTTGATCTTGACGATCTGGACCTTGACGGTGTCGCCGACGGCGAGGACCTGCGAGGGGTGCGAGACGCGCTTCCACGACATGTCGGTGACGTGCAGCAGGCCGTCGATGCCGCCCAGGTCCACGAACGCGCCATAGTCGGTGATGTTCTTGACCACGCCTTCGCGGACTTCGCCTTCCAGCAGCTGGCCGACCAGTTCGGTGCGCTGTTCGGCGCGGGCCTCTTCCAGAATGGCACGACGCGAGACGACGATGTTACCGCGCGGGCGGTCCATTTTCAGGATGGCGAAGGGCTGTTCCTTGCCCATCAGCGGGCCGACGTCGCGCACCGGGCGGATATCGACCTGCGAGCCCGGCAGGAAGGCCGAGGCACCGCCGAGGTCGACGGTAAAGCCGCCCTTGACGCGACCGACGATAGCGCCGTTGACCGGCACACCTTCGGCGAACACGACTTCCAGACGGGTCCAGGCTTCTTCGCGGCGGGCCTTGTCGCGGCTGATGACGGCTTCACCCAGGGCGTTCTCGACGCGCTCGAGGTAGACTTCGACATTGTCACCGAGCTTGGGAATGACGGCACCTTCGCCGATGCCGAACTCGCGGGCCGGGATACGGCCTTCGGTCTTCAGACCGACGTCGATGATCAGGATGTCCTTTTCGATGCCGACGACGCGGCCGTGAACGACCTGGCCTTCGCCGAGGTCGCGGCCCTGAAGGGTTTCGTCGAGCAGCGCGGCGAAATCGTCGCGCGAGGGAGAGAAGCTGGTGTCAGTCATGTAACTCTGGAGTTTCCAAAAAGGTTATGGCGCGCGACCGGGCGGCCCCGCGCGAGGTGGTTGGTGAGGAAGATCGATCTTGACGAGGCGAGGCGATGTTGCGCCAGAACGCCCGCGGAAGCCGAGGATGACGCGCTGGATTTGCCTTTGGGTCCCTAAAGACCGTTCCGGACACGCGCCGCCTCGACGATACGGCGGGCCGCATCGAAGGACGTCTTTATATCCATTTCGGTCGTGTCCAGCAAGACGGCGTCTTCAGCCTGCACCATCGGGGCCTCGCCCCGGCCCGCGTCGCGCTCATCCCGGCGCATGATGTCCGCCAGCATATCCTCGTAGGCGATAGCGTCGCCGCGCGCGGTCAACTGCTTCCAGCGGCGGCGGGCGCGGACCTCGGCCGTGGCGGTCACAAACAGCTTGGCCGGCGCATCCGGCGCTATCACGGTGCCGATGTCGCGCCCGTCCAGCACTGCCCCGCCGGGCTGCCGGGCAAAATCCAGTTGAAAGGCCAGCAAGGCCGCGCGCACGCCCGGAAAGCCCGCCGTCCGGCTGGCGGCCTCGCCGGCCTCGCCGCTGGTCAGCCGTTCGGCATCCGACAGGTTCTCCGTCTTCAGGGCGCGCGCCACAGCCACGGCAGCGGCCTCATCATCCAGAGATCGACCCGAATTCAGCAGACCCAGGCCTACGGCGCGATACAGCAGTCCCGTGTCCAGATGTGGCAGGCCATAGGTCCGCGCCAGCCGGGCGGCGATCGTGCCCTTGCCCGAGGCGGCAGGGCCGTCAACGGCGATGATCAGCAAACTCACGCGGCAGGCTTTATCGTCACCGGAGTGAGGCGCAAATTCATCGCCCGCATCACCTTGAGCAGCGTCGACAGTTCGGGACGACCTTCGGCGCTCAGGGTCCGATACAGTGCCGTGCGCGATAGTCCCGCCTGTTCGGCGATCTTCGTCATACCCTTGACGCGTGCGATGACGCCCAGCGCGTCAGCGACCTCGGCCGTGTCGCCGCTGTCAAAGGCATCCTGAAGATAGGATTCGACGGCCTCGTCGCTTTGGAGATATTTCGCCGAATCCCACGGGGTTGTCTCGATCACTTTCACACCTCTTCGGCCAGTTTGATCGCTTGGGCGATATCGGATCGCTGGCTACCCTTGTCTCCACCGCAAAGCAGAATGATCAAGACACTGCCCCGTTGGACGAAATAGACCCTGAAGCCGGGGCCATGGTTGATCCTCAACTCGCGAACACCCGCGCTGACGAATTTTACGTCCCCCGGCAAGCCGGCTTCCAGTCTGTCGATCCGGCGACCGATCACGGCCTGGGTCGGCATGTCCCGAAGTCCGTCGAGCCAGGTCACCAACACGGGATGCTGGCGAGCCTCAAACACCGTCGCCCATAGACGACAATCCGTCAATATCCGCGCCCAACCCGCGCATCAACTCGACAAACCCCGGAAAGCTCGTCGCGATCATCTCCGGCTCATCGACCGTCACCGCCTCGTCCGCGGCCAGACCCAGCACCAGATGGCTCATGGCGATGCGGTGATCGCCGTGGGTGGTCACGGATGCCCCGCCCCGCACCGCACCGCCAGTGACCGTGAACCCCTCCGGTTCCTCCTCAACCGAGACGCCACAGGCGGTCAGTCCCGACGCCATCAGAGTGATACGGTCGCTCTCCTTGACCCGCATCTCGCCGATGCCCCGCATCACCGTCGCCCCCGCGGCGAAGGCGGCGGTGGCGGCGAGGACCGGATATTCGTCGATCATCGAGGCGGCCCGCTCCGGCGGCACAACCACGCCCATCAGCGCCGAATGCCGCGCGGTGACGTCGCCGACCTCTTCACCGCCGGCCATGCGGCGGTTGGTGACCGTCAGATCCGCGCCCATCTCGCGCCAGGTCTCGAACAGGCCGGTGCGCAGCGGGTTCAGCATCACGCCTTCAACCTTCACTTCCGAACCGGGCACGATCAGGCCGGCGGCCAGCGGGAAGGCGGCGGACGAGGGATCGCCGGGCACGGCGACGACGGTTCCGGTCAGGGCCTGCTTGCCCTGAAGCGTAACGCACCAGCCGCCCCCGATCGAAACAACACCGACCTCGACGCCAAAGGCCCTCAGCATCCGTTCAGTGTGGTCGCGGCTGGGTTCGGCCTCCATCACCGTGGTGGTGCCCTCTGCGTTGACCCCGGCCAGCAGGATCGCAGACTTGATCTGGGCCGAGGCGACGGTCTGGACATGGTTTATGGCGGTCAAGGCACCGCCGCTGACCGCGACGGGAAGGCGATCCGGTTCGCGCTTCCAGTCGAACCCGCCCCCCATGTCCGCCAGTGGTCCCGTGACCCGCTTCATCGGCCGCTTCCGCAGGCTCTCGTCGCCGTCAAAGGTCACCGTGATCAGATAGCCCGCCGCCGCGCCCATCAGCAGTCGCACACCGGTTCCGGCATTTCCGCAGTCGATGACCCCGGACGGCTGTTTGAACCCGCCCTGCCCCGTGACCCGCCAGCGACCCCCGCCCAACCGCTCAACGGTCGCGTCGAAAGCCTCGACGGCCCGGGCCGTGGCCAGGATATCATCGCCCTCCAGCAGGCCTTCGATCTCGGTCACACCGGTCGCCATGGCCCCCAGGATCAGGGCACGGTGGGAGATCGACTTGTCGCCCGGTGCCCGCACCCGGCCCGACAGCGCGGGGCTGCGGCGGGCGGTCAGATGGCTGGGAATCGACACCCGGCGGTCTCCGAACAGGTCAATCTGGGCCAGTGTAGGGAGGCCCGCGCGGAGATGGCTTTTGACAGCGGCGTCCGGGGGTGGCAAGGGAGCCGCCCCATTTCCCCACTCCCGCCAAAGGTCTTCAACCGTGGCCAAACCCGAACTGGGCCAAAAGCAGGTCTGCCCGAACTGCCAGGCCAAATTCTATGACCTGGGCCGACGCCCGGCTCATTGCCCCAAATGCGCGACCGAATTCGATCCGGAGGAGGCGCTGAAACTGCGCAACCGCCGCGGTCGCCCGGCCGGCTATCCCGCCGACGAGCCCGATGAAGATCAGGTCAAGGAAAAGAAGGCCGAGGGCGACGACGAGGAGGAGGAAGAGACCTCCAAGACTCCCGAGATCGACGAAGACGGCCACGAGCCCATCGTGACCCCAGACGACGACGACGAGACGCCCGTCGATCCCACCGAAGAGTCCGGTATGGGTGAAGCGACCGAGGACGAGGACGTCCTGGCCGACGATGATGACGACGATTCCGTCCCCTTCATCGAGGACGAGGACGACGAGAATTTCGAAGACGAGATCAAGAAGCCCAAGGACGACGAATAGACTTTCCACGGCACCTGCCGCACTTCGCGCTACGCGAGGCGCGGCAGGGTTTCGCCTTCAGGCCGGGTCGGGTTGGGTTGGGTCGGGTCGGGTCGGGTCGGGAGGTCCCTAAGGGCCGATGATCGCGGCCCAAAATAAATGCCGGAACCGGGCTTGATCGCGATCAGGCCCTGACATAGGTTCCGCCGCCTCGCTGCAGGGCCTCCGGGTCCAGCAGCGTTCCGACCGAAGGGCCACAACGCCCGAGGTTCGGGGCTTTAGCTCAGCTGGTAGAGCGCTTGCATGGCATGCAAGAGGTCAGCGGTTCGACTCCGCTAAGCTCCACCACTTTCCCCCGCGCGGGGCGGACCCCTAAGAAATCAAATACTTAGGCGTCTGCCCCGAGCGCGGTGTGGGTCACCGACCCCGTATTTGTGTGGGTCACCTCGCGTGATCGAAACCGCCACCTCAAATTGAACGCCGTGAGGGCACCGCAGGAGACCGTAGGGTAAGGTCCTCTACGGGTGGTGGGCTCAACCGGTGAACGCAACACGCTAACTTTTCTTCGGAGATGGAGCGTGGGTGATGAAGCAGCGGCGTCGTATCTACTACTCGGCGGCCCAGCGGGCTGAAATCTGGGATCGCTGGAAGGCTGGCGAATCGATGAGTTCGATCGGACGACGGTTTGATCGAGAGTCTTCGTCGGTGTTCTCGGTGCTTTCGCCGACCGGCGGCATGTCAATCGGCGTCTAAAAGGGGCTCTGACGCAGATTTGGTGACGGGATCATGGTGTGGCTCCGATTAGCCTGGCCTGGAGCAGATCGAGTTTACCTCGGCCGTACATCTGGCGTTTGACGAGCTTGAGCTTGGTGATCTGGCCCTCGGTTTGGCCGTTGGACCAGCCGGAGGTGATTGCTGCGCGGACGGCATTGATGTCCCGATCAACCCCGTTGGCGAAGGACGCCATAAGGCTGGCGCGGCCACGCTCGATCCATCCACACAGGTCGCTGTCGGTCTTTCGGCGGATCATCAGATGGAAGGCCGAGACGACCTCTCGAGCTTCGATCAGCGCCGGTACGCCGGCCTCGACAGCGGCAACGGTAACGGTCTCGGCCTTTGTGAGCGTGTCTCGGGAGACCGTCATCAGACGGCTTATGGTTCGGGCAGATGGAATGCGGCTGAGCGTCTCAGCGTTGATCTGTTCGGCGCGCCGACGCCGGGTCGCCCACTCCGTGACAACCCGAAGCGAACCACCGAAGCCCTGCGATCTGAGGCGTCGCCAAAGCTCGGCGCCGTTGCACCGTCCCGCCGACCATTCGGCATCGAGCCATGGCAGATATCCCTCCAACGAGCTTTCTCGCACCCGGAAAATGTCGTTGCGTTGGCCACGAACGATCTGGCGCACCAGGTTGCGACTGTTGCCGGTTCGTCGGACGATCTCTTTGATCGGGAGGCCTTCTTTGGTCAGGGCCAAGACTGCGGCATTGGCTTCTTCGCGCCTGAGATAGCCTTCATACTGAAGGCGTTCAGCGGCACTCAACAGGGTTGGATTGATGGTCATCGCGCCAACGGCGCTTCGGATCTGGCGCATCGATTTACGAACCGCATCGAGGAAGGCGTGGCTTGCATTCTCCATCAGATGCCAGCGGTCGGCGACCTGGACGGCATGGGGAAGCGCCCTGGAGGCTGCCAGGGCATAGGCACCGCCCCGATCGCGCGCGACGATGGCGATCTGGGGCTGTTGGCTCAGCCACGC